>Ga0315338_1000869_pt1 | contig 50053 bp, 48 predicted proteins | sample ASW8metaG_FD_204518 | JGI IMG/M metagenome (GOLD analysis project Ga0315338, IMG submission 204518) | Ammonia-oxidizing marine archaeal communities from Monterey Bay, California, United States - ASW #8 | ecosystem: Environmental > Aquatic > Marine > Coastal | place: USA: California | collected... | reverse complement strand
GCGTGCGAAGGAAGAGGGCGTGCTGGTCTTCGAGCGTGCGAAAGCGCATCCCCTTCGGCCTTCGGAAACGCGAGACCTCTGCCATGACCCGCGTTCGCTCGAAGCCACCCGCGCCGGCCACGAGCGGCACGAAGCTTTCCCCCCAGCGATCGTGAAGCCGCTGGACGCCGGCCACATCCAGGAGTGTCGCGAAGAGATCGACGGTCGAGACCACGTGTTCGTCGTCGCTTGCGGGTTCGATCTGACCTGGCCAGTTGAGGATCAGCGGAGTGCGGAAGGCCCTGTCGTAGATCGATGATTTACCCCGCACGCCCCCCATGAGCCTGTCTTGACTCGAACCGGGCCGCTCGATCTGCCAGCCGTTGTCGCTGAGAACGACGATCAGCGTGTTCTCCCTTAGGCCGCGCTCCTCGAGGTGCGTGACCAGTTCACCGACACGGCGGTCGAGGCGAGCGATGTTGGCGTAATAGCCGATGGCCGCTTCGGACAGGCCGGCTTCGAGGTACGGTGCGCGGTCGGACTCCGATGCATCGAAGGGCTTGTGTGGAAGGAGAGGCGCGAACCAGACGAAGAACGGCTGATGTTGGTGTTCGTCGATGAAGCGAAAGACCGGCGCCATGGTCGAACGTCCGAGTTCGAGGCCCGCGCCGCCGGCGCTTCGGTAGAGGGGATCCCTGGCGAAGCGTCCGAGCGCGGCGGGTTTCGGTTCGTCGCCAGGACGTGCTGCGGTCTCGTCCCTCGAAGTGGGGCTCGGCTGCGCGAGTCCATGGCTGAACCCGCCGTCGCGAAAGCTGCCCTCCCAGTACTTGCCACCCTGGAACGAGGCATAGCCTCGTTCTGCAAGAAGTCGGGGCAGGGTCTCGATGTAGCGGATGGTGGGCTCGCTCGCGTTCGTGTCCGTTCGTCTGCGGAGGGCGTCGACGCGCGCGTCGTATTGGGGAGGGTGATAGCCGGTCAGGATGGAGCGCAAGGATGGGCGGCAGATGTTGCCGGTATTGAAGGCGAGGGAGAATCGGAAGCCGTCTGCCGCGAGCGCATCGATCTGCGGGGTCCGCGCGATGTCCGATCCCATGAAGCCGAAGTCCGACCAGCCGTGATCGTCGCTCAGGATCAGTACGATGTTGGGCCGATCGGGCATTGAGAGCCGGTTCGACTCTTCGCCGCAGCCTGGGATCGTGGCGAGGAGCAGGAGCGTCGTTACGGCCCCGCGCAGTCGCGCGCAGCGCGGTCGCCGGGATCCGTGAGACCGCGAGCCGCTCGACGACCCTGTGGACGACCGACTCGACGATCTATTCGACCGTCTATGGATCGATCTATTCGACATAACCCATCGCTCGCAGGTTCTCGATCTCCTCGGGACTCAGATCGGGTGTCGCGATCGGCTTCGGCATTCTGGCCGCATACTCGAGAACGATCTGTGCCATGGCGTTCGTCGGCGCGTCGGTTTCGAACACGAGATTCACGCGCTCTTCGGGGTCGGTCGACAGATCGTAGAGCTCGTCCTGACCACCCTGTCGCCGGATGTAGCGCCAGTTCCCCATCCGGACCGTGATCTGCCTTCCGAGCGGCGGCGGATATCCCTCGGAGAAGCTCCGTCGGCTCCCGTAGACGGGGCGCAGATCGGGTTCGTCGCCCTCGCGCAGTGACGCGATGAGGGAGCGTCCGTCCGACTCCCGCATGGGCGGCAGGTCCAGCAGGTCGAGGAGGGTCGAGGCGACATCGACGTTGCCGACCGGTGTTTCGATGCGCGCGCCCGCGGCCAGCTTTCCGGGCCAGTGGAAGAGCAGCGGAACGTGAAGCTGCTCCTCGTAGAGATGGAGGGAGTGTTCGAGATGACCGTGGGATCCGAGCCCTTCGCCGTGGTCGGCTGTGATGACGACGAGGGGAGGGGAGTCGCTCGTCGCTTCGAGGGCGTGCATCAATCGGGCGAGGGCCGAATCGACGAACGTCACCTCGGCGTGATACTGACGTTGAATGTGTTCGAGGTTCTCCTCGGAGAGACCGTTCACCGATCGACCGCTGGTGTCGAAGCGCGAGTCGGCGAGCGCTTGCAGATGGTCCTTGGGTGGGTCGTAGGGCGCATGCGGGTCGAAGAGATGAACGAAGAGGAAGAAGGGCCCGTCGGATTCTTCGAGCCATGACTCGACGGCTTCGATCGTGGCATCACCGCGTCGGTCGAGGCCGTCGAAGTCTTCGTCGACCCAGATCGCGCCGGGATACAGCCTCTGCTTCTGCATGGTGGCGCCTTCGGCAGGAAAGAGCGCGTCGTAGCTTTCGAATCCGCGCCCCCAAGAGAAGCGCGGGTCGAGGACCCAGCTCGAGACGAAGGCGGCTGTCGAGTAGCCCGCCTCGAGGAAGCGTTCGGCCAGCGTCTCGGTTTCTTCGCGGATGGGAAATCCGTTGCGCGTCACGCCATGCCGCAGCACTTCCTGGCCGGTAAAGAGTGTCGCGTGACTCGGGGCCGTCTCGGGGGCGGGGGCAAATGCGCGTTCGAACAGGACGCCCTCCCGCGCGAGCCGATCGAGGGTCGGGGTGGCCACCGGCCCGCCGTAGAGGGAGGTGGCGTCGGCTCGGAGGGTATCGATCGAGACGAGGACGACGTTCGGAAGCGGGTCGGGGGGAGTGGCTTCGCATCCGGCGAGCCCGAGTGTCGCGCCGAGCAGAATCGGAAGGACCGCGAGGGGGAGCCGATTTCCGCACTGCCATGCCATCTAAAGATCCTAGCGGAGTGTGTCGCGGTCGCGTTCCGGTGGAAGGGGCTCTGGCTGTCAGAGGACCCGACTAACAGGTCGAGCTTTCACGCGTTCGCTCGAGCCTGTGTTCGTCTCCCGGGTGGATGCGTCAGGAATGGAGCCGAATCAGACCTTCCTGAACGACGGAGGCGACCAGTCTTCCATCTTCCGAGTAGACCACGCCGCGATTGAAGCCGCGGGCGCCCGAAGCCGAGGGGCTGTCCTGTACGAAGAGCAGCCATTCGTCGGCGCGAAATCGCTGATGGAACCAGATGGAGTGGTCGAGGCTCGCCGACTGAAACTTCGGATTCATCCAGGACACCGCATGCGGGAGAAGACAGGTGTCCAGCAGATTCATGTCCGAAGCGTAGGCAAGGACACATTGATGCAGGCGCTCTTCGTCGGGCATCCGACCGGACGCGCGAAGCCAGAGCGCGAGATGGGGCGGGCGCTTGTCGGGATCGACCGGGTCGACGGGATCGATGACGCGGGTCTCGATCGGCCGGGGGGCGTCCAGCCATTGCCGATATTCGGCCGGGACATGCTGGCGGATCTTCTCGTCGAAGATCTCCGGGCCCGGTGTCTCGTGTGGCTTCGGGACGTCGGGCATCGGTGCGTGGTGCTCGAGACCGGATTCGTCGACCTGAAAGGAGACTGACATGCTGAAGATCGCTCGACCATGCTGGATGGCGACGACCCGTCGCGTCGTGAAGCTCCGACCATCCCGGATTCGGTCCACCTCGTAGAGGATCGGGATCTTTGGGTCACCCGGTCGAAGAAAGTCGCCCTTCAGCGAATGGACGTGCCGGTCTTCGACGGTGCGGTTGGCGGCAACGAGTGCCTGGCCCACGACCTGGCCACCGAATACGCGCTGAGATCGCTCCTGCGGGCTTCGGCCACGGAAGAGGTTGAGTTCGATTTCCTCGAGATCGAGCAGATCGAGGAGGGATTTCAGGGCGGTCGTCACGAGAGGCTCCGAGGGGCGTTGGGCGCGGCGCGCGGAGAGTACCTGATTCCCCTGGATGCCCGAGGGCGAACGAGCGGCATCGGGAGCGACTAGACTAATTGATACTTTCGGCTTGAAAAAAAGAGACGATCGTATATTTTCTGAAGATGGCGAAGGAACGACACGGAGATCGAAAGCGACGGGAGATCCTGTCCGTCGCGGCGGATCTGAGTACGACGGAGGGCCTGGCGGCCCTCTCCTTCAGTCGGATTGCTGAAGACGTGGGCCTCTCGAAGGCCGGGGTGGCCGCGCATTTCGAGTCGAAGGAAGCGCTGCAGCTCGCGGTCGTCGAAGCGGCCGCGCGAGCCTACGCGGCCCCCCTCGTCGATGCAGCCGGGCGGACCGAACCCGGACTGCCGCGCCTGCGAGCCCTTGCGCAGGCCTGGCTCGATCATCTCGAATCGATCGAATATCGGGGAGGCTGTTTCTTCGGGGCGGCCGGGCTCGATTTCGCCGGAAGGCCAGGGCGCGTCCACGACGCGATCGCACACTACACGGGCAATTTCCTCGCATCCCTCGAAGAACAAGCCCGACTCGCCGCGCGACTCGGGGAACTCGAACCCGACGCATCGCCGGAACTCCTCGCCTTCCAGGTCCACGCACTCGCGCAGGAAGCCAATCTTCGATGTCAGCTCCTCGATCGAGACGATGCCTTCGAACAGGCGAGGCATGCGCTCTCCGATCTGATCGCGCGATCGACGAGCGCGTCCCTCGAACCGAATCCGATCCCATCATCCACGATCGCGGCAGACCGCGAAGAGGAGCTCACATGACCGATTCGAATGTCCTGGATCATTCCCGTTTCCTGCGCTGGAGCCTGCGCGGCAACGCCATCTTCTCGACGCTCTCCGGCCTGGTCTTCGCGCTGGGGAGTGCACATGTGGCCGGGTTGCTCGGCGAGGGCATCCCGGCGGCTCTCGTCGCCTCTGTGGGTGGGCAGCTGTTGATCTTCGCGGCGGCTCTCGTCTGGCTCGCTTCGCGAGCGACGCTGCCCGTTCCCGCGGTGGTCGCAGTGATCCTGGCCGATTTGCTGTGGGTCCTCGGCACGATCGTCGTCGTGCAGCTGGAACTCTTTTCCGCTCGCGGCACAGAGATCGCGATCGTCGTCGCGGACGTCGTGCTCTTGATGGCGATCCTCCAGTCGGTCGGTCTTCATCGTCTGCGGCGGGGCGCCCGAATTCCGGCGGTTCCGTCGGCCGTACGGCTCGGCTGAGAGAATGGTCCTGCGTTCTCGGGAGGAATCCGACATGTCCAGTCACGACGAGCCTACGGGATCCGGCGATGAGATCGTGATCCACTCGGGGCCTCTCAGCATGTTCGGGGCCAAGGCCGAGATGGCCGCGATCGAAAAGGGGATCCGCTGGCGACGCGTCCATGTTCCCTTCTCGATCGCGAAGCTCTACGAACCGAAGTCGCCGGTCGTCGAGCGGGTCAATCCGAAACAGCAGGTCCCCGTTCTGGTGCATGGTGATCTCGAGATCTATGACTCCACACAGATCTTCGAGTATCTAGAGGATCTGTCCCCTGCTCCGCGCTTGTGGCCGTCCGATCCGCGCGATCGCGCCCGCGCGCGGCTCCTCGAACTCGAGAGCGACGAGGTCTTCTTTCCGAACGTCGTCTGCTGCATGCCGGCTCGCCGCGCGGCGGCCGGAGTGGAGGCGCATGCCGACGCCGTCGCGGAGATCCATCGCTACTTCGAGCGGATCGATCGACATCTCGCGAACCGTGACCATCTCGCGGGCGAGTTCGGTTATGCGGACATCGCCTTCTACGCGGCGCAGTTCTTCGCACGCTTCCTCGGGCAGCCGGCCGCCTCGGATCTCCGACATCTCGAGAGCTGGCGCCTGCGGATGAACGAACGGGAGAGCACTCGAACCGTGATGGGCGAGATGGCCGACTATCTCTCTGCGAACGGCCTCGAGACTTCGATCTGATCACGTCTGCGAAGGGCGGGACGGACGGTCGGGCTTGAATCCTCATGCTCGGCGGGATAGTTTCTGGCCGCTTTCAATTCCAGAGAGCGGAGGTTCCCATGAGGACAACTCCCAAAGTGTCGATTCCCACTTCTCTCGCCCGCTGCTCGCTGGCCTGATCCGGATTCGACCCTCTCGACTCTTACGACTGTTTCGACCCTCTCGACTCACTCGAAGAGTCTTCGAATAGCCCGGTCGTAAACCGGAACCACCCACGAGCCAAGCGCGGCGCGACGTCTGCCATGTCGAACGACCCTGTGTCGTTGCGGCGGGGCTTCGTCCTCTTCTCTGCGCTGACGGATGGATCGCGTGATCGCGAGTCCGTCCGGCTCGAATTGGGTTTCACATGTCCAGATCCAGGTCCAGATTCGGATCTCACGCCGACGCGGGTCGCAAACGCGCGCGACATCAGCGCGACGATCCCAACCTCAGTTTCCGATGTTGCAACTGCCGACTCGAGGTCGGCCCCGCGAGCTTCGGCTCGAAACATCGGAATCACTGTCCGTCCTGTCTCTTCAGTCAGCACCTCGACGAGAGCAGTGGTGATCGACGCGCGAACTGTGGAGCGCGAATGGAGCCGATCGCGATCGAGGTCCGCCACAACGGCGAGTGGGCCCTGGTGCATCGATGCCAGGGATGCGGCGAGCTCGGAAACAACCGGATATCGAGCGACGACAACGAGTTCGTGCTGATGCAACTCGCGACCCGACCGATCGCGTTTCCGGCGTTCCCACTCGAACCGCTGACACGGAACAGCTGCGAAGGGCCTCCTTCGAGCGAGAAAGACGCAGAAGAGGAGGAACGCGAGGAAGAGGATGACGAGGAACACGACGTCGCGGCTCTGCCAGATCGAGCCGGTCACCGCCGGGATCGGCAGTGACTCGATTCGCTCGGCGCCGCCAGCGATCCGAACTGCGGAATCGAGGATGCCGACGAGCTCCTCGATGCACTCTGCAAGCTCTCGCCCGACACCTTCTGTACGGAATAACAGGGAACGCGTCGGCCCGGTGTTTCCGCATGGATTCTCGGGCCATGGGACGCGGTCGCCCCCGTCCACGACGAGCGGTCGGGGTCGACGTGTATCCGCGCCCCAGAATCGGGACGATGTGTCCCGCTTGGAGCTTCGTCGTCGGCGGAGCGGCTCCTCGACTGGCACGCCGCCTGCATTCTGGTCCTGAGGAGTGCATCGGATCCACGGTCGCTCGAGGATGGGAGGCGAGAGAGATGGCCGTCACAGCCGCGGATCTGATGACCAGGCAACTGGTCACGCTCACACCCGACATGACGCTCGGAGAGATGGACACGGTCCTGATGAAGCGGGGAGTGAGTGGGGCGCCCGTCGTCGAACGCGGACGCCTCGTCGGCGTCGCGTCCCAGGCAGATATCGTTCGGTCGCTCTGGGAAGGTCAGCACGAGGCCTCGCGCCAGGCTCCCTACTACTCGAGTCCGTACCCGATGCCGATCTCGGCGCTCGAATACATCGCGAAGGACGCTGGCCAGATCGGAGATCAGCTCGTCGAGAATCGGGTGCGCGACATCATGACGAGTGACCCGCTCGTCGCCCATCCGGAAGATGCGATCGAAGACATCGCGAAGCGTCTCGTCGACGATCAGATCCATCGCCTGCCCGTGACCTTGCCGGGTTCGGGTGAACTCGTCGGGATCATCAGTTCCCTCGATCTCGTTCGTGCGATCACGATCTACGGGTTGGTTTCGGTCGGCTGAGACGTCGCTCACGTTCTCGTCTGCTAGACTGCCGATACCCCTCATAGAATGCACGAAGCCGATCCGTCGCTACTTCGTGTGTTGGGGGTCCCCTCATGACCAATCGTCGTATGGACGCGCTCTATCTGGCGCTCTTCGTGGCGGTGTCAGCGGTTGGCTATTTCGTCGCGAATCGTGCCCCGGAAGAGGTCGGATCGATCGATCTGTCGAGCTTCGAGCCGCCCGATCTCGAACTCGAAGTCCCCTTCGAGTTTCCCTATACGATCATGCGCTTCAAGGAACGCGAGGCGCCGAAGCTGAGGCTCTCCGGGAACATGGAATCCGTTCTCGTCGAGGTGCGTTCGGCGCTGCTCGAATCGTCGACGACCGAGAACGTCGAAGTCGAGGTCCAGCGGACCGAGCAGCTCGCCGCGCTCGACTAGTCGCAAGCGCCCCTTGCCATCCGCCGCGCTCGATCGAGGGCTTGCCGCGACACGCTTCGGCGCTCAGTAGAGACCCGGAACCACGCGCCAACGAACGCGACTGCGATATCGCTCCCACAGCTCTCCGTATTTCTCGGCGCAGCGCCGGTCGTCGTCGCGTTCGCGCGTGCCGAGCAGCAGGACGTAGTAGAGGGGATAGAGCCAGGGCCACGCCAGCCCCGGCCAGCCGAGGGCGAGGGCCAGACCCGAAGCCATGAGCACCTCGCCCAGGTAGTTCACGTGTCGGGACACGCCCCAGAATCCGTTGCAGAGAAGGCTGTGTCTTCCGTCGGACACGCTCTCCGGGACGATCACGCCCAGGAAGGGCCGTGCCGGATCGAGCTTGAAGAAGAATTTCTGCATGTTCGCGCCCCGAGCCAGAGCCCACCCGGCGAAGAAGAGCACGACGGCCAGGATCGACATCCAGGCAGGTGCGCCGGGGTCCGGTCGGTCGGCGGTCGACCACAATCCGACGGCGTAGAAGTAGGGATAGAAGGTGAGGCATCCCCAGACGAGTTTGAAGCCGACGCGTTCCGCGAAGAGGTCGTACGTATAGAGATGGACCCGTTCGAAGAAGAGGTAGTCACAGAGGAACCACGTGAACAGCGCCACGTGCAGCGTGACACCGGGCGAGGCGTTGGCGCCGAAAGTCATCCGATGATGCGCGGCGAAGGAGAGCAGATTCAGCTCGAGCAGGACGGCGCCGAGTAGATAGAGCAGCATCTTCGCGTCGACTCGACCGCCGAAGGCCTGGGGATTGAAGCGGCGTCCAAGGAAGAGATCGGCGAGCAGGGGCTTGCCCGTCGAGGGCGCGGTCAGGACGACGGCCATCGTCGAGATCAGGCCCAGCGTGGCGGCCCCGGCGAGTCCGACCCATCGCGTCTGCCAGAGCCAATCGAAGGGGACCCAACCCAGGCGACCCAGGACGAACCAGCCTCCGACGCTGAGGAACAGGATCGGCAGCCCGTTCAATCGGTAGCGAAGGCGCTCCCCCGTCTTCTCGTCCTCGACGTAGCCGACCACGTGTCTCGCCGGCACGAGCAGATGAAGGAGCAGGAGCAGGCCGAAGATCGCCCAGGGCGTGAAGAAGCCGAGCAGCGCGTCGTTCATCGAGGTCTCCTTGCAAGCGTCTTCATGAGAGCTTTCGCGTGTTGGCGGCCATCAGCGCGATGGCCACGCGACGGGGCAGGACGCGCTGCATCAGAACGCTCGCGATCTGATTCACGCGCCCCGGGATGACACGCGGGCCGGAACCCAGCGCGCGAAGCGTCGTTTCGGCGACTTCCTCAGGATCCAGGATGCCCGGGGCGTCCTTGGCCGACGTCTCCGCATAACCGGGTGTGCGGATGGCGCCGGCACAGGAGGCGACGACGTCGATGCCCTGCTCGCCGAGCTCGCTCCAGAGTCCCTCGCCGAGCACGGTGTTGAATGCCTTGGTTGCAGCGTAGGTCGCGATCCGCGGGGAGCCTTGCATGCCCGACAGGGACGACATCAGGACGATGCCGCCGCGCCTTCGCTCGAGCATCGCCGGAGCCAGGCAGCGGAGGAAGACGATCGGTCCCCGGACGTTCACGTCGACGGCCTGGAGAAGATCCTCCTCGGGCAGGTCGAAGAATCCGCCGACGGGCGCATAGGCTGCGTTGAAGACGAGCAGCCCGATCTCGAGATCGGCTGAGATCGACGTGAGCGTCGCTCCGAAGCTCGGCGAAGCGACATCGATCGGCAGGGTTCGGACCTCGACCTCGCGTTCGTGTCGGATGCGTCCGGCCAGTGATTCGAGCGCATCGGCTCGCCGTGCGATCAGCAGGAGATTCATGCCGCGCGACGCAAGCGCCTCGACGAATGCGGCGCCGAGTCCCTCGGAGGCACCGGCGACGACGGCCCATGCTCCGTAGCGCTTTCTGAATTCCGATGCGGTCTGCGGCATGCCCGGAAGTTAACCGCGTCCACTGCGCCTCCACCATGCCACCAGCACGCGTCCAGCATGCGGTGCTCGTGCGCTCGCGCGGATCGATCTGCGACCCTGCGAGCGTGGGACAGCCCGGGCTATGCTCTTCGCGGTTCCAGAAACTGTGGACCGAGAACCGAGAAGCGAGGGGCGAATGCCGAACGTAGCGATGTGGGGAAAGGCGCTGACCGCGATGCCGAGGATCGGCAAGAGCGATTGGGACGAGTTGGATCTCGTCTCGCGCTGGCTGATCGCGACGCGGTCCGCCGTGATCGTGATGACCTTCACCTCGGCCGCCTTCGCGGGCGTATTGGCCTGGAAGGCCGATGGCTTCGATCCCTTGCTCTTCGCGCTCGTGACCGGCGGGCTCTGTCTCGCGCACGCGACCAACAACCTGATCAACGACCTCACGGACTACTGGAAGGGCGTCGACAAGGACAACTATTTCCGAACGCAGTACGGCCCCCAGACCGTCGAGGCCGGGTTCCTCACCGTTCGACAGCTGATGACCTATGCGGCGCTCACGGGCCTCGTCGCGCTCGGCATCGGCTTCTATCTCGTCTTCGTGTCGGAGCGGGGCGACGTGACGCTGATGCTGCTCGCCGCCGGCGCGTTCTTCGTCCTCTTTTACACGTTCCCGCTGAAGTACATCGGTATGGGCGAGCCGGCGGTGCTCGTCGTCTGGGGACCCTTGATGGTCGGCGGAAGCTATTTCGTGATCACCGGAACCTGGAGCAACGAAGTCGCGGTGGCCAGCCTCGCCTACGCGCTCGGACCGACGGCCGTGCTCTTTGGCAAGCACACGGACAAGATCGAGTTCGATCGGGAGAAGGGCATTCGCACGCTGCCCGTGATCCTGGGTGAGAGCCTTTCGAGGAAGGTGACCGTCGGCCTGCTCCTCGCCCAATACCCGGTCATCGCCTACCTGATCTACGTCGGGTTCTTCCACCCGGTGATGCTGGTCAGCTTCGCTTCGATGTTCTCGCTCGGGCGCGTCTTTCAGGTGTTCAGTCGACCCCGTCCCGACGGACCGCCCCCCGATCTTCCACCCGGTGTCTGGCCGCTGTGGTTCGTCGGCGTGGCGTTCTGGTTCACGCGTCGCTACAGCGGGTTCTTCCTGCTCGGGCTCGTGCTGGACCTGCTGATCACGAAGTTCTAGGCGCGCTCGATCGATCTTCTGGGCGCTGCGCTTTCAGCGAATCGCCCGGAGCGCGTCCTCGAGGGCGCCTTCGAGCATTTCGTATCGGTACTCGAAGCCGGCGTCGCGAAGCCGGCGTGGATGGACGTCGTAACTCGACAACACGAGCGCCGCCGCCTCGCCGAGCGCCAGTCGGATCGCGAACTCGGGCACGCGCATGAAATGGGGACGCCGAAGGAGTCGCGCGAGCGTGCGGCTCAGCTCTTTGAGCGTCGTCGGCGAAGGGCCGACGAGGTTGATCGCGCCCGATAGCGCCCGGTGGTCGAGGACGAACCGCAGCATGTCGACGAGATCGTCGATATGCACCCACGGAAGCATCTGGCGACCGCTGCCGACGGGTCCGCCGAGTCCGAGTCGGTAGAGGGGGACCAGGGGGCCGAGCATTCCGCTCTCCGCGAGGACGATTCCGATTCGCAGGCTGGCGACACGACGTCCCGGACTCTCGGCCAGGGCGCCCGCCGATTCCCAGTCGCGGCATAGGCGCGTCATGAAGTCATCCGGTTCGGGGAGGTGCGAATCTTCGTCGAAGCGTTCTGTGGTGTCTCCCGGATAGATGCCGATGGCGCTGGCGCAGAGAAAGTCCTCGACCGAGTCGGGCAGGGCGGCGACGAGTTTCTCGGTGCTGAGGATCCGCGAGCTTCGCAGGATTTCCTTCTTCTTGGCTGTCCAGCGGCCGGTCCCGATGTTCTCGCCCATCAGATGGTAGACGGCGCGAACCCCGTCGAGCGCTTCGGCGGGAAAGGTCTCGTTCACGTAATCCCATTGAACACACGTCACAGCCTCGCCGAACTTCGCCTCCGCGCGATCTCGATTGCGCGACGTGACGACGACTTCGAAGCCATCGTCGCGGAGGAGGCCGACTAGCCGACTGCCGAGGAGGCCGGTGCCTCCGGTGACCAGGATTCGCTCGCTCATTTCTGACTCCGCGGATTTCGCCAGAGCGTGGCGAGCCAGGGTTGTTCCGCTCGCGGCAGGCCGGCGGGGCGGTAGTAGTGGCGGATTTCCTCGAATCCCGCTCCGAGGGCGAAGCTCCGCCAGCTCTCGAAGTCGTGGTACACGCAATAGCGCTGGCCGTTCCAGCCCTCGCGGTTGTCGCCTCTGGGATTCGAAGCAAAGAGAACGCCGCCGGGTCGCAGGCAGGCTCGCAATTCGCCGAGCACGCGCGGAAGCTCGGCGATCGGCACGTGGAAGAGCGTCGCGTTCGCGAAGACGCCGTCGAAACTCTCGAGAGGGAGGTCGAGTTCGAGGAAGTTCTGCTGCAGCACTTCGACCGCGGCATGTCCGCGCGCCATCGAAACGAAGGCCGGCGCACCGTCGAGTCCGACCGGCTGGTGCCCTCGATCGCGGAAGGCGAGTAGATCTCGTCCGGGCCCACATCCGAAGTCGAGGACGCGATGGGGACCGGGCCCCTCGATCTCACCGAGCAGTGCATCGATGTTCTGGGACACGTCGTGATCGCGCGTCCCGGCCCAGAACCCCTCGGCGCCCGACTCGTAGTGTTCGAGCGTGTTGCGAGTGATCTTGTCGCGTGGGGTCTGTGGCTGACTGGTCACGCAGGGGACGGTATCAGAGTCCGTGATGGGACTCGACGCGATACGCGCTCCTAGACTCCTTCGGTCTTGTGTACCTGCTTCCAGAAAAAGCCCGGAAACCATCGCCGCATCCGCCAACTCAACTTCGAGCCACGCCCGGGGAAGACCCAGAGTTCGCCTGCGTCGAGGGCCACGTCGATCGCGTCGAGCACGGCCTGCGGTTCGAGCGGTTTCGTCTGGTCGAGGATCTTCGGCCAGACGTTCTCCTCGGCTTGCTTGAGGAGGGGCGTGTCGACCGGCGGCGGGCAGACACACGCGAAGCGCACGCCGCGATCCCGGTTCTCGTGATAGAGGACTTCGCTGAAGGCGACGACCGCGAACTTCGAAGCGTTGTACGCGCCCATGTAGAGAACGGGCAACCAACCGGCGAGGGAAGCAAAGTTGATGAAATCGCCGCGACCACGTTCGAGCATGCCGGGCAGGGCGAGCTTGGTCACGTTGACCACGCCGCCATAGTTGATCTGCATGATTCGCTGGATCGTGGCCGTGTCCTGATCGAGGAGCCGACCGGTCGGGAAGATCGCGGCGGCGTTGTACACACGATCGATCGGTCCGAGATCCTGCTCGACACGCTTCACGGCCTGCTCGATGTCGACGAGCTCGGTCACGTCGGCGGGAATCGTGAAGACGTTGTCGAATCCGGCGGCGGTCTTCGCGAGGCCATCCGTGTCGACGTCGAGCGCCGCGACCGACATGCCCTGGGCCGCGAGGTTGCGTGCGGCGAGCTGGCCCATGCCACTGCCCCCGCCCGTGATGAAGACGACCCGGTTCGATTCGCGCGTCGGAACGTCCATCCGATCCTCCTATTTTGCTTGCGGTTGGTCTCTCGTTAGTAGAGCCCGGTCTCGTAATCCTTCTGAAGGCCCTCTTCGATCGTGTCGGCCAGCTCTTCGGGGCCGCCCGACCGCGAGGCGAACTGCTTGCCGATGTCGGCCTTGAATCCCTCGGGCCAGGTCTCGGACTTCCATGTGCTCGAGCGAATGAACGCCTTGCCGCAATGGAAGAAGCTCTCCTCGACCTTGATCCGCGTGGCGAGAATCGCAGGCCGATTGCGGGCGGCGAGTCGTTCGAGGATCGCGGGGTCCCGGGTCAGCTCGGCCGAGCCGTTGATCCGCAAGGTCTCGGTCACCCCGGGAATCACGAAGATGAGCCCCACCTTGCCCGATGCGAGGATGTTCCGGAACCCGTAGGCCAGCTTGTTTCCCGGCCGCTCGGGGATCAGCAGTGTCTTCTCGTCCTCGACGACGACGAACCCAGGCGCATCGCCCTTCGGCGACACGTCGAGATCCCCGCGCGCGTCGACCGTCGAGACGAAGATCAGCGGCGAGGTCTCGACGAAGCGCTTCGCGTAGGGGTCGACGTGGTCGAAGATCTTCTGCGCGAGCATCGGGTTTGGTTCGGCGATGATTTCGCGGAGTTCGGATTCGTCGCGGACGACGTAGGGGTCGGTCATGACAGGTCCCATCACGTTGTGTGGCCTTGAAATTAGCAGAGGCGACGGAGCGCGGAGACTCGCGACCATCGCCGCCACGAGCCTCCGCGCCGCCCGTCATCTCCTCAGGCAGTGCGCAGCGACCAGAAGTCCTCGCGGACGATCTTGTCGCCCGAGACCGTGTACAGGCCGACCTCCGACAACTTCTGTCGTTCGCCTGTCGGCTTGAACGTGACTTCCGTCTGGAAGAAGACTGCGAACTGATCGGCTTCGTGACCGCGGAAGGGGCCCGCGGCATCCGTGGCATGGACCTCGTGATTCTCATACCACCACTCGTTCTTGCCGCGGATCGCTTCGATTCCCTCCAGTCGGGCCGGGAGCTCGGGAGAGCCCTCGGCTTCGACGCTCACGATGTCCTTGGCATACAGCGTGTCGAGGGCATCCATTCCCTTTCCGGTGCTGCACAGTGACACGAGGCGATTTCCGATTTCGTTGACTGAACTCATTCTGGAATTCCTTTCCTTGTTTCTCTTTGTTTCGTTTCGTCGTGGGTTGTGGGTCGTAGAGAGGTTCGGCAGTGCATGTTCGGTCTCAGTTTCCGCCGGTCCTCCCGGACCCCCGATCGTGATCGATCGCATTGATCGATCGGGCTGTCGTCTCATTCGCATCCAGACTATCTTGGAATAGGACACATACTGTCCTATTTGATGTGATGATGAACTCATGGAGGAGGCCGAGTGCCAGATCGGACGAGACGCGGCGAGGGGCGAAGCTCGGCGCAGGACCGAAACGAACGCCTCGATGCGTTGGTCGCCGAGATCCGCGCGCAGGAAGGCGTCTCTATGTCCGAACTCGCGGAACGCCTGGGCGTGCACGTTCGGACGGTGCGTCGGGACGTCCGGGCGCTTCGCCAGCGCGGACTCGACATCGAAGCCGATCGCGGTCGCGGCGGCGGAATCCGCTTCGCGCGTCTGGCGCCGCTTCCCCCGATGAGACTCGATGCCCAGCAGGCCGTCGCGCTCTGGCTTTCGGTCGAGATCTCGCGCGGTGTTTCCGGGCTTCCCTTTTCGCAGGCGAGTCGTGGCGCGCTCAGCCGGGTTCTCGGCGCATTGCCGCCGGAACGTCGGGCTCAGCTTCGCCAGCTCGCTCGGCGCATCGTGATCGGCGCGCCGGCCTCGGAGTCGATGCGGGAATCGTTCGGCGAGATGAGCCCCGTCCTGCTCGAAGCGTTCGAGCGCTGCTTTCGCGAAGCGCGCTGTATGGGCTTCGGCTATGTCGATCGAAAGGGACAGCGCACTCAGAGGCGGATCGAGCCGCACGGGATCTTCATCCGGCTGCCGTTCTGGTACATCCTCGCGGTCGACGTCGAGATCCCCGACGCCGAGGATGCCCGTCGCATGTTTCGCATGGATCGAATCTCGAACCCTCGACTACTGGGGCGCGGGTTCTCGACGTCGATGGAAGTGATCGAGCACCTGCTCGAGGGCGTTCCCTACGAAGTCCTCGGCCGGAGTGACGGCTAGCCGGCGTCCGAAACGAGGAAGAGGCTGATCATGGGGAAGTAGGTGATCAGCAGGACGGAGACGAGCAGGATGATGAAGAAGGGAATCGTCGCCCGGTAGACATCGATCACGCTTCGATCGAATCGATGACTCGAGATGAAGAGGTTCATGCCGACGGGCGGTGTGATGTACCCGATCTGCATGTTGGCGAGAAAGATGATGCCCAGATGCACGGGATGGATTCCGTAGCCGATGGCGATCGGAAGGATGATCGGAACCATGATCACGATCGCCGAGAAGATGTCGAGCACCATGCCGAGGGAGAGCAGGAAGATGTTCAGCAGGATCAGGAACACGAACCGGCTGTCGATCTGGGCGCGTACGGCTTCGAAGATGCGGACGGGGATCTCCGTGTCGATCAGATAGTTCGTCGACGCCAGGGACACCCCGAGGATGATCATGATGGCGCCGACGAGGACCATCGACTCGCGCATGATGCCGGGGAGTTGGGGGAGTGAGATCTCGCGTCGAATCGCGACCTCGACGACGAGGACGTAGATCGCCGTCACGGCGGCGGCTTCCGACAGGGCAAAGGCCCCACTGTAGATACCGCCGAGGATCACGATCGGGAGCGGGATCTCCCAACCCGCTTCTCGAATCGCCCCGAAGGCTTCGCGCCATTCGAAGCTCGTCCGCGAGCGACCGCTTCCCCGCACGACCCACATCGAATAGGCCGAGAGCAGGACGACCATCATGACGCCGGGAATAAGCCCGGCGGCGAAGAGGTCCTCGATCCGCACGGCGGGGTCGACGTTCATCTGCTGAGCGACGACCCCATAGAGGATCAGCGGAAGTGCGGGGGCGAAGAGCAGGCCGAGGCTCCCCGCGGTCGTGACCAGTCCGAGGCTGAAGCGTTCCGGATAATTCGCCTCGCGCAGGGCGGGATAGAGCAGGGCGCCCAGCGCGACGATCGTCACGCCCGAAGCGCCGGTGAACGCCGTGAAGAGAGCGCATGCGCTGAGGGCGACGATCGCCAGGCCCCCGTCGAGCCATCCGAGTAGCGCGTTCGTCAGTCTCACGAGGCGATGGGGCGCGCCGCTCTCGCCGAGCAGGTAGCCGGCGAAGGTGAAGAGCGGAATCGCGAGCAGGATCGGCATTTCGGCCAGGCGATAGATCTCGATGGCGATGACCTGGAGATCGACCTCCTCGGAATGAAATCCGAGGAGTGCGGCAGCGGCGATGATCGCGAAGAGCGGGGCGCCAAAGAACGCCAACAGAACGAGAAGGAGCGACAGGATCATGATTCCGATCCGGTCGCGTTCCCGGAAGCCGGTGACGCGTCGTCGGGTGGCCCGAGGCCGAGCGCGATGCGCGCCTGGCCGGAGGCATGGCCGAGATGTCGAAGCGCGATCAGGCCGAAGGCGACCGGGATCACGATCTCGCACATCCAGGCCGGGACGCCGGAGAAGACCGTCGAACCGTATGTGTACTCGCCATGCACGAAGCGCGTCGAGTGATAGGCGACGATGGCACAGACGAGGGCCGTGAAGAGTCCGGTCACGGCGGTCGCGCCCGCATGCGCCCGGGGCGAGAGGAACTTCGACACGACGTCGATCGCGATCTGCTTGTCCTGACGGCTTGCTGCGAGGGCCCCGAGCAGCGCGATCCAGAGGACGAGAAGACGAAGAAAGGGATCGGCCCAGACGAGGCCGGCATCGAAGAAGTTGCGCAGGAAGATCTGGAACGGGGCGAGGAGGACGAGCGAGCCGAGGAGTAGAGCGAGGACGACGTCCTCCACGCGGTGCAGCGCCGCGAGGAGCGCCGACCCTTTTTGCTCTGGCCCCGGTGTATTCACTGCGCCCCTGCGTCGAAGGCGACGGGGGGCGCGTCCTTCGAGGCGGACGTGTCGCCCGACAGATCCGCGGTCAGAGACCGCTTCCGATCGCGATGCGCTTCGACGTGTTCGATCATCTCGTCGAGCAGATGATTCGAATAACGTTCGAGGGAGCGGAGACGCTCCATCGCCTCGACGCTGATGTGTCGCCAGCGTTCGAGCTCGTCCGCCGAGGTCGGCGCCACGAAGTCGATGCCCTGATTCTGGAGGGCTTCGATCGCGCTCGCGTCGCCGAGTCGCGTCGCCTTGTCGAGTCGACGTCCGCTGCTCTCGATCTCGTCACGCAGGATCTCGCGGTCCGCAGGGCGGAGCCCTTCGTAGGTCTTCGTGTCGACGACGAAGACGCCAATCAGATACATGAGCGGCACGTTCGTCATGGTCCGGACCTTCGTATGCCACTGGAAGGCGATCGCGCCCATGGGCGGCGCGGCGACGGTGTCGATCAGCCCGGTCTGGAGTGCCGTGTACACGTCCGCGGTGGGCAGCGGGATCGGAGACACGCCGGCGATCTCGAGCGCGGTCTGGCTCATGATGTCGCCCTCCGGAATCCAGATCTTGGTGTCGGGCAGATCTTCGACACGGCTGATCGCGGCACGCGAGAGGAGGTAGGCGAAGCCGCCGTCCGTGATCGAGAGCGCCGTGAATCCCGCCTCGCCGAGGCCGGTCTTCAGCGCTTCGTCGACATGCTCCCGGACGTAGTCGACCTCGTCGTGATCGCGGAAGAAGAGCGGCAGGCTGTAGATCTCGATGTCCGGATACACGCTCGCGAGGGGGCCGCTCGAGAGCGCGGCGCCATGCAGCTGGCCGACGCGCATCTTGCGCATGACGGTCTTGTCGTTGCCCATCACGCCACCGGGGTAGAACTTCAGCTTGAGGCGGCCCCCGGTTCGTTTCTCGATTCGCTCGCCGGTCGCGCGCATCTCCGTGACGAAGCCACTGCCCTCCGGCATCAGCGTCGCGATCTTGAGCGTCTTGGCCGTCGCTTCGAATGAGAGCGTGGAGACCGCGAACGCGACGAGGAGCCCCAGAGCCCGCGCCCAGCTGCGAGTGTTCGAGTTTCTGATTCGTCTAGAAGTATTCATCGGCTTCCGCGAGGAGCGTGATCGCCTCCTCTTGTGCCAGGACATTGCCCAGCGTGAATCCAGCTGCATCCGGATCGCTTGCCACGACCTCCTCGAGGAGTCGGTCGTGCAGCGCCCGGTCGAAGACGAGTCTCGCGTATTGTCGTGCGAAGAGCACTTTCGCCGTGAGGTTCCGTCCACCCGAGAGCTCGATCGACGCCTCGAAATGTCGGCGGCCCCGTTCCGGCTTGCCGCCCATGCTCTCGGGGCGAAGGGTATAGAGCACGCCCAGGTAGAGATGGGCGGTTCCGGATTCGTATGCGGAGTCGAGCGCGACGATTCGCTCCATCATGCCCTGGACCTTGGGAATGTCGGCGATCGCGTTCCAGTCCCCGGAGTTCGCCTGGATCCAGGTAGCCCAGGCGCTCGCCGAACCGAAGAGCGCGGGCACGTCGTCCTCGTCGGTCTCGGCCAGGGCGCGCTCGAAGGCATCGAAGGGGAGATCTCTCGGGTGGCAGAGCGAAGCGCGCTGGATGCAGAGGGCTCTTTCGCCGTAGACCCGGGCGCGGTCCGTGAGATGTTGCAAGCGCTTGGGCTCGCTGACGAAGGCCGATGCATAGGCGGCATAGAGACGCGCGCCCGCGAGCAGGAGCGTCGTGCTCTCGGGGTCGCCCTGGATCATGCCGTCGATGGCGATCAGGTAGGCCGGGCCGCCGTCGCGGACGATTCCCGTGTCCTGTTGGTCGAGGACGGCGGCCGAAATGTTGGCGGCCATGCTGGACGTGGCCCGGGTCGCCATCGATTGGCAGCCCGCGAGGAGTAGGGTCGTCGAGAGGAACAGGACTGTGAAGAGCCGGCCGATCATCCGATCCAAGTCTAGCCGGACTTCGAGCGCTGGGCAGCGCGCTCTGGCATCGCGGGGTTGGGCTATATAGCGTCGATGTTCGGGGAACTCTTCGAGATCCTGGCGCCGACGTTCCTCTCTGCATTCGCGGGCTGGATCTGGGTTCGGTCGGGTCGAGCATTCGATCGCAAGTTGCTCGGTGACCTGATCGCCCTGGTCGGTGCGCCTTGCCTGGTCTTCTCGTCGCTCGTGAGTCTTGAAGTCTCACCGCGGGCAATGTTGGAGATGGGCATCTACGCCGTGTGTGCGTTCGCGATCTTCGCCGCCGTGGGCGGGCTGCTGCTTCGCATGGCGAATCTTCCGGCGAACACGCTGCTGGCCCCGATCGTCTTCGGGAACCAGGGCAACATGGGCGTGCCCCTCTGTCTGTTTGCCTTCGGCGCCGAGGGGCAGGCGCTCGCCCTGGTCTTCTTCGCGATCGCGGCCTCTCTCCAATTCAGCGTTGGGCTCTTCATCTGGTCGGGCACGTTCGATCTGATGGAGCTGGTCCGGAATCCGGTCGGCATCGCGGCGCTTGTCGCCGCGATGACGATCGCACTCGATCTTCCCGTGCCGACGTTCCTCACGAACACGACGGGTCTGCTCGGCGGATTCGCGATTCCCGTGATGCTGATGGCGCTCGGCGCCGCGATCGCGGAATTGAAAGTGACGGATCTCGGGCTGAGCCTCGGCCTTTCGGTCTATCGGCTCGCGCTGGGGCTCGTGATCGGCTTCGGGCTGGCCCATCTCCTCGATCTGTCCGGCGTCGCGAGGGGCGTCTTCATCATCCAATGCGCCATGCCGGCGGCCGTCTTCAACTTCCTCTTCGCCCAGCGTTTCGATCGCGACCCCGAACGAGTGGCGAGTCTCGTGGTCGTCTCGACGCTCCTGACGGCGTGCGCGCTGCCGCTACTCCTGCCCTTCATCCTGTAGGCGCGAAGTCGAGCCGGCTTCGGCGAGGGTTCCTAGTTCCGCATCTGCCGAAATCGCTCCTGGAATTCCTGGGTGCTGTTCGTCTTCGGGTAGTCGGTGGTCGGGACCGGAAGTCCGAGCCCTTCGCAGAGTGGTGCCCAGCCGGAACCGACCTCGTAGAGGATCAAGCGCTCGGCGGGGACTTCGTCGCGCACGGCCGCGTTGTGTTCCTCGAAGCATCGGATCACATGCGCCCGGTCATCGGGCCGCCCGTCGAAGGTCTGATCGAGAATCATCGATCGGACCATCTCGAAATGCTCGCGGACCCAGGCCGGCTCAGCCGGCTGTTCGGCGATCATGGCCTTGTAGATCGTGTTCTTGAAACTCTCGTACCAGGCGTCGGCGTCGCGATACGACAGCAGCACCTTGGCTTCCGGATTCGCGACGGCGAGTTCACGCCAGAAATGGCATCCCGGCCAATCGACCGTCGATCGATAGCCGTCGAAGATCGTCTCCCAGTCCGGTGTCTCGCCGCGCGTTGCGGCGGCCCAGAGCGGGATGTGCTGCGTGTTTCCGAAGACTTCCATCATGTGATAACAGGGTCCGGCGCCGAGTTCTTCGAGAGCCAGCTTCAGGCTGTGGGTTCCCGTGCGACCGAACCCCGCGCCGACGATTTCCAGTTTCATCGATTCTGATCTCCTTGGGTCACGTTCCGTTCATTCGACGGGACTCGAGGCGCGCTTTGCCCGGAAGCGGCGGAAGGCGACGAAGGCGAGGATCGCCGCGCCGGCGGCCACCCAGGTGGTGACGGGTTGGGCCGCGAACCATTCCAGGATCTGCGCGCCGAAATACGTGAAGAGCCAGACACCCGGCGCAAATGCGATCAGCGTTCCCAGAGCGGCCGTCGACGCGCGGACGCCCGAAAGTCCGAGAGCCCAATGCGAGGCGGGGTTCAAGAAGAAGACGAGGCGGAAGACCAGGATCGCCCGCAGGCCCTTCGCGGTCAGGTACTCGTCCCATGCCTGGAGGCGCGGCGGCATGTGCGCTTCGACCCAATCGCGTCCGAAATAGCGAGCGAAGGCGAAGCCCGTCATGCCCGCTCCGGTCGCACCAACGAGGTTCACGGCGAACGCCAGCCAGAAGGGCCAGAGGGTGGCGGCGGCGAGCAGAAAGATCGCGCCGGGTACGAAGAAGGGCTCGAGCAGCGAAAAGAGCACGATCAGGAGGAGGGGCCCCCAGACGCCTGCTTCGTTCGCGAGTTCGCGAAGCTGGTCTGGCGTGAGGTATTGATAGAACCCGCTGAAGAATCCGAAGGCGACGATCCCGAGGATCGCGATGAGGATGACGATGCGGATGTTCATTTTGGCGCTGTCGAGCCTACCCGGTTTGTCGGGCCTTGCCGAGTACACTCGTGATTCACGAAGATCGATCACGACCGAGGAGAACGATGTCCGAATTCCCTACGCCGAATAACTCCTGGGACCTCAGTGGCCAGGTTGCACTCGTGACCGGTACGACCTCTGGGCTCGGATGGCGATTTGCCCGGGTTCTGGCCAGCGCGGGCGCCAAGGTCGCGCTAACGGGCCGCCGGGTCGAGCGCCTCGAAGGGCTCGAGGCCGAGATTCGCGAGGCCGGAGGGGAATGCGAGTCCTTTCGCCTGGACATGACCGACATGGAGAACGTCGTCGACGTCGTTCAACAGGTCGAGGACTCCCTGGGTCTCGTGACGATCCTGGTGAACAACGCGGGCATTCCGGACGCGCAGTTTGCGCACAAGATGGATCAGACTCTGATCGACAGTGTCTTCGACACGAACCTGCGTGGTCCCTACGTCCTTTCATGCGAAGTGGCGCGAAGACTGATCGCCGCGAAGTCGCCGGGGCGCATGGTCAACATCTCCTCGGTCGGCGGCTTCCATTATGCCGGAGGAGGCGCTGCGCTGTATTCGATCACCAAGGCGGGCATCGCGCGGATGAGCGAAGTGCTCGCGGTCGAATGGGCGCGCTTCAACATCAACGTGAATTGCATCGCGCCCGGCGCCTTTTCGTCCGAGATGATGGACGGCATGGTCAGCCGGATCGGCGAGTTCTACAAAGCGACGCCGCGCAAGCGCCTCTGCGACCCCGCGCAGCTCGACAGCACGCTGCTCTACCTCTGCGCTCCCTCTTCGGAATGCGTGACCGGGAGCATCATCAAGGTCGACGACGGGCAGGGGTCGCGATAGCGCGAGATCAGGCCTCGATCGTCGTCCAGACCTCGCCGCGAAAGCGCCGGACCAGCATGAGCGCCTTGATCGCGTAGTCGCCGATCAGCGCGCACCAGACGAGCTGGAGCGGAGCACCGAGCACGAAGCCCAGGATCGCCGCGGGAACCAGCCGCGCGAGGAAGAGTCCGAAGAAGACCGTGAGCATCGGATAGAAGGTGTCGCCGGCACCTCGCAGGCTGCCACCGACCGCGAACTCGATCGCCATCAGCGGCTGCACGGCGCCGAGAATCCAGATGAAGTCGATCGTGAGGGCGACGACCTCTGCATCGTCCGAAAAGATCTCGGCGAACGGGCGAGCGGCGACGATGATCGCGAGGCCGATCGCCGTCATGCTCGCAACCGCACCGAGGGTGGCGCGCCATCCCGAGCGTCGCGCCAGGTCGGGGTCGCTGCCGCCGAGATGTTGCCCGACGAGGGTCGAGGCCGCGGTCGCGAATCCGATCCCCGGGATGAACGAGAGCGAGAGGATCTGGGCGCCGACGTTGTAGGCGGCGATCGCGGCGGTTCCATAGAGACTCATGATGCGCTGGAAGCCGAGCAGGCCGATCTGGAACAGGAACTGTTCGATTGCGGCGGGGTAGCCGATCGTGAAGAGGCGGGTGCAGAGCGCGCGATCGGGCTTGAACGAACCACCGCGCGGTTCGAGGACGAGGCGGCCGGAGAGCCAGAGCCAGAAGAACGCCGCGACCTGCAGGAACATCACGATGCTCGATGCCATCGCGGCTCCGGCGACACCGAGCGCAGGCGCACCGAGGTTGCCGTAGATCAACACCCAGTTCAGGCCGACGTTGAGCACGTTCGCGACGAGGCCGACGTAGAGTGGGGTTCGTACGTCGCCGGCGGCGCGAAGCGCGGACCCGAACACGAAGCAGAGGGAGAACGGAACCGTTCCCCAGAGCATCCAGTAGACGTAGTCCGAGCCCATCGCGACGACGCCCGGGTCGACGCCATAGATGGCGATCGCAAAATCTGTGAAGGGCAGACCGATGATGGTCGTTATGGCGGCGAGGAACGTTGCGAGCAGGATGCCCTGGCGAAGGGCGGCGTCACAGCGAGAGAGATCTCCCGCGCCGACGGAGCGCGCGACGACCGCCGCGAGGCCCGTTGGAACGAGGTTCGCGACCGCCTGAACGAGCCAGTAGACCTGGCCGCCGAGCCCGACCGCGGCCAATGCTTCGGGGCCGAGTCCGCCGACCATGACGAAATCGGCGAATCGCACGAAGGTCTGCGCGCCGAAGCCGACGATCGTGGGCCAGGCGAGCGCCCACACACCGAGGGTGTCGGTCGACGGGACGCTATCCGTGCGGGGCGAGGGCTCGCCGCGCCGAAAGGGTGTCGAGTCATTCGGAGACATCGTGGGATTCGGATCTTCCTGCCGATCTTCCGACCGAAGCCTCCAGCGAGACTCGGGCTGGCGCTCGTGCGACGGGGTAGCACAAGGCCGCAGAGCGGAGTAGATCGACGAACGCTCCCGTCGATGTCTACATGGCGCTCGCTCCGATTTCGTCGCTGGCACTTGGTGCAGAGGCGCTCTGTGGGGAGGCGTTCGTGCGCGAGGCGGGACCGAAGCTCTTGTCTCGGTAGTAGACGAACATGCTCGCCATCGCCGTTGAGTCTCCATCGGTCGGGTTGTCGTACACGCTGATCAGCTGGTAGTCGTGATCGCCATGGACCGGGATCCCCTCGACGCTCGAGTAGTAGTCCATCCAGGCGAGTCCGAGTCGATCGGGATGGGTCTTCTGGTAGCTCTTCCAGACCGTCTTGCCGGTGGTGAGATCCTGCAGTTCGAGAGAGACCGAATAGGGATGGGTGTGGACGCCGATGAAGTGGATCGTCGTGTCGTACGGGATCCGGAGCTGCTCAGTCACGAGGGTACGGGCTTCCTGTCGCCCCGGTTTGACGATCCAATGGCCCGCGAACTGGCGTCCGAATCGATCGGTGATCAGCGGACCCGTCGCCTCTTCGCCGATGCTGCAGCTCGCCTCGGCCAGCTTGCCGTTCGGATTCGCGACGTGCAGCACGTTCGGTTCGGCCTCGAGCGTTGTCATCACCTGCGCCGCGGCCACGACGAGGGGCGTGATGGGCGCGGCGAGTTCCTTGTCGCGCAGGAATCGGATCTTCGCACGGTGGCGGATCGTGACGTCGATCTCGGGCTGATTCAGATTCAGCGCCTGAGAGTTGAAGATCAGTTCTTCCGTCGAAAGGATCGGTACGCCGAATCCCGGCGGAAGACGCAGGTCGGTCTGTCCCTGCGTCAAAGTGAAAGTGCGTCGGCGCGGTCGATTGAAGCCCGAAGGATGCGGGTCTCGCGTCCAGGCCAGGTTCGTATGGCATTCGAACTCGTCGGACATCCGATGCACGCCGTCGGCATCGACGGGCTCGACCTGGAAGCCGGTCAGCCAGAGCAGTTCGGGTTCGGGTGTCTTCGCGACGCGGATTCGTCGCCGGGTGAAGGGCCCCTTCATCGATTCGAAGATCTGATTGACGTGGAAGGCGTCGGAGAGAACCGGTCGCTCGTGCTCCATGGAATGGGCTTCTGTGGCCAGCCCCGCTTGAACCCGCCCGCCTCGAGACGTGTCCTCGCTGCAGCCGGCCAGTAGGAAAAACAACCCGAAAATGGTCACTCCGATCCGCATTTCATCCTCTCTCGAACGAACGAACCCAATCTCGCCGACTCCGAATCTCTGGCCGTAAAGGCTCGAAATTCTTCGGCAAACTCGATGTTCGCTCCCGCCGGGAGAACCGACGGGATCGATGATTGGGCGCTTTGAGGGGTGTTTTCACCCCCGCGGCAGAATATGACATCCGCCGTGTCGATAGTCAACGCGCAGCCGGTCTCGTTCGAAGAGATTTTCATCTCGATCGCATGACGATTCGAACTCGATGGCAACTGTTCAACCAGTCGAGACAGGACGTGCGTTCGACGCGGCTCGAGTTCGATCAAACATGCACAGTCGATCCCGATCCGCGTGGTCCGCGTCGCGGTCGAACGCGTCGACCGCACCGCGGTATCGTTTCGTCGAACGTCGGCGGAGAAGGGGACGAACATGGCCTATGGCGATTACGAACTATTGAAGATCGAAATCGACGGCGGGGTTGCAACTGCTTCGATCGATGCACCGCCGGTGAACGTGATGACCCTCGCGCTCTTCGCTGAGCTGACTCGATTCGGCGCTGAAGCTCGGGATGACGAGGCCATTCGCGCGGTCGTCCTGAAGAGCGCGAACCCCGACTTCTTCATCGCACACTTCGACGTCTCCGCCATCCTCGAGTTCCCGGTCGACGCACCCGCGGTGCGCAGTCCCGAGAATCCGTTTCATCAGATGTGCGAGATCTATCGCACGATGCCGAAGGCGACGATCGCCCAGATCGAGGGGCGCGTCGGAGGCGGCGGCAGCGAACTCTCCCAGGCTTTCGACATGAGGTTCGGCGTCGTCGGCAAGACGATTCTCAGCCAGATGGAGGTGCCCCTCGGCATCCTGCCGGGCGGCGGCGGTACGCAGAGGCTGCCGCGACTCGTTGGGCGGAGCAGGGCGCTCGAGATCATCCTGGGCGGCGATGACATCGACGCGGAGACCCTGGAACGATGGGGTCTGATGAATCGCATCTTCGCGCCAGAGGAGATCGACGACTACGTCCAGCGACTGGCGCATCGAATCGCCTCGTTTCCGAGTGAAGCGATCGCCCTCGCGAAGCAGTCGGTCGTCGCGGCCGACATCGGCCTGGCCGAAGGTCTGGTCGAGGAGGGGTATCTCTTCCAGCAATCGATCCGGACCGACGCGGCGCAGCAGAGAATGCGTCGATTCATGGAGCTGGGCGGCCAGACTCGAGACGTCGAGATCGCGGTCGGCGACGTCGTCGGAAGACTCGGGGACGTCTAGCGATCGGTTCCGGTCGACCGATCGGCCGCCGCGAGGCGCTCGATCTCCTGCGCGAAGCTGTCGCGCATTCCCGTGATGCCGAGGGCGCGCCAGATCGGCGCGAGGCGCACCACGCGCGCCCGAATGGAATGTGCGTAGTACTCCTCGTCCAGGAATCCCTGCTCGTACTGGAAGTACATGTTGTCCCAATGCGTGAGCTGCGCGATATGCCACTGACGGAATCGACCGCGTTCCGTGTCGTCGAGCGCGTCGAGGGAATCGACGTCCTCCGGATAGCCCGCGTCGATCAGCTTCGTAATGATCGGAGCGATGTGGGTGGAGTCCGCAGCCTGGACCAACATGGTCTGGAGTGAATCCGCTCGCATCTGATAGGTCTGCGCGAGGGCCAGGCGCTCGTTCTCTTCCATGACGCGCGTGTTGTGTCGGATCTGTGCGGCCAGATAGACGAGCGTGGCGACGACGGCGACCGCGCCGACCAGTTCGCCCAGGGCGCCGAGTTCGATGATCGTCATGAAGGCTCCCTCTCTCTTCGATTCGAGTATGGCATAAGCGGACGATCGCTCGGCGCCGGGGCCGCGTCCCCGGTGAGCGGTCGACGCTGGCCGTCGGTGGCCGTTGGCGCCCGGATTCTTTCGCGCCCGATCTGCGCGCGATACAATCGGCGCTCGATGACGCTCTTTCAGGTCAACGTCCTGAATATCGGCCTGATGATCGCGTCGCTCGGCGTGGCGCTCGTCCTCCCTTTCGAACTCTTCCTGTTCTCGTATGCGGTGCTCGGGCCGCTGCACTACCTCACCGAAATCTCCTGGCTCCACGACCGGACGTATTTCCTGGCGCGGAGGAGTCAGGCCGTGCCGCTCGTGGCACTCACACTCCTCATCGCCCTCACGTCAGGCATGTTCTTCGAACTGGGAACCGACTCGTTCTCAACGGCGGTCCTGAGCTGGGGGCCGGAGTTTCGCTTCGGGGCGCTCGCACTCGCAGGAGTCTTCGTCTTGACGCACAGCGCCCGGACGCTTCGGATCGGAGCGGCGGCGACCGCCGTGGCCGTCGTCGCCGCGCACTACGCGAACGAGGCGTCGAAAGCGGCAGATTCGAGTGGTGCGTTCTACAGCGCCTACGATCTCTTCTTTCTCCTCCTGCTCACGACGATCATTCACGTCTACGTGTTCACCGGCGCCTTCGTCGTGCTGGGGGCTCTGCGAAGTCGAAGCGTGTCGGGATTCGTTTCGCTCGGCGTATTCGTCGCGTGCTCTGTCGCGTGTTTCCTCGTCCCGGTGCGGGAGATCTCGACCCTCTCGGACTCGGCTCGGGAGGCGTACGACGTGAGCGCGACGATGCTGAACCTCGTGATGGCGCGTGCGGTCGATGTCGACGGCATGCGAACGGCGGATCATGTCTTCTCGACGCCGCTCGGCGTGATGACGGCCCGATTGATCGCGTACGCCTACACGTATCACTACCTGAACTGGTTCTCGAAGACGTCGGTGATCAAATGGCATGACGTGCCGCGGGCTCGGCTGGCCAGCGTCGTTGCGATCTGGCTGGGATCCCTCGGGCTCTACGCGTGGGATTTCGTGACCGGGCTCAGCCTGCTCTTCTTCCTGAGCATGCTGCACGTCCTGCTCGAATTCCCGCTCAACTGGCGATCGTTCATGGACATCGGTTCGGAACTCAGGGCGCGCGTGTCGCCGGCTCGAGGCTAGGCCTCGCTGGGTCGATCGGCGCTCGACCCGGCCGCGCCGTTACGCTCGTCGAGCGCTTGCCGAATGAGGGTGTGTTCGCTCTCGTCGAGAGAAAACTTGTTGAGAAGCGTGGCGCCGATCAGATAGCAGGTGAGAGGGACGATCGAGTAGAGCGTTACGATCGCCGTCTTGACGTCGTCGTTCTGATCGACGTTCGGTTCGAAGCCGACGATCTCGAGGACCGTGAGGGTCGTCATGATCATGATGCCGGTCGCCGTCTTGAAGACGAAGTTCCAGGCGGCGAAGTAGACGCCTTCCTTTCTCTGTCCCGTCATGTACTCGTCGTAGTCGATCACGTCGGCCTGGATCGACGGGCCGATCATGCCGCCACAGCCCGACGCGGTCCCGGCCAGGACGGCGAGGCCGCTGATCAGAAAGTATCGCCCCTCCTCGAGGAAGAACATCCCGCCAAAGGCACAGGCGGTCATCAGCATGGCGCTCATCCAGAGCCGTTTCTTGCCGAAGCGTCGAGACAAGGGCAGCCAGATTCCGATGAACAGGATCGACGCGCCCATGTACGACAAGATGAAATAGCCCGTCAGGTCGGGGCGAAGGATGATGTACTTCGCGACGTAGAACGTGAGGACGAGGACGGTTGCCGCTCCGAGGTTCTCGATCAGGTAGACGACCAGCAGCAGCCGGGCATGCCGGTTCCGCCAGATGTCACGGAAGGAATGAAGCGGGTTGTCGCTGCCGCGGCCCTGGAACTCCGGTCGTTCGCGAAGTCGGGTGACGGCGACCAGGAGGAGGGCGGCCGTGGCCAGGGCGACCGCGATGCTCGAGTTGCGCGCGACTTCTCGTGGCTCGTCGGCGTTGATGATCATCTGCATGCCGCCGACCGCGACGACGGCACCGATCGTCCAGATCACGTGTCGGAAGCCAAAGATGCGCGAGCGATCGTGGTAGGAATCCGTGAGTTCCGCACCGAGTGCGGTGTGGGGCACGATGAAGACGGTCATGGCGGTGTAGAAGCCGATTACGCCGAGCGCCATCCAGGCGACGAGGGCAGCGCCCTCGAGTGACTCGGGCGGACTCCAGAGCATCACGTACACGAGGCAGATCGGAAGGATCGACGCGGCGATCCAGGGTCTCCGCCGGCCGAGGCGCGTCTGCGTGCGATCGCTGAGGAAACCGGCGATCGGGTCGGAGACCGCGTCCCAGAGGCGCGAGACCAGGAAGATCGTCCCCATCGCGCCCGGCGAGATCAGCAGGATGTCGGTCGCAAAGGGCGTCATGTAGAGGCCGACCAGGAAGAACATGAAGCCAACGCCAAGCGTCGGGGCGCAGAAGCTGAGGATCGTGCCGACGTTCGTCCGCACGCGTTCCGATTCCGTCGTCAGGGTCGTGGTCATGCGCGGCGAAGGACCCGTCCGGCACGCGAGGCGTGATCGAAGCGCCCCCCTTCGACGACGATCGCGCCGTTCATCGTCACGCAGTCGATGCCGCTCGGTCGCTCGCTCGGAAGTCGGCGCGTCGTCCGGTCACCGATCGTCTCGGGGTCGAAGAGGACGAGGTCGGCCGCCAACCCCTCCGCGATCCGTCCTCGATCGCGAAGGCCCATGCGGTCGGCGGAGAAGCCCGTCATGCGTCGAATCGCCTCGGGTAGGGACAGGAGTCCGAGTTCGCGCACGTAGCGCCCGAGGACGCGGGGGAAGGTCCCGTACGAGGCCGGGTTGTCGAAACCGTTTCCGGTCAGGATCGTGTCCGTTTCGATGCAGCATCGGGAATGGCCGAGGACCTTTCGCAGGCTCGTTTCCTCGTCATCCCGCCCGCTGTAGTTCCAGTTCATGATGCGCGTCTCGGGACCGAGTTCCGCGATCAGGTCGAGGTACGTCTCGGTTCCGCTGCGACCCCGCTCACGAGCGACCTCCGCGACCGACAGGCCTTCGTAGTGCTCGAGCCTCCGGTCGGGCACCCAGAGGATCTGCGTGTCCTCCCATCGCATGCCGACGAGGGACTGGATGTTGTCGAGGATGGCGATCAGTTTCTCCCGCGAGCTCGGCTCGACGACCTTGGCGCGTGCGTCGGCGAGTGCCCAGGCCGGGAGGAAGACGATCAGCGTCGTATTGCCGCCGACGTAGGGAAAGGCGTCGCACGCGATGTCGACGCTGTCGTCGACGAGATCGTCGAGATGTTCGAGCACTCGATCGGTCGAGGGCCAGGTCGAGTCTCCGACGAAGATCAGATGCGAATGCTGGACGGGGATTTCGTGTGCGCGATGGATCGCGGCCGTCTCGTCGAGCGCGGCGAGATTCGAGGGCGTGTCCTTCGAATTGCGCGTCTCGATCGAGACATAGCTGCGCGCATGAGAGGTGTAGATCGCGTTGCGTTCGCGAAGCGGGGCGGTCACGCCGACGAGCTCGTCGAGGTCGGCGAAGATGCCGGGCGCGTAGCCGAGGCCCGTCGAGAGACCGATGGCGCCCTCGTCGAGGGCGACCCGGGTGAGGTCGGCCATCGCCGAGAGCTCTTCGTCGCTGGCGGGACCGAGATCGAAACCCTTGATGGCGGTGCGGATCGTGCCGTGTCCGACGAGCTGCGCGTTGTTGAGCGCGAGGCCCTTCGATTCGAGCTCGGAGAAATACTCGGCCATGCTGGACCAGCGATAGTCGAGCGCTTCGTCATGCAGTAGTCGGCCGAGGGCGGGGACGATGCCTTCGTTGGCGGGGAGAAGCGGGGCGGGTGTGCATCCGCAGTTCCCAGAGACGAGCGTCGTGATGCCCTGTTCGACGAGCGGCGCGAGGATTCGGCCGTGGTCGTCCTGGGGCAAGACCCAGTCGGCGTGACTATGCATGTCGATGAAGCCGGGCGCGAGAACGCGATCGCGGCAGTCGATTCGCTTGGCACTCTCGGCATCGGAGAGATCGCCGATCGCTTCGATGGTGTCGCCGCGAACTCCGACGGACGCGGTCCTCGCCGGAGCGCCCGTTCCGTCGATCACCTCTGCGTCTTCGAAGATGCAGTCGAATGCCATCGCGAGACGATGACACCTTTCGCTTCGAGACTCCAGCGAACGGCGGGGAGAAATCGCCGTCGGTCGAGTGCGTGTCGGGCGGCGCGTGGGTATGCTGGCGCGTTCCATGCAGGAACCCCGCCATCCGGATGCCGTCGCGCCCGAACGAGAGAGCTCGATCGAGTCGCATGGCGCGACATTGCGTCTCCATGAGTGGGGTGACCCGAAGGCGCCGCCTCTCGTGCTGGCTCACGGCATGTTCGACCACAGCCGTGGATTCGATCTTCTCGCACCACGCCTCGCAGAGAAGTATCGGGTCGTCGCCGTCGACGCGCGCGGTCATGGCGATTCGGATTGGTGCGACAGCTACACCTGGGACATGGACGTGTTCGACCTGGTCAATGTCACGCGATGGATCGACGAGCCCGTGCATCTCGTCGGTCACAGCAAGGGCGGCGGGCAGGTGATGAACGCCGCATGCATGGCACCTGATCGTGTTCGCCAGGTCGTGAATCTCGATGGTTTCGGTCCGCCGGACGACGGCTTCTTCCAGCGGCCTGGCGGTCCCGACTTGAGTCGGATGAGCGTGGCCGAACGCTGTGCAAACTATCTCGATCGGCGCCGCGTGGCCGCCAAGCGGAATGCATGGCGTCCCTATGCGAGCCTCGCAGACCTGGTGGCGCGACGTCATCAGCAGAACCCGATGCTCGAGGAACCCTGGCTCAGCTACTTCGTCTTCCACGGCGCGCGTGAAGACAAGGACGGATGGCGCTGGAAGAGCGATCCGCACAACGCGGCCGGTGGCTTTGGGCCCTTCAAGCCCGAGTGGATCGCGCCCGGTTGGCGAAAACTTCGCGCGCCGCTCCTCGCCGTGATCGGATCGGAGGCGGATACCTGGGGTCCCCTTCCCGAGGAACTCCTCGTGGGTCGACTCGACAACGTGAAGCATCTCGAGAGAGCCACGGTCGAGGGGGCGGGTCATTTCATTCACATGCAGCAACCGGCGGCGACCGCGGATCTGCTCCTCGGATTCCTGGAGCACTGATGCAACTCCTGCATGGTCGCGTTCCGATCGAGCTGCATTGCCTGAAGCCCGCGCAGGGAGAGGCGCTCCTCCTGTTGCACGCGCTCGGATCGAATGCCGAAGCGTGGCGACGGGATCTCCTCGCCTGGGACCGCGGGCCGGTCTATGCCCTCGACTTCGCCGGGCATGGGAAGTCCGGGCGTGTGCGCGGCGGCGCCTACTATCCCGAATACTTTCTGGCCGACGCCGATCTTGCACTCGAAACGATCGACGCTCCGTGTGTCCTCATTGGCGCCGGTGTCGGCGCCTACGTGGCCCTTCTGATGGCGGGGTCGCGCCCGACCGAGATCCGCGCGGCGGCGCTGCTCGACGGGCCCGGTCTGGCCGGCGGGGGCTCGCTTCCCGAACACGAGCTGGCGCCCGAAGAGTTCGAGCAGAAGTTCGGTGTCGGGATCGAAGGCTTCGAGCGATTCATCGAGGAGGAGTCGCGCTCGTATGGCGTCGGGACCGATCCCCTGGTCGCGCAGTGCGAGCGGGATATTCGTCCCCTCGACTACGTCGAGTCCTTCGCCCGCGACGCCAATCCGCTCGTCTTCGACGATTCGGTCGGTCGGGCGTCGGTCGCGCCCGATTGGTGGCGTTGTGCGAGGGACGTCGGTCGAGCGCCCGAGCGCGCGCAAGGCGCCCCGGACCTGCTCGAGCGATTGGCTCGCCTGGCAACGGCGGCGGCCCGCGACGCAACCTGAAGCGCGAGCCGAAGGCGGGATTCAGCTCCGCGGCGCGAGTTCGAAGATCCAGAGATCCCCAGCCGTGACGGCTTCCGCCGGAATCACGTCGGCGCCGCCGGCGTACTTGCGCCCGAGTTCAGCCGTGATTGCTGGCAGCGCCGGCCCCGAGACCACGCGCTCGAGCGTCACTTCGTGGATGTCGTCTCCGACACGAAGCAGGATGCGACCATCCGTCTCGGCTTCGCTCGGCCACCGTTTCCAGAGCTTTCCCCACCACGAGTTCATGTAGCCGCTCGGGATGTAGGCTCTGCCGTCGTGTTCGACGATCCAGGTCGTGCGCGAGCGCGGCGGATCGAGGAGTTGGAATTCGACCTCCTGGACGTCTCGCACGAAGGACCAGTCGGAGACGGGCTCGGAAACCGGCTGGCCCGTCGAGAAGGGTCCGCCCGCGATGATGGCCAGGGGGCCGTCCGAGAAGCGAGCGCCGATCAGCAAGGCGCCGATCGCCAGGACGAGAATCAGCAGGCCGATGCCCGCGATACGCAAGAGGGTAGTCATCTTGATCCTTCCGCGATCGCTGGGCAGAGAGCCGGGTGATCGCTTCGATGTGTTTGCGGCGAACGGCCGATAGCTTAGGGGAGGCGAGTGTAACGTTCGACGACTTCGAAAGGTCACCGTGTTGCATCGCCCGGGCCGCATCCCCATCATGTCCCGATCTCAGGAATGGAGAATCTCATGCGTGGAATTGCGTTCGTGCTCTTGTTGCTGGGAATCGCAGGGCCATCGTGGTCGCACGAGGAGCTCGACGCGAGGAACCGCGTATCGCTCCGCGTCGAGGCGCGTCGAGAGATCCCGAACGACTGGGCGACGGCGCGCGTCTCGGTCGTGGCCGAGGGCAAGGAACCGGCCGGGGTCGCCGAAGCCGTGAACGCACGCATGAAGAAGGCGCTGGCGACGGCGAAGCGAACGAAGGGCGTCGAGATCGAGAGCGGCGCCTATGTCTCACAACCCGTGTACGACGATGGGCGGATCGTTCGATGGCGAGCCCGGCAGGAACTGCGCCTCGAATCGGGGGACGTCGGGAAGCTCTCGGCCTTGGTCGGCGCCCTCCAGACGGACTCGGTGCTCTTGTCCGGAATCGACTTTTCTCTGCGCGGAGAAACGCGGAGCGCGATCGAGGACGAGCTCATCGCGGAGGCACTCGCGGCGTTTCGCGCGCGAGCGACGCGGATCGCGAAGGGCATGGGCGCCAAGGACTGGTCGCTCGTTTCGCTGTCGATCGGAGGCTCCGGCGGTTCTCCCCGCATGGTCCATATGCGGGCCAACGCCGAGATGATGTCCGTATCGAAGGCGACCGCTCCGGTCTTCGAGGCGGGGACGAGCGAGCTCGAGATGCAGGCGGAGGGCACGGTCGAGCTCGACTGAACGAAGTCGAGCGAGGTGTCCACCCGGGTATCAGATTCGTTCGCGATCCTGTTGTCGAAGCGTGCTCGTCAGGAAGAACGTTCCCGAGGCCCTTGCGAGCACCTTGCCTTCCTCATTGACGATCTCGCCCTCGGCATAGCCGAGGCTCTTCGTGAGTTCTCGCATCCATCCGCGGGCCAGGATGCGACCGCGCTGGACCGGCCGGAAGTAGTTGATCTTGATCTCGACGGTCGCGCAGCCGCGACCCTCCGGCAGATTCTCGAGGATCGCTCGGCCGAGTGCGCTGTCGAGGAGGGTGAAGAGCACGCCGCCGTGCGCGCGACTCGCACGGCTCATGTGCTTCTGCTCCAGGTCGAGCGCGAGGGTCGTCGCGCCGTCGATCACGCCGAGCGACTCGATCCCGAGCGCCTGCGAGAACTCGGATTCATCCGCTTCGCGGTCGTCGGCGGCTGGCTGTGGCTGGTTCTCGTTCATGGGCTCCTCACCAGATCGAAGCCTCATTCTGCAACAGTCGCATGCGCCCCTCCAGATCGAATCGTGGCGGAGCGGTCGGGCGGCATGGCGATGCCTCCAATTGCAGCGTGTCGTCGATTGGGCGAAGGTCCCCGCGTGCGCCACCCGACGGAGCAACTCGTCTTCTTCATGACCGGCATCCTGGCCATCGTGACGTTCGTTGGCTGCGACGAACCCAAGTCGTCCGAGTCACCAGCCAGATCGGCGCCGGATCTCGCCGCCGTTTCCGAGCTCGCGCCCGAGCCCCTCTCCAATCATTTCGTCGGGTCGTCGACGTGCGTCGGCTGCCACCCGGGCGAAGGTCTTGCCTGGACCGGATCCGATCACGATCGTGCGATGGAAGAGCCGACGCCGGCCTCGATCGTCGGGCGCTTCGATGGAAGCGTCGTTCGGCGCCAGGGGGAGTCCTGGCGGTTTCTTCGGGACGGCGACGACTACATCGTGGAACACGTCATCGACCATGTCGCCGAAGACGCTGCCGGGCGGGCCGGCGACGAACCCGACACCTCGGGTGATGCGACCGAGCGGATGCGCGTCGCCTACACCTTCGGCTTCGAACCGCTGCAGCAGTATCTCGTCGAACGACCGGGAGGGCGTATGCAGGCGCTGCCCATTGCATGGGATGCGCGCGATGCCGAGGAGGGCGGGGAGCGCTGGATCGACCTGCAGGCGGGCGAGTCCGTGCCGCCGGACGATCCCTTGCATTGGGAAGGGCTCGCCTACAACTGGAACAGCCAGTGTGCCGCCTGTCATTCGACGAATCTCTCGAAGGGATACGACGCGGACCGGAATCATTTCGCCTCGGCGTGGGCCGAAGTCGACGTGGGCTGCGAGGCTTGTCATGGACCGGGCTCCGGGCATGTCGCGGTTCACGATCCGGGCATCGACGCGCCCCCCGGAACGTCGGGGCTCGCCGTGGCCTTCGATGCATGGGATGCCGAAGCCTGGGCGCGATCGCCCGACGCTCGCATCGCTTCGCGCGTCGTCGCGCGAGAGAACGATGCACAGATCGACGTCTGCGCTCCGTGCCACTCGCGACGTACCCAGCTCGTCGATACGCCCGTCGTCGGCGCGGCCTTCCTCGACGGACATCGCCCGGCACTGCTCGAGCCGGATTTGTATTTCGAGGACGGGCAGATCCAGGACGAGGTCTACGTCTGGGGATCCTTCCTGCAGAGCCGGATGCATGCCGCCGGTGTCCGATGCAACGACTGTCACGATTCGCACTCCCTCCGGCTGAGGCGGGAGGGGAATGCGCTCTGTACGGGATGCCACGCGCCGACCGCCTATGACGTGACGGAACATCACGGGCACGCGATCGACTCGGCAGGTTCGAACTGTGTCGACTGCCATATGCCTACGCGGGTGTATATGTCCGTCGACGCGCGCCGGGACCATTCGTTTCCCGTTCCGAGGCCTGCGCGGAGCGCTTCGCTCGGCGCGCCGGACACCTGTACGGGATGCCATACGGAACGCGAACCCGCGTGGGCCGTCGCCCAGATCGCGAGTTGGAGAGATCCCGACGTTGCGCCGTCGCCGCATTGGTCGGACCGTCTGATCGATGGAGACGGGGCGAGGGCGGACGTCGATCGATGGACGGACATCGCGCTCGACGAGAGCCTTCCGCCGATCGTTCGTGCGAGCGCGTGGTCGCGCTATGCCCGGGAAGCTGCGGATTCCGATTCCGCGGCGCGGATGGGCACCCTGCGAGAGAGGCTGCGAGCGGGGAGCGAGCTCGAGCGTCTCGCGATCATCGACGCGGCGCGGACGCTCGCACCCGAATCGCGACTATCGCTGCTTCGGCCCTTGATCGAGGACGAGCGTCTCGCGATCCGCGTGAGTGCGGCGGAAGTCCTTCTCGATCTACCGGCCGACCTCTGGAAGCCGGCCGATCGGGCGGCCTTTGCCCGGGCTCTGGGTGAGCATCGCGCGCGCCTCGTCGCAAACGCCGAGCGCCCGGATGCCCAGGTCGGTCTCGGCACGCTCGCGATCGCCTATCGGGAACCCGACGCTGCCCGAGACGCCTATCTTCGGGCGATCGAACTCGCTCCGTACTTCGTGCCCGCGCACGTGAACCTCGCGGACCTCGAGCGGATGCTCGGTCGCGACGCGGAGTCGGTTTCGTGGCTGGCGCGGGCCGTCGAGCTGGCGCCCGAGGATGCCTATGTTCGACATGCGCTGGGGCTCGCGCTGTACCGCGCGGAGCGGCATGCCGAAGCCCTCGAGGAACTCGAGCGCGCGGCCATGGCCAATCCGGACGAGCCGCGGATGCTGCTCGCCTGGGCGCTCGCGCTCGATGGGCAGGGCCGACGCGGGGAAGCGACCGCGGCGCTCGGCGCGGCGGTCGATCGCGGAGTGCGTAGTGGCGATCTACAGCATGCCCTCGTGACCCTGCTGCGCGATCAGGGGGAGATCGAGAGCGCGCTGGCCCGTGCCGAAGCCTGGCGGGTCGAGAGTCCCGGCGATCCGCGTCCGCAGGCGCTCATTCGTGAACTCATGGGGCCGCGCTAGTCAGGTCAGGCCAGTCGGGTTTCCGTTCGTCCGACGTCGCGCCACGTCAGCCGAGACCGGACTGGCTGAGGTCGGTGTGCTCGTCGAGATCGATCTCGTGCAGCTCTTCCTCGGTCAGGAACTCGTAGGACAGCAGGTCGATGCGCGGATCCTGCCCGTCGTCCGGCACGATCGAGAGGCTCACCCACGGCGTCGTCTCGAACCCGAATGTCAGCACTGCGAGGATTTCGCATTGCTCGCCGCGAAACGAGTCGGCATGAAGCTCTTCGCTCAGCATGCGCGTGAAGCCGCCGAAGGCTTCGGCCATGAGCTCGCGGGCACGATCGACTTCACCCGGGACTCCACAGATCACGAATCGGATCCGGTCCATGGTGTATTCCTTGCGCACGATGAGATCGGTTTCGCGCGCCTCTGACGTGAGATCGCGTGCAGAGACGGCGATCGCGCCACGAATCTCCTCGCCGAACGCACGGTCGATGAAGGACGCGAAGGCGCCCGACAGTGCGGCGACGCGTCGAAGATGATCGTCTAGGACGTTCCGAATCGCGCGATCTTCGGCGAGTGCAGGGTCCAACGTCGGGGGACTCTCCGCGCTTGGTACATCGCTCGGCGACGATGCTTCGGCAGGCGAGTCGGCTTCGGGCTCGACGGGTTGGAGCAGGGAGAGCTGGCTGTCGCTCTCGACCACGACGTCCGCGGCCTTGTCTGCTTCTTCGGCGGCTTCTTCGACTGCGTCTTCGCGGTGTTGGACGCGGGCTGCGACTGCCGCTTCAAGCGCCTCTTCCAGGTCCGGTTCCGGGGGCGGCGTCGTCGTCGGGTTGAGAAAGACCGTATTGCCGCCCGGCACGTAGCCGGCGAGCACGAACATCAGATCGACGTCGGCGAAGCGAATGCGATCTCCACCCTTCAGCTGGACGGGATGGCCCGGCACGAGCAGTTGATCTCCGACGCTGGTGCCGTTCGTGCTTCGTCGGTCCTCGATCCAATAGCGGCCGTCGCGATACTCGATCAGCGCGTGCTCGCTCGAGATCGAATCGGCGTCGAGGACGACCTCGTTGTGCGCATCGCGGCCGATCGCTGTTCGTCCCCGGGCGAGTTCGATCGAGGCTCCGGCGGGGCCGAGGTGGCCGCCGACATCGAGGATCTGTGCGCGGGCGGGTTCGGATGCGTGGCTCTCGGGAATCGACGAGGCGTCGCTCACCGGGACCCTGCGCCGTGATCTCCAGTAGAGCGCACCGGCGACGAAGACAGCGGCGACGGGCAGGAGCCCGAGCAGTCGAAGTCCCGAGCCCGATCCTTCCTCGACGCGTGCGGCCGAGACGTCGGCGGGGCCGATCTCGTCTTCATCGGTTCCCGCGACCAGCTCGTCTCGGTCCCGGTCGGAAGTGATGATCGAGTCGAGCACGTCATCGACGACATCGGTCAGGTCTCGCGCGGCGAACGCCCGGTAGTACCTCGCGTTCGTGCGCTGGGCCACGGCCTGCATCAGCTGGTAGTCGGCGGCTTCGGTAAAGGCGACGCCGAAGATCCGGATGTTCGAGGCTCTCGATTCGCTGGCGAGGTCCTCCCGGAGCCATCGCGCCGCTTCGAGGTCTTCGCGCGCGTCGCCCGTGTCGATCATGCCGTCGGTCAGCAGCACGATCGCGCGCTTCGCGTCTTCGCGACCGTTCTGCCTGAATTCGTAGAGCGCGCGTTCGATACCGGCCGGGCTGTTGGTTCGCTGTCCGGAGAAAACGAGAAGATCGAGCGCGTCGAGCGGGTGAGGTCGATCGCCATCCGCCTTGATCGACGAGAGCGGTCGGATGAGTCTTGCTTCGCCGTCGAAGAGGACGATGCCGATCCGGCCTTCGATGTCGGGGTTCGCCGCGAGCGCCGTCGCGAAGTCCTCGACCGCCGCGCGCGCGAGGAATTCGGGATCGTTCTCCTTCATGCTGCCGGAATTGTCCAGGACGAACAGGACATCGAGGGCGGCCTCTCCTTCGGCGTTCGCGACGCCGGGGGCGAGGAGGGCGGTCGATGCGAGGAGGCATAGCCCGCAGACGAGGACCATCAGGGTACTCGACGAGCGCTTCGTCGTGAATCGCGAGGTGAGTCGGCGCCGGGCTTGTTCTCTCATCTCGGCTCCTCGAAGCGCGATGGGTTTCGGGCTTCATTATACGACGTGAATCAGGATGCGATCTTCGTAATGAGTCTTAGGTGCGCGCGTTCACGGGGGCAACCGGCAACGACATCGCAACGGATGCGCTCTTTGTGTCCGTGACGTCCCTGCTGGACCGCTCTGCGTGAGTGCCCGGCGCGAGAATCCGGGGTCATCATGCTGTAGCTTTTCCGCTCTTTTTGGTTCCAGATGCACATGGGAGGCCCGCCCGAAGGGCCCGTCGGGAGAGGAGCAGTCATTGGAGGCCTTGTTCACGCCGGAGAACGCGATCGCTCTGGCGACGCTCACCGCGCTCGAGATCGTTCTCGGGATCGACAACATCGTCTTCATCGCGATCCTGACGCAGAAGCTCCCCGCCGCGCGGCAGGCATTGGCGCGTCGGGTGGGACTGATCGGCGCGATGGTGATGCGGATCGGTCTGCTCTTCGCGATTGGCTGGGTGATGCGCCTGACCGACACGCTCTTCAGCGTATTCGATCACGCCTTCTCGGGACGAGACATGATCCTGCTAGGCGGCGGTCTGTTCCTCGTCGGCAAGGCTACCTGGGAGATTCATGACAAGCTCGAAGGAGAGGAGCACACCGTCGCGGGCGGCCTCCCGATCTCGTTCGGCGCCGTCGTCGCGCAGATCATGCTGCTCGACATCGTCTTCTCCCTCGACTCGGTCATCACGGCGGTCGGCATGGCGAAGGAAATTCTCGTCATGATCGCCGCCGTCGTCATCTCGGTCGGCGTCATGCTCGCCTTCGCAGGGGCGATCAGTCGGTTCATCGAAGACCATCCGACGATGAAGATGCTCGCGCTTTCGTTCCTGATCCTGATCGGCGTCATGCTGATCGTCGAAGGCGCAGGCGCGCACGTCGACAAGGGGTACATCTACTTCGCCATGGCGTTCTCGCTCCTGGTCGAGCTCGTCAACATGAGGCTCCGGCCGAGGGCCCCGATCCAGTTGAAACAGACCTACGTCGAGCGAGTCGAGTATCCGGAGATACCCGTCGCCTTCGAGAGCGACATCGTCAGCCAGGGCGATGTCCACTAGCGCTGTCGTCCTTCGCTGGTCGATCTTCGTAGCGCTGCTCCTCGCGTGGCCCGTCCCGATGATCGGACTCGACGGATCGATGATCCCCGTGGCGCGTTTCGCCCAGCTCGCCGCCTCGCTCTCCGTGCTGGTCTCGATCGAGGGCGCGGGTGGCATGGTCGGAACGCTCGGGTTGCTCCTATGGGGTCATGTCCTCGTGTACGGCGTGCTCCTCTGGGCGGGGTCGTGGCTGGCCGTTCGCTTCGTGGTGGGTCGACTGTCGACGCGACTCGGTTCGCTGTTCGTCGTCGCGCTCGTCGTCGGGTTGCTGGCGTGGGGAACCTTCGGGCGCCCCTATGACACGATCTTTCATCATTCCGACGCGCACGCGTCGCTGCTGGCGCTGTATCGATGAGCGGAGTGCCTCGCCCCTGGCGCGTGAGCGGCCTGGCCATCGTCGTGGTTGCCCTGGTCGTGGGGAGTCCTGCCGCGTCGTTTGCCTTCGAAAGAACCGAAGAACGCGAGCCGTGTCTCGAGCGGCATTCGAATCGGCGTGCCTATTTCGGGGACACGCATGTGCATACGGCGCTGTCCTTCGACGCCTGGACGCAGGGGACGCGAGCGCGCCCGGATGATGCCTATCGCTTCGCCAAGGGCGGAGAGATCGGCATGCAGCCCTTCGATTCGGAGGGCGAGCCCGGGCGACGGCTTCGCCTGCGTCGCCCCCTCGATTTCGCGGTCGTGACGGACCACGCCGAACTCCTCGGCGAAACGCGAATCTGCGCGGTGCCGGGTCTGCCGGGACACGACTCGTGGGTGTGTCGATTGATTCGGTTCGCGCCGAAGCTCGGCTACATCGCCGTCAACAGTCGGACCTATCAGTCGCTGGGGCTGCCTCGCTATTCGATGTGTGGAGATGAAGGGGGCCATTGTCGGAACGTGGCGCGGGGGCCCTGGCGGGAGATCGTCGAGGCGGCCGAGAAACACTACGACCGTTCGAGTCGATGTCGCTTCACGACGTTCGTCGGATACGAGTGGACCGGAATGACGGACGGGCAGAACCTGCATCGCAACGTGCTCTTTCGGAACGAGCGGTTTCCCGCCACGCCGACGAACTATCTGGACACGCCGACGGCGGAAGGGCTCTGGGGCGCGCTCGAAACGGAATGTCTCGATGCGGGCGATGGCTGCGACGTGATCGCGATCCCGCACAACTCGAACGTCAGCAACGGCATGATCTTCACGACCGTGCGCGACGATGGCCGTCCGATCGAAGAGGCGGATGCGTCGCGCCGCGCGAGGATCGAAAGGCTGGTCGAGATCACGCAGCACAAAGGGGAGAGTGAGTGTGGCGTGTCGGCGGAGGACGAACTCTGCGGTTACGAGAAGCTGCCCTTCGCGAAGCTCGGCGAGGAATCGAGCGCTCTGCTTTCGGGGACCCCGATTCCGCCGATGACCTATGCCCGGGAGGCCCTGGCCGAAGGGCTCGTCCTGCAGCGGGAACTCGGCACGAACCCCTTTGCCTTCGGACTGATCGGATCGACCGACACGCATCTCGCAGCGCCCGGTCTGGTGTCCGAGCGCGACTTCGTCGGACATGCCGCCGGTGTCGTCACGCATCGATTGGAGACGCCCGCGCTACAGGACTCGATCGGTTTCAATCCAGGCGGTCTTGCCGTGGTATGGGCCGAGGAGAACTCACGGGATGCGCTCTTCGACGCGATGAAGCGTCGCGAGGTGTACGGCACGAGCGGTCCGCGCATCACGCTTCGCTTCTTCGGCGGCTGGGACTACGCAGCCGATCTATGCAGCCGCGCCGAGCGAGATCGTCTCGCCTACGAGGGTGGTGTGCCCATGGGCGGCGAACTTCATGCATCGCCCGGCGATGCGCGCGCGCCTCGATTCATGGTGGCGGCCTTGCGTGATCCGGGCGTGCCGGAAGATCCGGGGGGACAGCTCCAGAGGGTCCAGATCATCAAGGCGTGGGAGGAGGACGGACGCGCTCGAACGAGCGTTCATGAAGTCGATCCCGCCTACGACGATTCGGCGAGCGTCGATGTTTCGACCTGCGAACGGACCGGGCCAGGCTTCGACGAGATCTGTCGCCTCTGGGTCGATCCGGACTTCGACCCCACGCGCAACGCCCTCTACTACACACGCGTGGTCGAGAATCCGAGCTGCCGCTGGAATGCCTATACATGCCTCGACGCGGGTGTCGTTTGTCCGGGCGAGACGTCGGCACCCAGCACGGCGGCGCCAATGATCCCGTCAGGACTCGAGAGCTGTTGTGATCCGGATGTGCCGAAGACGCAACAAGAGCGCGCGTGGTCCTCACCGATCTGGTACCGCGCGCCGTGACGCGTAGACACGCTCGTTCGGTTGTTCAGGCATCAGAGCTGTCATAAGGTACGCGGCACCCAAAAACGCCCCAAGGAGTGATTCATGGCACGTGAAGCAGTGATCGTCGGCAGTCTCCGCACCGGTCTGACCAAGGCCCATCGCGGTTCGTTCAACCTGACGGAGCCCGTCGACTACACGGCGCACGTGCTGCGCGAAGTCGTCGCCCAGCACCCGAACCTCGACCCGGCAGAGATCGAAGACGTGATCGTCGGCTGCGGCAATCCGGAAGGCTGTATGGGACTCAACATGGCGCGCGTCGCCTCGATGGTCGCGGGCATTCCGCAGACCGCGGCGGCGACGACCGTGAACCGCTTCTGCTCCTCGGGTTCGCAGGCTGTCATGATGGCGGCGAACGAGATCGTGAACGACGGCGCCGATGTGGCGATCGGCGGTGGCGTCGAGACGATCACGATGATGCAGGACGGCACGGCGAACACGACGCGTCTCGTGAACAAGAACGCGGCCGAGCGATTTCCCGGCCTCTACTTCCCGATGGGCGTGACGGCCGAGGTCGTGGCCGATCGATACAAGGTCTCTCGCGAAGATCAGGACGCCTACGCCCTGAAGAGCCAGCAGCGTTATGCGGCCGCCGCCGACGCCGGCTACATCGCCGAAGAGATCGCGCCGATGAAGGTCACGCGAAAGGTCACGCCCAAGGGCGAAGAGGCCTACGACGAGGACTTCACGGTCGAGAAGGACGAGTGCAACCGTCCCCAGACGACACTCGAAGGACTGCAGAGTCTGAAGCCCGTCTTCAAGGAAGATGGCAGCGTGACCGCCGGCAACGCCTCGCAGCTCTCGGACGGTGCCTCGGCAACGCTCCTCATGTCTTCCGACCGGGCGAAGGAACTCGGCATCGAGCCGATGGCGATCTACCGCGGCTCGGCCGTCGCGGGCTGTGGTCCCGAAGAGATGGGAATCGGACCGGTCTTCGCCGTGCCGAAGCTTCTGAAGCGCCATGGCCTCACGATGGACGACATCGACATCGTCGAACTCAACGAGGCCTTCGCGTCGCAGCTCCTCTACTGCCAGCGCGAGCTCGGCATTCCCGACGAGAAGTTGAACCCCTGTGGTGGATCGATCTCGATCGGCCATCCCTTCGGCATGACCGGCTCCCGCATGACCGGCCTGCTGATCCGCCAACTGAAGCGCACGGGTGGCCGCTACGGCATCGTGACGATGTGCGTCGGCGGCGGGCAGGGCTTCGCGTCGCTGTTCGAGGCCTGCTAGGGGCGACGAATTTCAGATGTCGAAGAACGGCCAGAGTCGTGACGCCTAGCGTCGGGCTCTGGCCGTTTTCTTTGAATGGCCCTCGGGCGAGTGTGGCGTGGTGTCGATCGCTCTCGAGCGATAGGCGCAATCGCGACAGATGCCGATTGCAGTCTGTATCCGCTTCGTCCGGGTGCTCCGGTCACGCAAGCCCGATCGTTCGGCGCGGTCATCGCGTCGAGACTAGAAGTCGATTGACTTCTCTCATGGAGCATGGGAAGGTGATCCCGTTGATAGGCCAGCGATGAGTCCGCACTGATCGGGCCCATGAGGAGAGAACGCTGTGTTGCTGCGCTCGAGCTCTCTCCTCCTCGCGATGACCCTATTCGTGCTCGCCCAGGCCGCCTCGGCCCTCGTCGCGATCGACTGGGTGACTGTCGGCAACCCAGGGAACCCATGTGATCCCCAGACCGCGGGCTGCTTCGGATCCGTCGCCGAGCCATATCAGATCGGAAAGTATGAAGTCACGAACCGTCAGTACGCCGAGTTCTTGAACGCGGTCGCGGCCACAGACACCCATGCGCTCTACAACACGAATATGGCGACTGCAGGCAATCCCAGTTTCGGCGGCATCACGCGCACCGGAAGCTCTGGAAGCTTCACCTATAGCGCGATCGTCGGTCGAGAAGAGATGGCGGTCAACTGGGTTTCGTTCTGGGATGCGACTCGTTTCGCGAACTGGCTACACAATGGCCAGCCGGTTGGGGCGCAAGACGGAACGACCACGGAGGATGGGGCCTACACGCTCACGCCGGCAGGCATCGCGGGTAACACCGTGACACGGAACGTCGGGGCGGAGAAGTTCATTCCCAACGAGGACCAATGGTACAAGGCCGCCTACTACAATCCGGGCTCGGTCAACGATCCGAATGCGATCGTCTACTTCGAGTATCCAGCGGGCTTCAACGCCCAGGTCACGTGTATGGCGCCTCCCGGAATCGCGAATAGTGCGAACTGCGCGAACGCGGCTGGCGATCTCACCGACGTGGGAAGCTACGTGAATTCCTCTAGCCCGAACGGCACTTTCGATCAGGCAGGGAACGTCTCGGAGGTGACCGATGTCATCATCGTCGCTTCGGTGCCGTCGAGAGTTCTACGCGGCAACGGTTGGTTCGCAAGTTTCGGGCACACGGCAAGCGCAACCGCCCGATTCCCTGCCGACGTGACTGCGGAGCGGAGCTATCACGGATTTCGCGTCGGAAGTACGATTGCAGCGCCGCCGGCCGTGCTCTCCACCAGTCCAGTTGGGGCGACGGCGCTGATCGGTCTCCTTGGCCTCTCGTGTTGTTGGAGTCTACGCGTCTGGGCTCGAGTGACGAGCTCGATCGCTTTCGAGCGATAGCCACAATCGAAGTAGATGCCGCTTGCGCGCCGGATCGGGGTCGTCGTCGTACTCCGTCCGCGCATGCACGATCGTGTGGTTCGAGATGAACTGCATGTCCCCAGGTTCGAGCCACATGTCGAGATGGAACTCCGGCGACGCGCCGAGCTCGTCGTAGCGGTCGAGCAGCTTCTTCCGCTCGGGCGGGAGCGGGCCGACAGCGGGGAGCCGTGAGACCGAGCGGAAATACTCGCTGTGGTAGAAGGTGCGGAGCACGCCATCGGGTCCGAAACAGCTCGGCTGGAGCTGGATGAAGCCCGGATGCCCGGGAGGATGTTCGCCTCGCAGGTCGTGGTCGATCGGCTGGAAAAGGAGACGGGCGCTCTCCGGATCTTCTTCGAAGATCGCGTTCCAGATCGCGACGGAACTTGCGATTCGGCTTTGCCCTCCCTTGCGTGCCTTCTGCAGGCAGAGCAGGCCGACGACATCCGCTGCGTCGCAATGGAAGCGGATGTTGCTCGTTGTGCGATAAAGGCGGACGTTCGGTGAGTCGGATTGTTCGCCGTAGTCGCGAACGTGCCCGAGCAGTTCGTTCTGCGGATTCTGTGCACCCGGGACACCGAGATGATGACCCAGGCCCCAGAAGGCGAGGCCGCTGCGCTCCTCTCCCCAGGACTCGACCGGGAGTCCCGAGACGACGATGAAGCCGCGACCGCGGAGGAGTTCGTCTCGCCAGGCGGCGATCCTCTTCGAGAGTCGGGGCAGGGGTAGATTCGTCCGGTCGACCGCTTCGATCGGGACTCCGCGATCTTCGATCTCGGCGAGCGCGCGATCGAGTTCCTCGATCTCCGCGTCGTCGAGACGCATGTGCCAGAGGTCTTCCTGTTTTCGCATCGTATCGCCGTGCCACGCCGCCGGTGAGCGAACGGATTCGTCGGGTGGCGCCGCATGCGGCCGTACGAAATAGTGCGCCGCCTGCTGCGAGAAGGACCGGAAGGCGGAATCGTGTTGGTCTTCGGGCATGCCTCGAATCCTAGGCCCGCAGCCGTTGGCTCGACAGTGCAGAAACGAATGGATGCGGCTGGCAGAGCCGCGTTCTAGGCTCTCGTGAGAGTCGGTCGTGCCGGGTCGCCCTGCGTGCGACTCGTCGTCCGACAAACAACGGGGAGCCGCCGATGTCCGCAGATCAGTCCAAGCCCGATACCACGCCGAAGGGCAACCCCGGCGACATCCTCAACTGGCCGATCCTGAAGATCGACTATCGGACCGATGCCGAGAAGGTCGCCGCGCTCCTGCCGCCCGGTATCGAACCCGGCGCCGAGCCGAACGTGCATCTCTCCATCTACAACTTCCCCGTTCCCGACGTGCCCGAATTCGGAATCTTCATCACGGTCGATGCGGATTATCGCGGCGTCGCCGGGCAGTACACCCTCGGCTACGGGATCGATCAGGAATCGGCGATCTTCATCAGCCGCGACATGAACGGTCAGCCGAAGTTTCCCTGCGACGTCGACTACTACCGCCTGATGGATCGGGTGAGCGCGCGCTGCACACATCAGGGTTATACGTTCGTCGAGTTCACCGGCCAGTCGACCGGCGCGATCGAGAACCCGCCGAACCACGAAGAGAACGAGTGGTGGGTCAAGGTCTCACGCGCGGTGGGCGGCGCGGAGAAGGCGTACGATTTCCCGCCGCACGTCGTTCGCGTGAAGAGCAGCTACGGGACGGCGCACGTCGAGAACGTCGAGGGCGAGCTGCGGCTGCTGCCGAGTCCCTGGGATCCGATCGCGACGCTGCTGCCGATGCGCGAATACCAGGGCGCGCGACTCTGGTGGATGCAGTTCCTCGGGCGCGAGATCACGCTCGAAGGCGCGCTCGATCCGGACGGGTTCTGGCCCTTCGTCGATACGATCGGCGGCTCGCGGTGGCCGGGCGAGAACGGCGCACCGCCCAAGGACTGAGTCCGCTGCAACTGTGCGCGTGCCGTAGGGCTCGGACCTGGCATCCGAGAAGGCGTGGCTCGAAGCGCGGGGTTAGACGCCTTGTTCGCGAAGGATCCCGAGGATCCGCCGGAGCGGCTCCGCTGCACCCCAGAGCAGCTGATCACCGACCGTAAACGCGCCGAGATAGTCGCTGCCGAGCCGGAGCTTCCGAACGCGGCCGATCGGGATGTCGAGCGTGCCGGTCACCGCTGCGGGGGTGAGCTGCTCGAACGACGACTCCTTGTCGTTGTGCACGAGTCGGACCCAGTCGTTGGCGCCGTCGATGATCGACTCGAGGTCGGCAAGGGGAACGTCGCGGCGCAGCTTGATCGTGAATGCCTGGCTGTGACAGCGCATCGCGCCGACGCGCACGCAGAGCGAATCGATCGGGATCGGTTCGGCCTGGCGTCCGAGGATCTTGTTCCCCTCGACGTAGCCCTTCCACTCTTCGCGGGTCTCCCCGGACTCCATACCGGCATCGATCCAAGGCAGGAGGCTCGCCGCGAGGGGCGCGCCGAACTGCTCGGTCGGGAAGTCGTCGCGCGCGAGGGTCTGGTTGACGCGTGCATCGAGGGGAATGATCCCCGAGTTCGGATCGGCGAGGTACTCGCGGCTCTCGTCGCCGAGCTTGGCCATCTGCGAAACGAGCTCGCGCATGTGTCGTGCCCCGCCGCCCGACGCCGCCTGATAGGTCATGCAGGTCATCCACTCGATCAGGTCTTCCCTGAAGAGCCCACCGAGCGCGAGCAGCATGAGGCTGACGGTGCAGTTCCCACCGATGTAGTTCTTGACGCCCGACTCTATGCCTCGGTCGATCATCTCGCGATTCACGGGGTCGAGGACGATGATGCTGTCGTCGTCCATCCGCTTCTCACGGGCGGCATCGATCCAATAGCCCTGCCAACCCTGCTCGCGGAGCTGGGGGAGGACCTGCTTGGTGTAATCGCCACCCTGGCAGGAGATGATCGCGTCGTGCTGGGAGAGGGCGGTCGTGTCGTAGGCGTCCAGCAGCGCCGAATTGCCATGGCCGATGTCGGGTCCGGGATCGCCGACCTGGCTCGTGGTATAGAACGTCGTGTTGAGCCCCTTGAAGTCGTCCTCCGCGCGCATGCGCTCGAGGAGCACGGAGCCCACCATTCCCCTCCATCCGACGATTCCGACTTGTTCGATAGCCATGGTGCGGCATTCATTAGCAAAAACGTGGACATGCATCGAGATCCGACCGCGCCCGCGGATGAAACCCGGAGGCCCCTTCACGGCACGATGATGCGAGGGCAGAGTCGGCTCCGTTGCAAGGAACCGACTCGGAAGAGTCTGGCATCGAGCCCCGCGGGCTGTACTCTCCGGCTCACCCACGCTCGGGCGGGGTGATGCATCGCACGCATTTGGATGGCGTGGAACCGCGCGCGGCGCGAACGAAGGGGTGACGGAAATGCGAAGTCGGTCTGGATTGGGCGGGCGTCTCTCGATCGGGCTCGGGAGCCTGGCGCTCGGGCTCGTTGGTTTTGGTTGTGCGTCTTCGAGCGTCTCGGACCTCGACGCGTACGACAAGATTCCGATGAATCGCGTCGTTCCGTATCCGTCGAAGCCCGAGCTGCGAAAGCGTGCGTTCGAGATCGTCATCGTCGATCGGCCGTCGGTCGGGATCGACGACGCGACGCTGCAGACTCCCCGCGCGCAGGTGCGTCGCGAACTCGAGGCCATCGCGGCCAAGTCCGGCGCTGCGATCATCGATCGCTCGCTCGGCGCATTGCGCGCGATCCAGACCGAGGGCGTTCTTTCCGAGCTCGACGGCCGCGAGGCCGATGCCGTACGCGGCGCGGATTTCGCGCTGGCGACGCGCTTCTCGACCTATCGCTATTCCTCGACCTGGGAGAAGCCCTTCAAGTTCCTCTGGCAGTCCGAGGACGACGTCGCCGGAAAACCGGGGACCTGTGATCATCTGGTCGAGGTCGGTCTCGACGTGCAAGTGATCGAGATCGGAACGAATGATCGCGTCGAAAAGACCTTCGCCCTCGAGCACAGTGCCGAACAATCCAACAAGGATCTCGACTCGGCGTGTACGATCGCGCCGGTCACGCTGAGCGTCCTCTTCGAGACCGCGCTCGACGAGGCGCTCAGTTGTCTACATCTCCCACTGGGGTCGACCCTCGCGCCTCGGGGTCACGTGATGGCGCATCGCAAGGCGCCCGAGTCCGAGCGGCACATCTATCGCGTGTCCCTCGGATCCGCCCAGGGCATCCAACAGGGCGACACGGTCGAGATCCGCCGCGAGCAGCGTTCCACGAGTCCGAGCGGCGAGGAGTCACGCTCAGAGCGCGTGCTCGCTCTCGGTCGAGTCACCGACCAGGTGACGGCGCAATCTGCCTGGATCGCCGTGGATCCCTCAAAGGCCGCCAGCGAGATTCTCGAAGGAGACGTCGTCCGGCCGATCGAGATGGAGGGGCTGCTCGACAGCCTCTCGGGTCCGAACTGCGCGGCGATCCTCGAGGAGCGTTAGGGGTTCAGGGGCGTAGCCAGCCCTGGGGCACACCGGCCCGACG
>Ga0315338_1000867_pt1 | contig 50204 bp, 47 predicted proteins | sample ASW8metaG_FD_204518 | JGI IMG/M metagenome (GOLD analysis project Ga0315338, IMG submission 204518) | Ammonia-oxidizing marine archaeal communities from Monterey Bay, California, United States - ASW #8 | ecosystem: Environmental > Aquatic > Marine > Coastal | place: USA: California | collected... | reverse complement strand
GCCCTTAGTACGAGAGGACCGGGGTGGACGTACCTCTGGTGTACCGGTTGTCGCGCCAGCGGCATCGCCGGGTAGCTATGTACGGAAAGGATAACCGCTGAAAGCATCTAAGTGGGAAGCCCACCTCAAGACTAGTTTTCCTTATAGAGCTGTGAGAGACTATCACGTTGATAGGCTAGATGTGGAAGCATGGTAACATGTGAAGCTAACTAGTACTAATAGCTCAAAATCTTGATTTTTTGACGTGCAGAAAAAAGATTCGTAGTTTTGATAAACTCATTTTTAAAAAAAATTAATTTATTTTTTTCTTTAACATTAAGGAAAAAGCAATAAAAGTAATAAGAATTCCTATAATAAAGTAATTTTCATAATTTAATATGTCTTCAATGCCTATTGATCCTTTGAAAAAAATTAATTCTTTTAATTTATATCCCGCTAGAGAATAAATAATAGCGTATGGAGTTACACCAATTAGGGTTGCAATTAAAAAATTTTTTGCTGTCACATTTAAAATCACCAGTACTGTGTTTTGAATTATAAAAGGCATGGGGATTAATCGTAAAATTAAAATATATTGCAACTCATTTTTTTTAATTTTATTTTGTATTTTATTTGCATACAAATATGCTTTCTCGGATATTTTTGTGAGATTTAATTTTTTTAAAAAAAAAAAATTAATTAAACCACCTATTGTGACTACAAGCACACTTAGCGGTATAGTAATAAATAAACCAAATAAGTAGCTTGAGAGAATTACCATGATTGATGCTACTGGAATAAAAAAAATTAATAAAATTAAAAATATTAAATAAAGGAAAATAATTGTAGTAAATTGATTTTCTTGAACATAATTTAAAATCAAAATATTATTTTTTACAATTGCTTCGATAGTAAAAAAATCATTTATATCAAAAATAAAAAATGATAAAAAAAAAAGAGAAAATAAAAAAATTAATGCTTTTTTCATTGAAGAATCCAACAGTATTATATTATAAAAAAATAAATTAAGTTGAATTTTCTTATATTTTAAATTACATTAATTATTCCGGTGGCTATAGCGGAAGGCTCCCACCCGATTCCATTCCGAACTCGGTCGTGAAACTTTCCAGCGCCGATGGTACTTCATCTTAAGATGCGGAAGAGTAGGTCGCTGCCGGTTTTTTTTTAGTTTTTTATAATAAAAATAATCATTATATCTAAAACGGAATTTATAAAAAAAATATTATGAAAAAAAATATAAAGAAAAAAGATACAATTTTTATGGAAGGTAAAAATATTTATTTAAGACCGATTAAGGAAAGTGATATCAGTAACGGTTGGTTAAAATGGATAAATGATCCTGATTTACGATATAACTTATTTGGCGTTTTTCCAGTTTCAGAAAAAGATTTAAAAAATTATTTTGATACACAAAAATTACCTAAATCTGTTATGTTTGCAATTTGCGAAAGGAAAAGTAATAATTATGTTGGAAACATAAGGCTCAGTTCCATAGATTTTGTTAATAAACGATGTACATTTGGCAGACTTATAGGTGATAAAAACTATAGAAGTAAAGGAGTGGGTACTGAAGCACTTATTTTAGCTTTAAGATATGGATTTGAAACTTTAGGCATGAATAAAATTTATACTTTGGTTTTAGCAGAAAATAAAGCATCAATAAGGAGTAATTTAAGAGTAGGTATGGAAAATGAGGGTATTCATAAAAAATCAATATTTAAAAAAGGTACATTTGTTGATGAAGTTTTTTTTTCAATTCTTGCAAATGATTTTTACAAAAAGTATGGTAGGAAAAATTAAAAAAAAATTTTTTTTAATATAAAAAAATAACGCGGGGTGGAGCAGTTTGGTAGCTCGTCAGGCTCATAACCTGAAGGTCGTAGGTTCAAATCCTACCCCCGCTACCAAAAAAATAAAAAAGAAAAAATCATGTTTGGATTTTTAAAAAATTTTTTCAACGAATTACATGAATATAGAAGATTTCTTAAATTAAATGAAAATAAAAAAAAAATTATATTTTATGCAGAAAATGAAAATCAGTTAGATTTTTTTAGGGATATAATTAATTCCCTTCTGAAAAAAAACATACCTATAACATATATAACTTCCTCTCGCGAAGATATAAAATTAAAAAAAGAAAAAAAAATTAATACTTTTTGTATTGGTTCTAATTCAATTCGAACAATCTTTTTTTCCACTCTAAATACAAAAGTTATAATAATGTCACTTCCAGATTTAGATAAATACCAAATTAAAAGATCAAAATATCCTGTCAAATATATTTTTGTTCCACACAACATTTTAAGCACTCATATGGTTTTTCGTAAAGGAGCATTTGATGCTTTTGATATTTTTTTTTGCTGCGGCCCACATCATTTAAAAGAAATTAAAGAAGCAGAAAATATATATAATTTAAAAAAAAAAGTTCTAATTAAATTTGGTTGTTCTCGAATAGATAAAATTATAAATAATTTTAATACTCAAAAAAAGAAAAAAAAAAATATAAGAATTTTAATTGCACCATCTTGGGGTTCAAAGGGTTTGTTTGAAACCGGAGCAGAAAAATTAATTAATTATTTAAAAGAAAAATATATTATTACTTTAAGACCCCACCCAGATACATTAAGATTAAATAAAAAATGTATTGATGAGTTGTTAAATAAATTTAAGAATAATAAAAATATTTTTTACAATTCCAAAATTGAATCTATACAAAATTATTTTGATAATGATGTTTTAATTAGCGATTGGTCAGGAGCAGCTTTTGAGTTTGCTTTTGGAACTTTAAGACCTGTAATTTTTCTTGATTTACCAAAAAAAATAAATAATGAAAGTTATCGTGATCTTTCTAACAAACCATTGGAAATAACTTTAAGAAGGAAAATAGGAAAAATTACTAGTCAAAAAAATTATAATAAAATACCTAAAATAATTGAAGGGTTTATAAAAAATAAGAAATTTTGGAAGAAAAAAATTTTATTAGCAAGAAATAGTAATATATATAATATTAAAAAAAGTGGTCAAATTGGAGCGAATTATATTTGCAAACTAATTAAAGGAAATTAAATTCTGTAATTATGGATTTTATTGAAATTAATAAAAGACAATACTTAGATTCGATTAATCTTAATTTAGGTACATATAAACCTATTTTCAGATTTATGAATGAAAAAGAAATAAATTCTGTTGCTGAAAAAATGACTATGCCCAATGGTAAAATTTTTCCTATACCAATATTTTTAGACATAAAAAATAAATTTATAAATAAATTAAAAAAAAAAAAAAGAATTAGAGTTATTTATAATAAACAATTAGTGGGATATTTTGATTCCGAAGATATTTTTTTGTGTAATAAGAAGAAAATAGCAAAATCTATTTTTGGGACAGCCAGCATAAAACATCCAGGAGTAAAATATTTTTTGAATACATCAAAATATTTTGTTTCAGGAAATATTAAAATAATAAAAAAAAATATAGAAAGATTTAACAATCTAGATTTTTCACCTAAAGAAACAAGGAATATTTTTAAAAAAAAAAAATGGAAAACAATAGTAGGTTTTCAAACTAGAAATATACCCCATCTAGGCCATGAATTTATACAAAAAAAAATTCTAGAAGATTATGGTCCTTTGTTTATAAATCCACTTGTTGGAGAAAAAAAAAGAGGTGATTTTACAATTAATTCCATAATAAAATCATATAAAATACTTATTAAAAAATTTTATCCAAAAAATAAAGTTTTTTTTGGATTGCTTACAGCTAACATGTTTTATGCTGGACCAAGAGAAGCGCTATTTCACGCTATTATAAGAAAAAATTATGGTTGCACACATTTTTTAGTGGGGAGAGACCACGCAGGTATTTCTAATTTTTATGGTGAATATGAGGCGCAAAAACTAGTTAAGAAATTTGAAAAAAAAATTGGAATTAAGATAATAAAATTTAAAGGGCCATTCTTTTGTAAAAAATGTAATCAAGTTACTAACGCAGATAATTGTAAAGATTATAAAAATAAAAAAAATATAATAGAAATTAGCGGTACTAATATAAGAAAGCAATTAAAAAAGGGAAATTTTAATAAAATTGTTTTTGTTAGAAAAGAAGTGTTAAATTCAGTAAAAAATATAAATTTATTTTTATAATTTTAAAATTAAAAATATGAAAAAGATTAAAATAGTTTGTACAATTGGTCCAAAAACATCAAAACCAGAGTTAATTGCCCGTTTTAAAAAAAATGGTATGGACGCACTAAGGTTGAATAGTTCCTATGGAAACATTGATTGGATAAAAAAAACTATTAAAAATGTGAGAAAAAACTTTCAAGAAATTCCTATTATTTTAGATTTACCAGGTTCAAAAATACGAATACAAAACAAAAATTTAAGAAAAAATATTAAAGAGGGAGACACAACTATTTTCACATGCAGTACAAATAGCGAAAACAATGAAAAGATTGTTTTGAATGATAAAAATATTTATAAAAAAGTTCACAAACATTCATTAGTTTTTGCTGATGACGACAGTTTAGTTTTTAAAATTATTAAAAAAAAAAATAAAGATATATATTGCAAAACACTAGAAAGTGGTATTTTAAAATCTGGTAAAGGTGTGAGTTTTGAGAAAGTGGAAACTACAACAGGACAGATTTCAAATAATGAAGTAAAAATATTAAAATTTGCAAAAAAAATGAAACCAGATTTTGTTGGTGTAAGTTTTGCAACAAGTAAATCACATATTATAAATATAAAAAAAATACTTAATGAAGAAAAAATTAGTATTATTGCAAAAATTGAAAATAAGCATGGTGTAGATAAATTATCAGAAATATTAAGTGTTGCAGACGCAATAATGATAGATAGAGGTGATCTATCACAATCACCATCTGTAGAAAATATTACATTAGCTCAAAAAAAAATTATAAATATATCCAACAAATTTTCTAAACCCGTGATTGTTGCAACAGATTTACTTAAATCAATGATAAAAAGCTCTGTACCAACAAAGTCTGAAGTTGCAGATATAACAAACGCGGTGCATGACGGTTGTTCTGCTACCATGCTTTCTGAAGAAACGGTTTTTGGAGAATCATCCTTATTATCAATAAGTACAATGAAAAGAATTATAAATTCTGCTATAAAATATCAGGAATTAGAGAGTTCATCTCTTTACAAAAAAAAAACTATCCCAGATACAGCATGTTTAGGAGCAATTGAAATTTGCAAACATCTTCCTATAACAAAAATTATCATAATAACTAAAACAGGCTATGCAGCGAGAAAACTATCATCCTTTAATTTAAAGCCTGATATACTCGCAGTTACTAATGATAAAATAGCCGCAAGAAGTTTTAATTTAATAAAAGGAACTGAAGGAATTTATTTAAATATTAAATTTTTACAAAAATCTACAGATCATATAATTAATTCTATTAAAAATTTATACAAAATAAAAAAAATTACAAAAAAAGATTTAATACTAATTACTGGTGTAGGTTATCCAAAAAAAGGAAATAAAATGAATTTAATACAGATACACAAAGTAAATGATTTAGCAAAAACCTTTCGTTGGTAAACACTTATAGTTTTCTTTACTAAAAACATAATTTTAGTAATATTAGTTTTTATGAAAAAACGAAAATTTTTTATATATCTTTTATTTTTTTCTTCGTTTTATTTAAAAAAAGCTGAAGCATATTTGGATCCTGGATCAACAAACTTGATTTTACAGATTATTCTTGCAGCTTTTGCGAGTTTTTTCTTAACAATTAAACTTTTTTGGGCAAAGATAAAAAATTTTTTTTATAAAATAAAAAAAAAAAAAAAAAAATAATTTAAAAATTAAATTTTGATAAAAGAAAAAATAAAAAACCTAATTATAGTTTTTCTTATTTCGTTACCACCATTTCTTAACTTTACAAGTAAGAATATAGGACATTTATACATATTCGATTTTCTTTATTTGTTTATTTATTTCTCTATTTTTTTTACTATAGTTTATTTCTTTACTTTTTTTATTTATAAATTCTTCCACAAAATGCCAATTCATTTTTTAATTGGCTATATGATCATAATTTTTTTTAGTTATGGTTTTATTTTTAATTTAGTAGAAAAAATGAATTTTGATATTTTTTTCAATAAAAGAGTATTTTCCTTAATTTTATGGTTTATTTTAATTTTGATAACTTTTCGTTTCGGTAAAAATTTTATACATAATGAAATTTATAAACGATTTAGTTTATTTTTTTTTATTTTCTTAAATGTTTCTTTATTAATATTTACTTTTATAGGTTTTTTTCAAATTGAAAGACAAACCTTGAGATCAAATCAATACAAAAATGAAAATTTAAATCTTCAATTTATAAATAATTTAGAAATAAAGCCAAATGTTTATTATCTAGTACTAGATCATTACCCTAGAGCAGATCTATTAAAAGAAATTTATAATTATGATAATTCGAACTTTTTAAACGAAATTAAAAGAATGGATTATAAAGTTGCTGATAAATCAACAACAAATGTGATTGGTACAGATGCAAACATGACGATTGTTTTTGATATGAACACAAAGTATTTTAAAAAATATTTAGGTGATAAAAAAGATTTTTATATTGGAGATTGGTTAAAAGGTAATACTGCAGTAAATAATATTTTTAGGAAAATAGGATATAAAAATTTTGTCAGCTTAGATAGTTCTTTACAAGGTGCTCCTTGTAATAAATTTAATCTTAAAGATACAGGTTATGATAAATGTATAAGTCAAAAAATTAAACTTGCTGAACTTGAAATAAATTTCCTTAAATCTACGCCAATTATTGATTTATTAGGCAAGTTTTTCCCAACTTTCTTTGCCTACCAATATTTATATTTAGATACGATTACATCTAAATTGGATAACTTGGTCAAATATAATAACGAAGGTTTCTTTCTTTATATACATTTATTAATGCCACATCCGCCACCAAAATTTAATAAAAATTGTAAAAAAAAAATAGATGTTTTTGAAATTAATATTAAAGATAAATTTTTATCTTCAATTGCAAAAAAAAGTTTTATAGAAGATTTAAAATGTATTAATTATGATGTTTTAGAATTTGCAAAAAAAATAAATATTATAGATTCCAATGCAATAGTTGTAATTCAGAGCGATAATGCAATTCCAACATTAGAATTTCCATTAGCTTATCACAATATAAATTTTTGGAAATTACCGTCTTCATGTGAAAATATGTTTATGGACGATATAAGTAACGTTAACACTTTTCGCATCATTTTTAATTGTATAGGTGTTGGAAATTGGCAATTAGAAAAAAATGAATTAATAAAAAATTACTAGTTTTTTTTAAAAGAATTCATTGTTTTTTTTAAATATATTCTATATATTCATATTATGAATTCATAATATGAATATAAAAAGTAAAAAATATCAGAATGTAAAAAACGACTTTGAAAAAGATATTACATTAAATCTTTTAGATGTAGTTGAAAAGGAAAACGATACAACTCAATTAAAAATATCATCTAAACTTGGCATTGCTGTTGGACTTGCAAATTCATATTTAAAAAGATGTATTAATAAAGGTTGGGTAAAAGTAAAAAATATTCCTATAAGGAGATATGCTTATTATTTAACACCAAAAGGGTTTGCTATGAAAAGTAAGCTAACTGCAGAATATCTTTATTCGTCTTTTGAATATTTCAGACAGACAAAAAAAGAATTTGATGAAATAACTAAAATTTGTGAAAAAAAAAGATTAAGAAGAATTTTAATTTTAGGTGACGGAGATTTAACAGAAATTGCAACATTATTTCTAAAAAATTCTAATTTAGAATTAGTCGGAATAACAAATTTTAAGAATTTTAAAAAAAATATTCATACAATTAGATATAACTGTATTTGGATTACAGATATTAAATTTCCACAAAAGTCATATAATTTAGTAAAAAAAGTAATTTCTAAAGACATAATTTTTTTTCCAAAAATATTAGGCATTAAACGAGGTAATAAATAAAATGAAAGAATGGTTCGTCGTTTCAACCCATCATAATTCTGAAGATCTTGCAATCCGTAATCTTGAAAGAAAAGGGTTTCAAACTTATTGCCCAAAATATTTTCGAACTATATCGCATGCAAGAAAAATTAAAAAAGTTCTCAGACCTTTATTCCCAAAATATATTTTTGTTTCATTTGATAGAAAAAAAGATAATTGGTTAAATATAAATTTTTTAAGAGGTATCAATTCTTTAATTATGGTTAATAGATATATTACATCATTACCAAATTTTTTTATTGATAACTTGAAAAAATATGAATTAAATAAAGGGATAATAAATATTTGCGATTATATTACTTCTACAGAAGATCAAAAAAATTTCAACTTTTTAATTTCAAAAAAAAAATTAATTAATGGTTTATATACTGGTATTAAAAAGAAAAATCAGGTGAAATTATTAATTAATTTGTTTGGAAGGGACTTATTTTGTTGGGTCTCAAATAAAAAACTTGAAGCATAAGAAATTTTTTTTAATAAATAAAAATCTTTGTGATTTTTTTCACCTAGAGTGCGGTAGCTATGGAAAAAAAAATAACTAGGAATCAATATATAAGAAAAAAATATACTTTCTTAAATAATAAAAGTATTTTGGTAACAGGTGGAACAGGATCATTTGGCAGTTTTTTTATAAAAACAATCTTAAAATATTCTAAACCCAAAAGACTTGTTATTTATTCTAGAGATGAATTTAAACAATCAGAACTTAGGAAAGAACTATTAAATTATTCAAATTATAAATGCGTTCGATTTTTTATTGGAGATATAAGGGATTTAGATAGATTAAAACTATCTTGTAGAGATATTGAAATATTAGTTCATGCGGCAGCTTTAAAACAAATTGATACTGCAGAATATAATCCATTTGAATGTATTAGAACTAATATTATAGGATCAGAAAACGTTATTTATTCTGCTTTGTCCGTAACATCAATAAAAAAGGTTCTTGCTATATCTACTGATAAAGCTGTAAATCCAATTAATTTATATGGAGCTTCTAAGCTAGCTGCAGATAAAATGTTTATTTCATCAAATCAGTTTTCAAGGGAATGCGATGCTAAATTTTCTTTGGTTAGATATGGAAATGTAATTGCATCAAGAGGTAGCGTTATACCCTATTTTTTGAGTTTAAATAAAGATAAAAGTAAATTTATAAATATTACCGATAAAGAAATGACACGTTTTTGGCTTTCAATTTATGAAGCTGTAGAATTTGTACTTTCGTCTCTTAAAAATATGGTAGGGGGTGAAATTTTTGTTCCCAAAATGCCAAGTATAAGAACATTAGATATTGCTCAAGAATTAGCACCAAAAAATAAAATTAAATTTATTGGAAAAAGACCAGGTGAAAAAGTTCATGAAATATTAATTGCTAAAGATCACTCTGATTATACATATGAGGATAAAAATAGTTATATTACATTTCCAGAATTTATAAATTTTAAAAGGTATAAAAAGGTATATAAAAATATCAGGAAAGTAAAAAAATCTTTTATTTATGATAGTTTAAATAATCCAAAATGGATACCTAAAGGTGAAATTAAAAACTTTATAAATATAGCTATAAAAAAGAATTCAAATTAATATAAAAATTTGATAAAAATATTTCTAACTGGAGCTTCAGGAAAATTAGGAAAAACTTTATATCCTTTTTTAAAAAAAAATTTTAATGTTTTTGCTGTAAGTTATAAAAATAAATTTAAGTTTACAGATAAGCTAAATTTAACAGATAGTACTAATTTGATGAAAAAGTTAGATAACTTTTCCCCTGATGTAATTATACATTTAGCTTCTTTAACTAATATAGACGAATGTGAAAAAAAATTAGATTTAACATATAAAACAAATATATCTGTGATAGAAAATATTGCTAGATGGTGTTTAAAAAAAAAAACTAGATTAATTTATATTTCTACTGATCAAGTCTATAATAATTATGGAGTAAATAAGGAAAATGACCCAGTATATCCTGTGAACTTTTATTCACTTTCAAAATTAATAGCAGAAAAAATAGTTAGCAAATTAAATAACGTAATTATTTTAAGAACAAATTTTTTCGGATATTTTCCCGAACATAAAGGTTCTCTAATTAATTGGTTTTTAAATGAATTAAAGAAGAAAAAAAAAATTAATTTAGTAAAAGATATAACTTTTAATCCATTATACGTAGAAACCTTGTGTTTATTAATTAAAAAAATAATTTTAAAAAAAAAAATAAAAGGTATTTATAATTTAGGGGCTCAAAATAAAATTTCAAAAGGAATGCTACTATATAAATTAGGAAAGCAATTAGGTTTTAAATCAAATTTATTTAATTTTGTCAAATCAGAGAAAATAAAGTTTTTTGCTAACAGATCTAAAAATATGCATATGTCTGTAAAAAAAATAGAAAATACTTTAAAAATAAAAATGCCTAAAATTGAAGATGAATTAAACTTACTTATAAATAAAATTAATAAAAATTATGCAATTTAATAAAAAAGATAGAATACTTGTTATTGCAGCACATCCTGATGATGAGGTGCTAGGGTGCGGAGGTATTATTTATTCTTTAACTAAAATGGGTGCAAAAGTAAAAGTATTATTTTTATGTGAAGGAGTATCAACAAGATTTCATAAAAGTAAAAATAGTAAAGATAAATTAAATAATGAAATTAAATTAAGAAATAATAATTCTATTAAAGCATTAAATATACTTGGAGTAAAAAAAGAAAATATTTTTTTTAAAAATTATCCATGTTGTAAATTAGATACAATTCCTAGAGTAACTTTAGTTAAAGTTGTTGAAAAATATATTAATAATTTCAAACCATCAATCATCTTCACACATTATATGAATGACGTAAATATTGATCACTCTATAACATTTAACTCTGTGCAAGCTGCTACAAGACCGTATAAAAAAAATTATTTAAAATCAATTTATCTTTTTGAAGTACTTTCAAGTACTGAATGGAATTTTAATTATCCTTTTCCAGCAAACTCTTTTTTTGATATTTCAAAATCAATAAAAAAGAAAATTGCAGCTATGAAAATGTATAAAAAAGAATATAAATTATCACCTCACCCAAGATCTTCAAAAGTAATTAAAGCACTTGCAACATATAGAGGCACGCAAATTGGAATTAATTTTGCAGAGGGTTTCTATTTGTTTAGAACAAATAATTAAAATTTTATGAAAAAAGTTAAAAATTTGGTTGTGATTCAAGCAAGAATGGGGTCGCAAAGATTACCTGGCAAAGTTTTGCTCAAATTAGGAGAATTTAGTGTTTTAGAATGGGTGGTAAGAGCAGTTAAACAAATAAATAATATAGATGATATAATAATTGTAACAACAAATTTGGAAAAAGATAAAATAATAGAAAAATTTTGTTTTGAGAAAAATATAAAAATCTTTAAAGGAGATAATAAAGATGTATTAACCAGAATATATAAAGCTGTATTAAAAAAAAAACCAAGAAATATTGTTAGAATTACTGCCGATTGTCCTTTTTTAGATCCTTCAATCTGTGAACAAATTTTATTTTTACACAATGAAACAAACGCTGATTATACCTCAAACACTATTCCTTTGACTTGGCCAGATGGCTTAGATTGTGAAGTTATGAAGTTTTCTGTTTTAGAGAAAGCTTTTATTAATGCAAAATTGCCTTCCCATAGAGAACATGTTACAAAATGGATAAAGGCAAATCAAAATAATTTTAATATTCAATCGCTTACTTGCCCGTTTAAAAATTTTCATAAGTTTAGATGGACTATTGATTTTAAAGAAGATTATAGGTTTATGAAAAAAATAGTAGATAATTTTTCAGACTTAAGACCAATACCGTATTTAAAGATTGTAAATTTTTTAAATCAAAATCCGAAAGTAAAAAAAATCAATACAAATATAAAAAGAAATATAACTGAAATAAAAAATAATAATAAAGATGCAGAATCTAAAAACTTTTCAGAAAAAAAATTTTTTAATTCTTTAAAATTATTTAATAGTGCAAAAAAAGTAATACCACTAAGTAGTCAGACTTTTAGTAAATCATATATTAATTGGCCTTTAGGAGGTTCCCCATTATTTCTAACTCACGGTTCTGGAGGTAAAGTCTGGGATGTTGATGGAAATGAGTATGTAGATTTAGTTTGTGGATTATTGCCAATAATATTAGGCTATTGCGATCAGGATGTAGATTACGAAATAAAGCGGCAGTTAAACAAAGGCATAACATTTAGTCTAGCTACATCACTTGAAGAAAAACTAGCACAAAAATTAAAAAAACATATTCCTTCTGCTGAACAGGTAAGATTTGCAAAAAATGGCACTGATGTCACTTCAGCTGCAATTAGATTGGCAAGATTTGTAACAAATAAAGATAGAATTATTGTTTGCGGATATCATGGATGGCAAGATTGGTTTATTGGTTCAACTTCTATGTACAACGGTATTCCTAACCAGATTAGAAAATTAACTCACACGATAAAGTACAATTCAATAGAGGACCTTGAAAAAATTTTTCAAAAATATCCTAATGAAATTGCAGCAGTTATAATGGAACCAATAAATTATGAAAAACCTAAAAAATCTTTTTTAAAAGAGGCAAAAAAAATAATACATAAAAATAAGGCCTTATTAATTTTTGATGAAATATGTACAGGTTTTAGAATATCACTTGGCGGCGCTCAATCATATTTTAACGTTGTTCCTGATCTTTCTTGTTTTGGTAAATCAATGGGAAATGGTATGCCTATAGCAGCTCTAGTAGGAAAAAAAAAAATAATGAGTAAAATGGATAAGATTTTTTTTTCAGGTACATTTGGTGGAGAAACCTTGTCTTTAGTAGCATCATTAGCTGTTTTGGAGAAAATGGAAAACAATTCAGTAATAGATCATTTATGGAAATATGGGAGTTGCCTTAAGAAAGAAGTAAATAAATTAATAAAAAAATATAAATTAGAAAAAATTATAAAATTAAAAGGTTTAAATCCTTGGGTTTTGATAAATTTTAGTAATCATCCAAATTATAATAAATTTCAAATTATGACATATTTTAAAAGTTTAATGATTAGGAACGGAGTGTTGATATCACTTAGTCATAATATTTGCTACGCTCATAATAAGGCTGATTTAAATGTAATTTTAAACGCATATAATATTACTTTATCTAAAATTGCTATATCTTTAAAAAAAAAAGAATTGGATAAACGAATAAAGAATTTAAGAGTTGTTTCTCCTGTATTTCAAATTAGAGAACAAATGCAAAATAATTTTCATAAATAATTAATAACAATGAATATATCTAGATTAGGCTTAGGTACAGTACAGTTTGGTAAAAAATATGGATTTAACAATTCATTGGTAAGGAAACAAAATGAAGTAAATAAAATTTTAGACCTTTCAATTAAATATAAAATTTCTATTTTGGATACCGCGTACAGTTATTTAACAGCAGAAAAAAAAATTGGGAATTATAAAAAAAATAATTCTTTTAAAATAATAACCAAAATTCCAGAAATAAAATCAGATTCAATATCCGAAAAAGAAATAGAAAATGTAAAAAGAAATTTTTATAAATCTTTAAAAAATATGAAAAAAAAAAATATTTATGGAATTTTAATTCACAATTTTAAAGATATATATAAACCTGGGAGCATATATCTAATAAATTTGTTAAAGCAATTTAAAAAAGATAATTTGGTAAAAAAGATTGGAATTTCTATATATAAACCAAAACAATTAAAAGAAGCATTACGTTTTTTTTATCCTGATATTGTACAATTTCCATTAAATTTGTTGGATCAAAGATTTTTAAATATTAATTTTCACCATTATAAAAGAATAGAATTTCATGCTAGGTCAGTTTTCTTACAAGGTTTGTTACTTCAGGATCTTAACAAAATACCAAATTATTTTCTTCCAATAAAAAAAAGTTTGGAACAAATGAAGAATTATTTTTATAAAAAAGGTCTAAATCAACTGGAAGCTTGCATAATGTTTGTTTTTAATCAAAAAAAAATTAATCATTTTATTTTAGGTGTTGATAATTACACCCATTTAGAGGAAATTATTTCAATTTTTAAAAAAAAAAGCAAAAATAACAAAATAAATTTTTCTCAATTTTCTATGAATAATTCTAAATTTATTGACCCAAGAAATTGGTTAATATAATGAAAAAAAAAGCACTCTTAATTTCTCCTCCAAAAAAAATAAAATATTTTAGAAATTATTTTAAAGGTTTTGGTAATAATTTAGAAATTATTGATGAAAACTATCTTATTTTTAAGAAAAAATTACCAAATTTTACTGCTGTCGTTCGTATACCAACATCTTTTATTAAAAAGGAGATTTTTAGTATAACGGACCAATTAGAATGGGTACATTTTGCAAGTGCTGGAATTGAAGATATATTAATACCCGAAATAGTAAAAAGCGATATACTATTAACTAATGGAAAAATTCTCCAAGGACCTGAAATTGCAGATCATGCTATTGCTTTATGTTTATCTTTAACAAGACAAATTAAATCCTCTATTTTAAAGAAAAAAAATATTAAAAGACCTATTGAACTTAATGGAAAAAATGTTTTAGTTTATGGATTGGGAGGAGTAGGATCATTAATTGCTGAAAGGATTAAATCATTTAATTGCAATGTTATAGGAATTGATAACGAATTAAAACCATATAATAGTTATATAGATGAAATATATAGGCCTGAGAAGTTATCTCAGATTTTAGAAATAATAGATATTATATTTGTCTGTTCACCTTTAACTCCACAAACCAAATTTATTTTTTCTTTAAAAGAATTTAATAAAATGAAAAAAAAACCATATCTAATAAACGTTGCAAGAGGTAAAATTATTGACACAAGAAGTCTAGTTAAAGCATTAAGGTTAAAAAAATTATCAGGAGTTGGTTTAGATGTAACATATCCAGAACCATTAAAAAAAAATCACTATTTATATAATCATAACAATGTAATTATAACCCCACATACTGCTGGAATGTCTGAAAATAATAGAGAGAGATCGCATTCTTTAATAAAAGAAAACTTAAAAAGATATTTTAAAAATAAATCACTTTTAAACGAAGTTAACAAATTAAAAGGATATTAGCTTGTAATGTCAAAACTAGGTAACATTAATACAATTAATCATTATATTAAGGTTTCAAAAACAGAATCCATTGCAAGATATCCTGACTTAAACTTAGTTAGAATTAGCGGAAAGTTTTTTAAAGATAATAGGGGAAATGTTTTAGATTTTGCTTGTGGACCGGGTTCAAATTTGTTACATCTTGCAAAAAAAGGTTTTAACATGTATGGCGTTGACACTTCACCCTTTTTTATACAAAAAATAAAGTTCAATATTCAAAATTTACCAGGATTAAAAAAAAAAATTTCTCTAAAAGTTTTAGACAAAAACTATAAAAAATTACCATTTAATGATAACTATTTTGATTATGGTGTTTGTGTTAGTGTTTTATCATTACTAGGTAGTCAAAAAGTAATCGAAAATTTAATGATCGATTTAAAAAGAGTTATGAAACCAAAAGCGAAAATCATTCTTGATATAAATGGTCCTAAAAGTCATTTTGCAATTTATGGAAAAAAGAAAAAAAAATTTTTATATGAATATAGAGGTATAGAAAAAAAAAGTAATCCTATTTTATGCTTTTGTCCTGATAAATTAAGTGAATTCCAAAATATTATAAAAAAATTTTTTTATATTGAGGAAAGTGGGCAAACATTTCATAAGTATTTTTCCTACGCAAGTCATGAATATATAATTTGTGCATCAAATAACAAATAAATTAAAATATTTTAATATGAAGGCCAGAAAAGTTACTTATTGTTTTGTAAATACTATTGAGGGCTGGAAATATATTAAGCAAAAATATATAAAAGATAAAATAATAATTTATTCTTCTTCACCAGAAATATTATTTAATAACTCTATAAAAGAAAAAAAAATTCCAATTGACGAAATTAATAATAATATATTAAAACCACTATCTAATGATTTAGGCATTTTATCGTCTTTAATTTTTTCAAAATTTAAAAAACTAGGATTTTCATATAATTTTTCTATCCAGTACATAATCTTTGTTCTTAAATTTACAAATATGTTGCGGTTTGCAACTACTTTAAATAATAATTTTTTTAAGAATAGAGTTGTAATAATAAAAAATAATTTTGATGATTCCATCCTTAATAGTCTTACAAATATGCCAATTGAGAGACTATTAAAAAATAATAAAAAATTAGTAGTTAAAAAAATTAATATAGCAAATAAAAAATTTAAACAGATATTTGAGTCTCCAAATTTTATTCCAAGATTGTTTATGAATGGGATCAAAAACTTTGAGTTTTTGTTGTGGAGAGTATTTTGGAATTATTTTCCTTATTCGATTAATAAAGAAGTAGTTTTACTTGGATTAGATGGACAATATTTGAGGGAAACAGCAGCTTACCTATCAAGATATGGATATAGATTTAAAGTATTACCAAAACATAAAATTGAAAAAAAAAAAAAGAATATAAATAAAAAACTTTTAAGGAAGATAGACTATATAAACGAAGAAATAAAAAGAATGTTCAAAAAATATCTTAATAAAGAAGTTTATTCAATAACATATAAAGTTTTCCAAAAAGACTTATTTTCATTTTTATCTAAATATGAAACAAATGTAAATTATTGGAAAGAATACTTTAGAAAAAATTTTAAAAAAAGTAATGAGATTAAATGTTTTTTATCAACACATTTAACTGACGGGGCGTTTATTGGTCTAGGAGAATATTTGATAGATAAAAAAATACCTATAATTAATTTTCAACATGGTCATTCAAGAGAAATAAGGCATCAACCTGAATTTGATAAGTGGGGAACAATTTTTGAACCTATAGCTGATAAAACCTTTGTATATAATCAGAGATCTAAAGAAATATCAGATAATCTTAATATATTTGCAAGAGGAGAATATATTTGTACAGGGGTACCATCTGTATATAAAAAAAGTAAAATCCTTTTTAATAATCCAGAATATAAAATTCTTTTTTTATCAGGAACATCTTTTTTAGGTATTAAAAAAACACAAATCCCTACAGTATTTTGGAGCGATAAAAAAAGATTTACACTTGAGTTAAATTTAATAAATAAAGTTTTTAAAAAAATACCTCATAAGACATTGTATAAAATTTATCCACTTCCAGGTAATTTAAGTGAATCAGTAATAAAAAAAGAAATTTCAAATAGTAATAATATATCTTTTGTAAAAAGAAATTTTGATGCACATTATTTTTTTTATTCAAAAAGAATAATTGTCACATATGGTACATCAAGCCAGTTAGGATGGTCAATATTTTCTAATTTACCTGTAGTTTTTATAAATACACCAGATAGGCCATTAAAAGAATATTTTAAAAAAAGAATTAAGAAATCATTATTCTTATTTGATTACCAAGATAAAAATTTATATAAAAAATTAAATTCTTTTTTATCTAAATCAATTGATGAAATATATAACAAATGGAAAGAAAAAAAAGATGAAAGAGAATTATTAATTAAGGATTTGTCTCTAAATAATCAAAATGATGCAGGAAAATCAGCTGCTAAATATATTTTGAAAATGTGTTAAATTGAATCTAAAAACAGCAATATTTAGATGTGACGGTGGTCCGAATATAGGAAACGGACATGTTTTAAGAACACTGGTTTTAGCAAAAAATTTAAAAAAAAATAATATAAAATGTTTTTTTTTAATTAAAAAATGTAATTCATTTTTAAAAAAACTAATAAAAAAAAATTTTAATTTTATATTCTTAAAAAGAGATAGGTATGATGAAATAAAAAAAATAATAATTAGACTTAACTGTTATTATTTTATAATAGATCACTATAATTTCCCATTTAGATTAGAAAAAAAGATTAGTTATATTGTAAATAAAATTATTGTTATTGAAGATTATCCTAAAAAAAAACATTTTGCAGATTTAATAATTGATCAAAACTTCTATAGAGAAAAAAAAGATTATAGAATTACAAAAAATAAAAAATGTAAAATTCTTTTAGGTGAAAAATATTCACTATTAGATACAAAATTAGAAAAAGCTTGTAAAAGAATAGAAAATAAAAAAACAAAAATTTCTAACATTTTAATTTGTTTTGGAGGATTTGATAGATATAAATTAAATTTAAAATATTTAAAACTTTTAAATAATTTAAAAAAAAAAATAAATTTTCATATCTTAATTAGCAGAAAAGATAATTATTCAATAGAGATTAAAAAATATATTAAAAATAATAAAATAAATGCTTTCATATATATTAATTTAACTTTATTAGATTTAATTAAAAAAATTGATTTTGCTATAATCTCAGGTGGAACTATTGCAAAAGAAATAATTGCAATTAATATTCCTTCAATAATTATTTCCACATCAACAGATCAACTAAATAATTGTAAAAAGTACAAAAAATTAAAAAAAATTAAATATTTAGGACATTGGAACAAAGTTAAGATAGAAAAGTTTATGAATTGTATAAACGGAATATTTAAACAAGAAAAAGAAATATTAGGTAAAAAAGAAGCTAAAATTTTTGATTTTAAAGGTGCGTCAAGAGTAACTAATGAAATTTTAAAAATTTAAAATTTGAGAGATATGTTTTTAAAAAAATTTAATTTTGGAAAAAGAAAAATTTATTCTGATACGAGAGTTTTCATAATTGCTGAAATAGGAGTGAATCATGAAGGCAATTTTAATAATTGTAAAAAAATGATTTTACAAGCTTCAAAATCAGGCGCTGATGCTGTTAAATTACAAACATTAGATCCTGATGAGAATTATAAAAAGGATACAGAATATTATAAAATTTTTAAAAAATCTATTTTTAATAAAAATCAAATAATAGAATTATTTAAATTCTCAAAAAAAGTAGGAATAGAATTTTTTAGTACTATAGGAGATTTTAAAACTTTTCAATGGTTTAAGAAATTAAATCCACCAGGATATAAAATATCTTCTGGTTTATTATCACACTATCCATTAATAAAAAAGATTTCTAATGAAAAAAAACCTATTTTATTGTCAACCGGCTTAGCAACATTAGATGATGTTGATGAAGTTTATAATTTATTAAAATTAAACAAAACAAAGAAGATATCTTTTTTACATTGTTGTTCATTATATCCTTCACCAGATTCAGTAGTAAATCTTTCAACTATTAAACTTTTTAAAGAAAGATATGCAATTCCAATAGGATATTCTGATCATTCTACAAATAATCATAATATTATTTATTCAGTAGCCGCTGGCGCAACAATTGTGGAAAAACACTTTACCTTAGATAAAAAAAGAAAGAACTTTGATCATAAAATATCATGTGATTCAAAAGAGTTAACAGAAATTGTTAAAAAAATTAGAAACTTAGAAATTGTATTAGGCAAATTTGGAAAAATATTAAGTATTAAAGAAAAAAATAAAAGCAAGATTATGAGAAGATTTATAGTGGCTAAAAAAGATTTAAACCCAAAAACAATATTATCAATGGACGATTTAGCATTTAAAAGGATTAAAAATACTAAATTTGCTTTAGAAGCCAAGTTTACTAATAAAATATTAGGGAAAAAAATACAAAAAAAAGTTTTTAAGAATGAAATAATAATACAAGAAAATTTAAATAATTAAAAAATATGAAACCTAAGATTGGAATACTAGAATCGACCCATCCTGACGGCGTGAAATTATTAAAAAAAATAGGCAAAGTTTATTTAGATGTTAATTTAAGCAAAGCAGAGTTATATAAAAAAATATGTAACTATAATATTGTAATAATTAAATCAAATATTCAAATAGATGAGAAATTTATCAATTGTGTCAAACGACTTAAAATTGTTGCTAGAGCAGGGACAGGAGTTGATAACATAAATCTTGAATATTTAAAAAAAAAAATTAAGAAGTTTTTTAAAATAAAACAATGAATAAGAAAAAAAATAAATAATGTTATAAGAATATTCTAATGGTTAAAAAAAGAATTAATATTTTGTTAACATGTATTGGGCATGCTCCAAAGAGTTTTTTTCTAAATAAATTAAAAAAAAGCTTGAAATATCATTATGAAATAGTTGGTACCGATACTAACAAGAAGGTAAAAAATAAAAAGTACGTTGATTATTTTTATAATGTTCCAAACGGTAACCACAAAAATTTTAATAATGTTATTTATAAAATTTGTTTAAAACACAAAATCGATATTGTGCTACCAGCTGCAGATGAAGAAGTATTCTCTTTAATAAAAGATCAAAAGAAGTTTAAAAATATTAATTGTTTTTTACCTATTTTAAATAATAGAAAATTAATTCAAATTTCAAATAAAATTAATTTGTATAGATTTGTAAAAAAATTAAATATACCTTTTTATAGATGGGATTCTGCTAAGAACTATGAAGAATTAGTTAAAATTTTAGATTTATATATTCGAAAGCATAAAAGTTGTGTAATCAAACCTCCTTTATCTAGAGGTGGAAGAGATATATATGTTTTATTCGATAACAACAAAAAGAAATCTAGACCATCAAAACTGTGTCGAGAATTACATATGGGTTATGTTTATTTCTTAAAAAATTTTAAAAAAAATGATTTAAAATTTCCAATCTTGGTGACAGATTACTTATGCCCACCGGTTTTTGATGTTGATATTTTATCTTTTAATGGAATTTTAAAGAAAATAGTAATTAGAAAAAGAAAGATCTCATCAGATCCAAACCGCGGTCATATCATTGTAAAAAATAATGTAATTTTAAATTATTGTAAACATATAGTAAAAAAAATGAATTTATCATATTTGCTTGATTTTGATATAATGCATGATAATTCTAATAATCCAAAGCTAGTAGAAATTAATCCTAGAATGAGTGGGAGTATTTCAGAGTCTTATAAAAAGAAATTTTATTTAATTGATGATTTAATTAGTTTAATTCATAGAAAAAAAACAATTTATTAACATTCTTTATTTAATCTATGTTATTTAAAATTTTTAAACTTTTGAAAAAACCTCTTATAAAAATTTATCATTTTTTAATAAATTTTTTCTGGAGAATAAGAATTACACATCATAATACATTCCCTTTGAATCGCTCATATTTTCCTTACAAGAAAATACATGTTTCTTACGATTTAAAGTCTCAAAAAATTAAAAATAATTCACAAATAGAAATTTATAAAATAAAAAACTTATATAAACCTGCAAATAATTATATTTTTTTTTCTAATAGAAATAAATCTTTTATAAGTGAAAATTGGATATACAATATTGCAACGAGAATCGGAAAAAAAAGAAGAAATATAAACATCAATTTGCAAGATTTTAAAAGAATAAATTTAAAAAAACCAGTTTTCTTCATAACATCCACAGATGTATATGCACAATTTATTTGGTGGAATATTTTTAATATTTTACTTTTAATAAAAAATAAAATTTTATTTGATATAGTTGTTCATGAAAATCTTAATAAAACAGCAAGTTTTAATAAAAATTTTGTTAATTTTCTAAAAAAATATTTTAATTTAAAGATTATTTATTTGAATCCAGATAAAAATCTTTTAATCGAATCTAATACTCTTTATTTTAATAATTATCGAAAAGAAATAATTTATAATATAAATAAACCAAAACAGGACTATTTTATTTTTCCTAAAGAGATTTTTAACGATTTACCTAAACTCGTAATATATAATAAAAAATTAAAAAAATTTTTTGGAAAACCTAGAAATGACATTGTTTTAATTAGTAGAGAAGATTCGAGAATAATAAAAAATGAGAAAGAATTATTAAAAAAAATACCAAATATTAAAAGAATAGTACCTGAAAAATTATCTATTGAGGAACAGATTTCTTTCGCCTATCATGCAAAAATAATTATAACAGCTTATGGTTCAGCAATTACTAATATTTTTTTTTCTAGACCTGGATGTACTTTAATTAGATTAGCGTTTAATAAAACAAATAACTTAGATACCAAAGATGATCTTCATAGTAATTATTCAGTTTACGAAATGATGGCTGAATCAAGAGGTATGAAATATTACATTCAAAATCATGGAGATTTTTTTGGTACTTCTCAACAAAAGAAATCTTATTTTTATGTAGATATAAATAAGCTTGAACAATTATTAAAAAAAATAATTTAATTATAATTTGAAAACAAAGAATAAAATTAAAGAATTTTCTTTTGTGGATTTGTATAAATGCATAGTTTCTTTTTTTAGAGAGAGACCGTTTATAACTACTTTAATTATTTTTCTTTTCTTTTTATCTAATATAAGTGAAGCAATTGGAATATCTGCTTTGTTGTTAATTCTTTTAGAATTTTTTAATATACAGACATCTCAAAATAATATCTCATTATATTTAAATAATTTCTTTGAATTTTTTAATATATCAAACAATTTAAACTCAATGCTATTTGTTTTTTTTATAGCTATTGTTTTAAAATCAGTAATTCTTTTTGGTTCATTATATATATCGGCAATAGCTGGGGTAAATATCTCTCGTATTGCAAGGAAAAACTTAATTAAAATACTTATGTCTGCAAGATATAGTTTTTTAATCAATATTCCAATAGGAAAAATAATTACACATTTAAATGATGAAGCCGATAGAATTGCAATCTTTTATGTAAAGTTTTGTAGATCTATTAACTATCTTTCTCAAGCATTAGTTTACTCATTACTTGCTCTATTGACATCCATTCAACTTACTTTTTTATTAATATCATTTGCATTAATAACAGCATTTCTTTTACAATTATTTAATAAAATTTTTTATAATATTGGGCAAGAAGCTTTAATTATTAAAAGATCTTTTAATAATAACATTTCAAATTTATTTTCCTCAATTAAGCTTTTTAAGGTTATGGGATTAGAAAATTTTGGTTCCGAATCTATTCAATCTGATGTAAATAGAATAAAGAAAAATATATCTAAATACTGGTTTTTCGAATCTATGTTAATATCTATTCAAGAACCATTAAGTTTTATCTTTATAGTTATTTTTATTGTTTGTAGCATTTTATTTTTTAATATTCCACCAGTTACCGTTTTATTTGTTGCAGCCGTTTTTTATAGACTTAGTAATAGACTTTTAAGTTTTTATAACAGTCTAAGAGGATTAGTTAACTTTCTACCATCGGTAAATTCAATAAAAGAAATTGGGTTAGTTGCAAAAAAAGAGAAAGAATATTTTAAAGGAAAAGAAAAAATCAACGACATAAATCATATTAGTTTTAAAAATTTAAATTTTAGCTATAAAAAAAATGTTATTTTTAAAAACCTTTCAATTAATCTTGATTTAAAAAAAATTATTTTTATTAGTGGAAAATCGGGAGTAGGAAAAACTACTTTTGTAGATTTAATTAGTGGTTTATATACTCCATCAAAAGGATTTATTAAGTTAAACAATAAAAAATTAGAAAATATTGATTTAGTTAATTGGAGAAATCAAATAGGGTATGTTTCTCAAGACCCTCAACTTTTTAATGATACAATTATTAACAATTTATGTCTTATGAAAAAATGCGAAAAAGATGAGATGAATAAAATATTAAAAATTACTTATTGTAGTGATTTTATAAATAAGTTTGATAGGAAATTAGACACTATAATTGGAAGTAGCGGATCAAAGATTTCTGGCGGTCAAAGAGAAAGATTAGCTATAGCAAGAGCTTTATTACAGAAGCCAAAATTACTAATTTTAGATGAAGCTACTTCAGAAATGAATAATACTTTAGAAGAAAAGATTTTAACCAATATTATAAAACTAAAAGATTTAATGGGTATTATAATAATAAGTCATAACAAAAAAAATAAAAAATTTGCAAATCAAATATTTGAAATTTCCAATAATAAAATAATTAAAAATACATGATAAAAAATAATTTATTTTTATTTTTTGCTAGTTCTTTACCTGCATTAATTGTTTGTATCATTTATTCATATTTTTTTCCTATATCAGATATATCTTATGACAGAAATTATATACACGCTGCTGAGCATATTTTAGAAAAGGGATATTACACAGGTTATAATTCTCTTCCTCTCTATCCTTATTTTTTAGCAATTCTATTTAAAGTTTTTGGAACAAATTATTTTGTTTCTATTTTCTTTCAAGCTTTTTTTCATGGACTAACAGCCTATTTACTTGCAAAAATAGCAAAATTTTATAATTCAAGATGGTTTTATCCAACATTAATTATTAGTAGTTTATGGCCCCATCTACTTTGGAGAACCACCTATATTTATCCTGAAACATTATTTATTTTGTTGATAGTTTTATCTCTATATTTTGTTTTACTTTTTTTAAGTAAAAAAAATATTTTTTATTTTCTTTTATCCTCAATTTTTTTAGGGCTTTCATTATTAACAAAATCTTCAAATATTTTAGTTTTATTTATCTTACCTATTTTATATTTTTTCTTACTTTATAAAAAAGAAAATTATAGCTTTTTATCATCTATAAAATTAATTATCATTTATTTTTTATTATTTTCTTTTATTTTATCTTTTCAATTTTTCCGCATTTATAAGGAAACAGGGTATTTTGGTTATAGTTATCAATCTGGTTCAATTTTACTTGGTTATACTTATCCATGTTTAGCGCAAAAATTTGGCTGTGGTAGTAAAAATAGGGATGCAATGGGTCTTGGGGTTAAATTATTTGATGAGAAAATAGAAAATTCATCACCGAATGAATCTGAAAATTTATATTACAAGCATCTTGTTAGAACAAAAATAGCTTTTGATCTTATAAAAGATTTAAATTTTAGAAACACAATTATTTCTGCAACAGGAGGGTATTTAAAACTTTTTTTTCACAACTTTACATATGATGTTTTTGAGAGATTAAAATTAAAGTCAATACATCTTTCAGAGTTTACGGGTAATTTTTTTAATAAAATGTATCAAATGTTAAAAAAAATATTTTTTGAAATAAATCATATGCTTTTATGGTTTATAGCTCAGTTTTTTTTATTTTTCTCAAGATTTATACAGATTCTTGGCCTCTATTCTTTTTTAAGAATAAAAAAAAGAGTTAATAATTTTTATATTTTTTTGTTATCAGCAATTTTCTTTTTACCAATAATAATTCCTGTAGTTGGCTTAGGAACAATTCGATATAGGGCTCCCCTAGAACCCTTCTTAATTATTTTAACTATTTCAGGATTATTTTTTATTTATAATTCTTTAAAAAAGATCAAATAAATGAGATCAGTGTTAGTTACGGGCGGTGCTGGTTATATTGGATCAGTTTTAATTCCAAAGTTATTAATTAATCGATATAAAGTATATTTAGTTGATAACATGATTTATGGTTCAGATGGAGTTTGTAGTAATCAGTACTTGGAGGTTATTAATAAAGATTATAGAGAAGTTGATTTTGAAAAAGATAAAATAAAAAATATTGAAACCGTAATTCATTTAGCTTCAATAAATTTTTCATCAGCTTTTAGTGTAAGTAATAATAATGGAAAATTAATTAACGAGGAAGGTTCAATTAAGTTTTTTGATTACTGTAAGAAATCTTTAGTAAAGAAATTTATTTATTTGACTTCTTCTTCTATATACGGTGAAAATCTATCATTTGATAAAACTTTTCTTGAAACCGATAGTTTAAACCCAACTTCTAACTTTTCTAATTGTGAAAAAAATGTTCAGTCTTATTTTTTAGAAAATTCAAATGAAAAATTTTCTACATTAATATTAAGAATAGGGGAAGTAGTTGGCTATTCTCCAAGAATGCGTTTTGATCTTGAAGTAAATAATATGATAAAAGAAGGTTTTTTATCAAATAAAATAAATATAAAAAATTCACAAAGTAAATTTTCAATGGTTTCTATTAATTACTTAGCAGACTTAATATCTTTTTTGTTATATAAAAAAGAAATATTTTTAAAAAAAGATAATATTTTTAATGTTGCAAATTATAGTGATACTTTTGAAGGGATCGCAAAATTAATTAAAGAAAAGTTTGGTTTATTTAAAAAAGATAGTACATTTCTAATTAATTCATTAGATAAAGATAAAAAAAAGAATTTGGAAATTGATATAAAAAAATTAAATATGATTATGCCTAATAAATTTAAGCTGAATAATAAATTAAAATTAGATAATGCGATAAATAGTATAATATTATCATTTAACAGATCTAGATTTGGAAGCAATATTAACGATGAAAAACTTTATAATGATCTTTTTTTAAAAAAAAATAATATATTTTAATATGATAGAAAAAAGTAAATTTAGAGTTTTAATTACATATCCTAATTTAAATATGATGCTAACTCCATCATCGGCAGTTGGAATATTTACTACAATACTCAAAGAACAAGGATATAGTTTAGATTTTTTTGATTGCACTCCTTATGATACTAATTTGGAATTTTTAGGTGAATCTTTACCAGTTACCAGAGCTACAAAATTAATGAATAGCAGATCATTTGATTCAAATGCTTTATTTGGAGAACCAAAAAAAGATTTGTCTGGAGATTATGAAAAAAAAATAAAAGAATTTAAACCACATGCTATAATTTTTGCCACTCTAGTCGAAGATACATGGCCGCAAGTTAAAGAACTTTTAAAAGTTATAAAAAATTTTCCGGATATTTCTCATATTGCAGGAGGGGTATTCTGTAAATCTGCTCCTGAAATGGCAATTGCCGAAAATACTATGCAATGTATAGGCACTGATGAGGGAGAAGAGGTTATTATTGAATTTTGTGAAGCAGTTAGATCGGGATCTAGACCTACAAGCATAAAGGGGACTTGGGCTAAAAAAAAAGATGGAACAGTTATCAAAAACGCACCTAGACCTTTGGTAGATATTAATAAAGTTATACCTGACTATTCACTTTTTGATGAAAAAAGATTCTTAAGACCATTAGGAGCTAAGGTTTGGAAAGCTGTTTCTATAGAAACTTATAGAGGATGCCCTTATACATGTTCTTTTTGTAATTCTCCTATGAAAAATGAAATTGCTGAAAGAGATGGACAAGGGTCATTTCTTCGTAGAAAAAACATGGAAACTTTAAGGAAAGAAATTTCTTCATATGTAGAAAGATATAACGCTGAGTTTTTATATATTAACGATGATGCTTTTATGGCTAGACCAAAAAAAGAAATATTAGATTTTTGTGAAATGCATAGCGAGTTTAAATTACCTTTTTGGTTTCAAACTCGTTTCGAAAATGTAGATAAAGTATCATTAGAAGCCTTAAAAAAGGTGGGATGCTATAGAATCTCATTTGGTATAGAGCACGGAAATCTACAATATAGAAAAGAAAAGTTATTTCGAAATATAACAAACGAAATGATGCTGGAAAAATCTAAAATAGTTCAAGAAGTAGGTATTCCTTTCACAGTTAATAATCTTGTAGGAATGCCTTACGAAACTAGAGATTTACTTCATGAGTCTATTGATTTTATAAGAGAAATGAACTGCTGGGATTCTCTTAGTATTAATATCTTTGTTCCATATCATGGAACTAAGCTTAGAGAAATGGCTATTAATGAAGGATGGCTTGATCCAGAAAAGCAAACTACCTCAGTTATAGCAGAATCAATTCTTGAAATGCCTAAACCTTATTTATCAGCTAAAGAAATTTTTCATTTACAAAAAACTATTCCTTTATATACGAGATTTCCTAGATCCCGCTTTAACGAAATAAAAATGTGTGAAGATGATACAAAACAAGCAGAAAATATTTTTAAGGAATTATCAAACGAGTGGTACGATATGACTTATGGACTTAGTGAAAAGGATCGCATGCTAACATATCAAGGCTAAATTATTTTTTTTGTTTAAAATTTTTAGTAAATTTATAAAAAAGAAATGCCTGTATCAGATAAATTAGTTATTAAGCAGTTAGATTTAGAATTGAATGGCGGATGTAATTATAAATGTCCCATGTGCCCACAATCGAATGGAAGAGAAAGGGAATTCTTAAAAAAATTACCTTATGAAGTTTTTACTAAAATAATTGATGATGCTTGTCAATATGGACTAGAAGGAGTTTCAATCCATGGTTCAGGGGAACCGCTTTTAAATAGAGATGCTGATAAATTTATTAAATATATAAAAAGTAAATCTTTAAGATGCGTTTCTTTTACTAATGGTTCAAGATTGGATGAAGAAATGTCTATAAAGTTAATAAAATCAGGCATTGATCTTATTAGGATTTCATGCGTTGGCTATGATCGAGAAACATATAAAAAATGGATGAGTCGCGATGAATACGAGAAAGTAAGAAAAAATATTAAGAGATTCATAGAATTAAATAAAGAATTAAAAGGAAATACAGAGGTTCAATTATATAATCTTATAATTGATAATAAATCAGTTAAAAAAGAAATTGAAATGTATAAATCAAACTGGGTTGAATACACAGGTGCAAAATCTGAGATTTGGTTAATGCATAATTGGGCCGGAAGCAATGTAGAGCTAAATTATAACAGACATAAAATACCAAACAAAAAATTAGAAAAAAGATCCTGTGGCAGACCGTTTGCTCCTATGTTGCAAGTTAGAGCTGGCGGTCTTGACGGTCATTACGGAGCAGTTGTAGCTTGTTGCGTAACACTAGGAAAAGATTCTCAAGCTGTTCTAGGACATTTAGATAATCAAACAATAGAAGAGATAGTAAAAGGAAAAAAATATGAGGAATTAAGATTGGCTCATAAAGAAAACAGATTTGATGATATAGATTATTGTAAAGACTGTGATATGCTTTATGACATACCAGAGTCTTTGGTATGGACTAATTGTGAAAACAGAAATTATGGTCAATCTATAATAGTAGAAGAAATATTTCATAGTTCCTACACTTAATAAAAACATATGCCAAAAATTTTTTTAGCTCTTAATACTGCCTGGGGCGCTTCCTCTGGGCTAATGATTGATGGAAAAATTAAATTTGCAGCACTTGAGGAAAGGTTTACAAGAAGAAAATTTGATGTAGGCTACCCAAAAAAATCAATTGATTGGTGTATAAAACAAGCAAAAATTTCTCCTAAAGATATTGATAAAGTTGCATTTACAACAATTAATGAGGATCCTTTTAGAGTAAAACCAAAATTGCATATTTCTTTTGATTTAAAGGATCACAGAAATTTATATGAAGAAGGTTTTTATGCTAAAAAATTTAGAGGTGAATCAACTTATGACTGGTACAAATGGCTTAGAGATGGAAAAAAGTTTAAAAAAGAAGATGCTGGATATGATTTCTCTTTTTTAACAGATGAAATGTTAAGAAATCCTGAAAAAGCTGTCTCAGCTTTTAAAGAAGAAAAAATTAAGACAGTTTATAGACATTTAAAAATAAAAAAAGACAAAGTTACTTTTATTGATCATCATACAGCGCATGCATACTATGCTAGTTTTGCTAGTACTTTTCAGAAAAAAGATCATGTAGTTTTAACTTTAGATGGATGGGGTGATGGTAAAAATCAAACTGTTTGGCAGGTAAAAAATAAAAAAATAAAACTAATAGCCGAGTCTAGTGAAAATAATATTGGTAGACTTTTTAGGTTTGTAACATTATTTCTTGGAATGATGCCAGGAGAGCACGAGTATAAAGTTATGGGCATGGCCCCATATGCAAAAAAAGAATATATGCTTAAGTGCTATGAAAAATTTAAAAATATTTCAAAAATTAAAAATATGATGATTGTTAATAAAAATAGACCAGAAGATTTGTGGACTTTTATGAAAGAAATATGGACATATGAAAGATTTGATAATATATCAGGAGCCGTTCAGCATTTTGCCGAGGAATTTTCATGCAACTTAGTAAAAGATATTTATAAAACAACAAAGATACCTAGATTAGTTTTAAGTGGGGGAGTGTTGATGAATGTAAAGGTTAACAAAAAAATCAGCGAAATAAAAAATATAAAAGAAATTTTTGTTCCACCATCACCAGGCGATGAAAGTCTTTGTTTAGGAGGTTTATATTACTTAAATGAAAATAATAACAACAATAAAACATTAACAAATGTATATTTGGGATATGATATAGACGACAAAAGTGTAAAAAATTATCCTTGGAAAAAACTCAAAAAAAAATACAAAATTATTACCAACATAAAATTAAACAATATTGTTAAATTATTAATTAAAGGAGATGTAGTTGCAAGGGCAAATGGGCCTGCGGAATTTGGTCAAAGAGCCCTAGGAAATAGATCAATTTTAGCCAATCCCTCAATACCCGGTATGATAAAAAAAATTAATGAAGTTATAAAGAAAAGAGATTTTTGGATGCCATTCGCATTATCAGTATTAAAAGAAAAGTCAAAAAAATTTATAAAAAATCCAAAAAATATTTCATCTAGTTTTATGACAATTGCTTTTGATACATTTGAAAATAATGTAGATAAAATAAAAGCTGGCACACACCCATATGATGGAACTGTTAGACCACAATTTGTAAATAAAGACGACCAAGGAACTTTTTATGATTTAATAAAGATGTTTTATAAAAAAACAAAAATACCTGCGCTTTTAAATACAAGTTTTAATATTCATGGCGAGCCAATAGTAAATACAATTGAAGATGCATTAAAAACATTTAAAAATTCTGATATAGATCACTTATGGATTGGAAAAGTGCTTTTATCTAAAAAAAACTAATATGTCATCAAAAAAAATAATAGTAGGCAGTGGAAAGCTTAAAAAAATAGAAATAGGAGGAGATAATCCATTAATTTTTATAGGAGGCCCATGTGCCATAGAAAATAAAGAGCATGCTCTTTCTATGGCAAGCAAAATATCTAAAATTTGCAAAAAAATAAATATTCAATGGATTTATAAGTCTTCTTATGAAAAAGATTGCAGATCTTCAATTGATAGTTTTTATGGAGTTGGTTTAGATAAAGGTTTAAAAATTCTTTCAAAAGTGAGAGAAGAGTTTGGAATACCAGTCGTTACAGATTTTGCCAAAAAAACTCATGCTAAAGAAATTGGAAAAATTTGTGATATGATACAAGTTCCCGCATATCTTTGTAGACAAACAAGTATTTTATTATCTGCAGCTAAAACAAACAAACCTGTACTTTTGAAAAAAGGACAATTTATGAGTCCTTGGAATATGAAAAATTCTGTCAGAAAAATACAATCTGCTGGAAATGATGATATTTTATTAACAGATAGAGGAACTTTTTTTGGTTATAATATGTTAGTTAATGATTTTAGGAATTTTTCAATAATGCAATCCACAGGATTTCCAGTTTGTTTTGATGCCAGCCATTCTGTACAACTACCAACTTCTATGGGTAATATTTCAGGTGGGCAAATAGAATTTGTGCCAAGCTTGTCTCGAGCAGCAGCAGCTTGTGGTATAAATGCAATATTTATAGAAGTGCATGACAATCCAAAGAATGCGTTGTCAGATAAAAATACTGTTTTAAACTTGGAACAACTTGAAAAAGTTTTAAGCCAAACAAAAAAAATCCACGAACTAAGAATTGAATTAAGTAAAAAGTGGGGCAATGATTAAATATGAATGAAAATGTAGAAAAATATATTCTACCTAGAGAAAAAGTTCCTTTAGTTAGTTTAAAAACCATTATGAAAGAAGTAATGGAGCAAATGACAGAATTTAAATGTGGATGCGCTGTAGTTTTGGATAAAAAAAAAGGACTAGTCGGCATATTGACTGATGGTGATATTAGAAGAATTATGCTTAATTCACAAAAGCCGTTATCAGCAATTTTAATCGATGATATTGAAATATATTTGAACAAAAATCCAGTAACAATAAAACCTGATGATAATGCAAAAAAATCTGCTCAATTATTAGAAAATTTAGGACATTATTTACCAGTTTTAAATAATAAAAAAGAATTTCTTGGTTTGTTCAGAGGAATTCTTATCAAATAAAACAATCTATTGAAAACTATAATTGTCATACCTGCTAGGTGGGATTCATCAAGATTTAAAGGAAAACCTTTGGTACTAATAAAAGGCGTTACTATGCTTGAAAGAGTTTGGGAAAAAGCCAAATTATCCAAAGAAGCAGATGATGTAATTATTGCAACAGATAACAAAAAAATTCAGGATTTTTGTAAAAAAAATGAATTTAAAGTTATCATGACTTCTAAAAGTCATAAAACAGGAACAGATAGAATTTCAGAAGTTTCTAGAAAAGTAAATGCCAATATATATGTTAATTTACAAGGAGACGAACCTTTAATAAATCCAAAAAGCATAGACACAGTTATTAAATGTTTGAAAAAAAATATTAAAAATGGATTCGATGTTTCTACTGGGTACACGTTACTAAATAATAACTATAAAGATGAAAAAAAAGCCACTGGATATTTAGTTAAATCAAAATATAACGAAGTATTATTTGTATCTAGACTGCCAATTCCATTGAATATAAAAGAAAAAAAAATAAAACGACTGAAGCATGTCGGTCTATATGCATTTACAAAAAGAATAATACAAGAGTTTTCTAAACTGAAAATTGGACAGTTGGAGAAAAATGAAAGCATTGAATTGTTAAGATTTTTAGAAAACAAAAAAAGAGTTATTTGTACATTGCTAAAGAATAATATAAATCAAGCTGTTGATCATGCATCAGATATAAAAAAAGTAGAAAAATATTTAAAAAAATAAATGAATTTATTTTTTTTTATTTATCAAGAATTAGAATTTCAAAATTATTTTCCTATAGCGCTGGAAATAAAGAATAAATATAAAGAAAGCAAAATAACTTTTATTTTCACTGAAAGACAAAAATATGAAGAAATTATAAAGTCAAATTTTATAAATTTGAATTTAAAAAAAAATTTCGATTTTTTTGTTTACAAAAAAAGTAAAAATAAACTTATCCAAAAATTCATGGCTTTATTTAATATCGTAAATGTTATTATAAGATTTACAAAAAATAAAAAACCAATACTATTTTTTGCTAAATTATCAATGCTAAATCAGCACATATTAGCTAAATTTGCCAAATTTTTTTCAGGTAAATTAATTTATTTAGCCCCAGATAGGAATGTACATCCTGTATACTTAATATATAAAGAATGGTGGAAAAAAACATTATCATTTAATAAAGAACATATAAGTCATTTTAATTTTTTTGCTTTTTACCATAAAGATAATTTTTTTTATAGACGTATCTATGATTTGCTAAAAAAACATTCAAAAATAATTTTTATTGGGCTACCAAATTTACTTCCGACTTGGAAAAATTTAGTAAAAAATGAAGCAAAAAAAAAAATAAAAATTTTAAAAAAAAAATTTGGCCCTTTTTCTAATATATATACTATAATTGGCGGAAAAGATGGAGATTCAAGATTTTTAAAAACTAAAAGTTCGCAATATTATTCAATTATAAAAGTTGTAGAAATAATAAAAAATAAAGATCCTGAAAGTATTATATTATTTAAAGCGCATCCAAGAGAGTCAAATCCATATTATTTAAAAAAAGCTTTAAAAAAAATAAATTTTAAAAATTTTGAAGCAAGCTTTGATTATTCAGATGTTTTAAGCTTATTATCTAAAAGATTTATTTTTACATCACCAACAGGTGTTTTGACTCATTCCTGTAAAGTAAAGAAAATTGATATTTCAAATTATAAGAATATTGTACATAGACAATTTTATAATGATTATAAAGATGTTCACTATAATTCAGCAGCAAAAGGATATAATGTTATATATATAGATTCTGAAAATTTAAGTTTAAAGAATAAATCAACTAAATATTTTTTTGATGATTCATTTTTTAAAAAAAAGGAAGTTTCTAATAAAGAGTTAAAGTTATTAAAAAAAAATAAACCAATTATTGAAAAATTAATTAAAATGAGTAATCAATCATAATTTATAAATTATGGGTAAAAATTTAATTGAAAAAAAAATAAAACTTTCATCTTTTAAGAAGATTAAAGATTCAAAGATGATGAGCTATAAAGATAGAAATGTTTATAGACTAGGTAAAATTTATGATAAAAATGTAAGAGGGATATCATTAACAAAGAATGTTAAACTCTTTCAGATTAAAATTCTTTCTGATCTTGAATTTAGTATAACTGGGCTATGTAATAGAAAATGTGTTTTTTGTCCAAGAGCAAACCCAGAAGTTTATCCAAATTTAAAGGAATATATGTCAATAAAATTATTTACTAAAATCATGAAAGAATTAGCACAATATGACTATGTAGGTAGAATTGGATTGTCAGGATATAGCGAACCCTTCATGCATAAAAAATTATTTTCTCTAGTAGAAATTGCAAAAAAAATATTACCTAAAGCCACTTTAGAAATTACTACTAACGGAGATATGTTAAGTTCTCAAAAAATCAAAAAATTACATGAATTAAAGCTTGATGCTATCCTTGTATCCATGTATGACGGTCCAAAACAAATAAAACATTTTGAAGAAATGATTAAGAAATCAGGGGTTGGTAATAGGTTTCTTATATTAAGAAAAAGATATTTGCCTGAAAAAAAGAATTTTGGCATCAATCTCTCTAACAGGGCTGGAATGACAAGTGAAATAATAGATAAAGGAATCTTAAAAAAAGAATATTTTTTGAATCATAAATGTTTTTATACTCATTATCATTTAATGATTGATCATGATGGTAAGGTGAGATTATGTTCACATGATTGGATTAAAAAATTAAGTTTTGGAGATTTAAACAAACAAAGCGTTCTGCAAGTTTGGACTGGAAAAAAATTAACAAAATTTAGAAAACTACTAGGAAAAGGAAATAGAAAATTTTCGCCTTGTAATAATTGTAATGTTATCGGAACTCTAGAAGGAGGAAAGCAATATAACTTATGGAAAAGGGTATATAAATAAATCTATCTAGCTTAAAAAAAATGAAAATAAAAAATTTTGGAGTTATAGGTTGTGGAAATATTGCTACAGAACATTCATATGTAGCTAAAAAATTAGGTCTTAAATTAATTGGATGTTATACAAGAAATTTTTCATCTAAAAACTGGAAAAATTACACGAAAAGATTTCCTGAAGTAAATAAATATACAAATATAGACAATCTAATTAATGATAATAATATTGATATTATAACATGTGCAGCAAGTTGGGATAAGATCCCGTATATACTTCCAAAATTATTAAGTTCAAAAAAAATAATTTTAATTGAAAAACCAATTTCATTTTCTAGCAAAGATTTAAAAAAAGATATTAAATTATATAAAAAGAATCTTTCAAATAAATATATTGGATATAACAGAAGATTTTATAATTCAACTAATCAATTATTATTAAGAATTAAAAAAGGCGGGCTGTTATCGGCAAAAGTGCAAGTAACAGAAAATTTAACTAATGCTATTAAAAAATTTGGAAAAAAAATTAAAAATAAAATTTTTTATGTGTCATCAACTTCACATATTATTGATCTTTGCCTATTTCTTTTTGGTAGGTTAAATTTAAAATATTCTAAATCTATAAATTCTAAGAGAAATAATTCTTATCATTTCGTTGGTAATTATATAAATAAAGAAAAAAAGTTAGTTCAAATATCGATAATAAATGAGAATCCAACAGAAACAGGCATTACTTGCTACTTTGATGATGGAACAACTTGGGTTTTATCACCATTAGAAAATTTGAGAATATATAATAAATATTTAATTCGCGAATATAGTAAAAAAAATAAAATTAGAATTTATACTCCTAACTTGATTAAAAATAAAGTAGAAAAATCAAAATATAAACCAGGATTTTATGAACAATTAAGAACTATTACACAACAAGATAAAAAAAAACTAAAGAATATAGCAAATGTTTATGATAGTTTAGAGTTGATCGAATTTCTAGAAGAATTAAAAAAATAAAAAAACTATAATGAAGAAAAAGAGAATTTGTTTTCCTTTTGAAGGAAATAATTTAGGAGGAAGTCATTATTCAACTCTGGAATTAATTAAAAATCTAGATACTAAAAAATTTGAGACATTAATAGTTTTACATAAAAAAGGATATTTTTATAAATTTTTAAAAAAAAAAAAATATAAATTTCAATATTTACCTGTTGAAAATTTTGTTGGGGAAAAAAGAGGAATAATATTAAATTTATTTAGAATATTAAGTCTACTCAATAAATTTAGAAATTTTATAAAAAAGAATAATGTAGATATTGTTCATGGGAATGATGGTCGTATTAATTTAAGTTGGGTAATACCTACAAAAATTTCTTTAGTTAATTTTATTTGGCACCAAAGATTAAAATTTGCCTCCGAATGGAATTTATATAAATACTTATCTTATTTTTCTGACAAAATTATTTGTGTTTCCAATTATGTTGTAAGAGGCATTCCTAGCTTCCTAAAGAAAAAAATAACTAAAATTCCAAATCCAATTTCTTTAGGATTAGCAAGAAAAGATAGTGAATTAGAAAAAAAATATTTTAATAAGGAACAAAAAAAAGTACTTTTTTTAGGTAATATTATTGAAAGAAAAAAAATTGATATTTTTATAAAGTCAGCTCAATTAATAAGACTTAAATTACCAAATACTAAATTTTATGTAGTTGGTCTAGATAAACATAATATTCTCAAAGAATTATTAAGTAAAAGTAAATTAAGTAACGTGACTTATATAGATTTTACTGACAATCCTTTTTTATGGTTAAAAAAATCTGATTTATTATTGTCCCCAGCTGTTGACGAAGCTTTAGGAAGAAATATTGTTGAAGCAATGTTATCTAAAATACCTGTAATTGCTGCTAAATCGGGAGGAAATCAAGAAATAATAAAAGATAATATTCATGGATGGTTATTTAAGAAAGATGATTATGTAGAATTATCAAACAAAAGCATTCATGTATTAGGTTTAAAAAAGAAGAAGTTAAATATTTATTTAAAAAAAGCCTACTCCTATGCAAAAAAAAAATACTCAGTAAACAATCATATAAAAGGAATGAACAAAATATATTCTGAAATTTAAATTATTAAAATTATATGTGCGGAATATTCTCCTATTTTTCAAATAAAGTTTTAACAAAAAAAGAAATTCTACTTTGTAGAAAAGGAATTTCATTACTAAAACATAGAGGACCTGATGGAAAAGGAGAATGGTTTGATTCAAAAAAAGGAGTTTATATAGGTCACCAGAGATTATCAGTTATTGATTTAACTTCTAAAGCTAGACAACCAATGAAGAAAAAAAAACATGTTTTATCTTATAATGGAGAAATTTATAATTTTAATGAATTAAAAAATAAACTGAAAAAAAATAATATAGGCTTCTTTTCAAATAGCGATAGTGAAGTACTTTTATCTTTATGGCAAAAAAAAGGTATCAGTAGTTTAAATTATTTAGATGGAATGTTTGCTTTTGTAATTTGGGATGGAGTTAATGGCTGGATTGCAAGAGACAAGTTTGGTGAAAAACCAATATATTATGCCTATGCTGAAAATGGTATTTTTATATCGTCCGAATTAGGAGCATTGGTGAAGGTTTTAAATAAAAAGAAAAGTCTTAGTAAAAAACTTACAGCATCTTTTTTATCATTAGGCTATATTCCTTCCCCTAACACTGCCTACAAAAATATTTTTATGTTAAACCCTGCTTCGTATTTAAAAATTTCAAAGGGAAAAGTAAAAAAAAAGATTAAATATTTTAATATAAAAAAAACCTTAAAAAAAATTCCCAGAAAAGAGAAGATTAATAAAAAATTTATAAATAAATTTCATGATGAATTAATTAATAGTGTGCAATCAAGATTATATTCTGATGCTCCAAAGTGTCTTTTTTTATCTAGTGGAATAGATTCATCTTTAATTGCTTCAATAATTTCCAAAGAATTAAATGTAGACATACCTTGTATCACAATAGGTTTCAAAAATCAGTATGATGAAAGTATTAATTCAAAAAAAATAGCACAATATTTAAAGTTACCTCATCATATTTCCAAATATAATCTAAAGCAAAAAACATCGGTAAATGATGTTATTAATCTTTTCAAACAACCAAATGATAACTTAAACATAGTTTCAGTTAAAAAAATGTCAAAAATAGCTAAAAAAAGAAAATTTAAGGTAGGCATAACAGGAAATGGCGGCGATGAATTAACACAAGGTTATTTAACTCAGCAATTTATTAATAAATATAAAAATTTATATAAATTTCCAGAACAAATAAGAAAGTCAATAACATTTCTTTTATATCCATTCAAAAATTTTAATAATAAGATCAATCTTTATAAAGATATATTCGGTGTAGATAATATTTTTTTATATATTGCTCTCAAAAACAATCCCCAGATTAGAATTCTAAAAGAAATACCGGGGTTTAAAGAATGGTGTAGAGAAACATTTAAAAATTTTAATAGTGATAATTTGTATGAGCAAGTTTCGAATTTTGATTTAGAAGATGTAATGCCAAATAATAGATTAATTTGTTTTGACATGGGAAGTATGTCAGAAGGCGTAGAATTACGTTCACCGTTTTTAAATTATAAGTTATTTGAAATTTATCAAAATATAAATCCAAAATTTATAGATGAAAAGAACCCAAAATATCTTTTAAAAGAAATTCTTAAAAAATACTTGCCAGAAAAATTAATATTTGATTATAAAAAAGGTTTTGTTTATCCATTAACTCAATTTATAAAAAAAAATAAAATTTCAGATAATAAATTAAAAATAAATCAAAAGAATTTTATTTCTAAAAATAAGAAAGACTATAGTTGGCAGAAAATAATTATAAGAAAAAGAATTTTAGAAAGATTTTTTCAATAAAATGAATATTAATATACTTTTAAACGACAATCTTTTTAACGATCACTGTACATATAGTTTTGTATTTCCAATTTTTAGATCTATTAATTTTTTAAAAGACAAAGGAATAAAGATAAATTTTTTTTATTCATATACAGAATCTGTTTTTGAAAGTGATATTTTGATAATTGATAGTAGGTTTTGTAGTAAACAAAAAGATTTAAATAAATTTATAGAAGATTTACAAAAAAGAAAAACAAAAAAAAATAAAATAATTTTTGCTGATACAGCTGATAATAGTGGTCAAATAAAGGCAAACTTTCTACCTATAGTTGATGTTTATTGGAAAGGTCAAATATTAAAAAATAAAAATGATTATATGAAACCTCATTATGGTGGGCGATTGTTTACTGATTTCTACAAAAAAAAATATAAAATTACAGATGGTAATGAACAATATAGCCAATCAGTAAAAGATAAAAAACTATTAGATAAAATTAAAGTTTGTTGGAATATGGGTCTATGTGATCATGGCTTATACTCACATATAAAACAAAAATTATTTTCAATATTTAAACTAAGGTTTTTTATAAACAATACAGCTATATATAATAACTATGAAAAGCAATATAATATATCTTGCAGAATAGGAACTAAATATGCACGAGCAACTGTTCAATTTCAAAGAGAAAAAATTTCAAATTTATTAAAAAAATATACAAATACAAATAAAATCTCCCGGTTTAGATATTTAAAAGAAATGAGATTAACAAAATGTGTTGTATCTCCATTTGGATGGGGCGAATTATGCCCTCGAGATTTTGAAGCTTTTATTAATTGTGGAATATTAATTAAACCTGATATGAGTATTTTTGAAACTTGGCCTAATTGGTATTTGTCAAAAAAAAATAAATATTTTAGGCCTACTTACTTACCTTTTAAATGGGACCTTTCTAATTTAGAATATCAAATTAAATTTGCCTTAGATAAGTATCAAAATCAAAAACAGATTGCATTAGAAGGGCAAAGAATATATAAAAAATACACTGTGGGGTGGAAATCAAAAGAATTGTTTGTAAAAAGGTTCGTAAAACTAATTAAAAACTGAGAGAATGAAAAAAACTTTTTTAATATGTGGAGGCGCTGGATTTATAGGGTCACATTTTATTAGGTCTATGTTAAAAGATAAAAATATCATAATTAACTTTGATCTTTTAACCTACGCAGCTTCTCTGAGTACTTTATCTGAATTTAATATGAATAAAAACTATAAGTTTGTAAAAGGAAATATAGGTGATAAGAAAAAAATCAGATTCATTTTAAAAAAATATAAACCAGATGTAATTATTAATTTTGCTGCTGAAACACATGTAGATAGATCAATTGATAATCCAAACACTTTTATTAATACAAATATTCTTGGTGTATATAATTTATTAAATAATTCACTAGAGTATTGGAATAAAATAAAAAAAAATAGAAAAAAATTTAGATTTATTCAGATATCTACAGATGAAGTATACGGATCTGTAAATAAAGGAAAATCAAAAGAGTTATCATTGATATCACCAAGCTCGCCTTATTCAGCGTCGAAAGCTTCAGCAGATCACCTTATTTTTTCTTATTTTCAGACTTTTAGTTTCCCTTCTTTGATATTAAGACCTTCCAACAATTATGGGCCATACCAGTTTCCTGAGAAACTAATACCATTAATTATTTTAAATGCTATTGAGGAGAAGAAATTGCCAATTTATGGAACCGGCAAAAATATTAGGAATTGGCTTTATATTGACGACAACATTAATGCTATAAAGAAAATCATGTTAAGAGGAAAAATAGGAGATTTTTATAATATTGGAGGACAAGAAGAGTTCTCAAATATAGAATTGGTAAGAAGTATTTGTAGAAAATTAGATGTAATTAAACCTAGAAAAAATAAGAAAAAATATGAGTCCCTTATAGTTTTTGTAAAAGATAGACCAGGGCATGATTTAAGATATTCACTTGATTCTAAAAAGATTTGTAATGAAATCAACTGGAAGCCAAAGATAAAATTGAGCAAAGGGTTAGAATTAACAATTAAATGGTATTTAGAAAATAAAACTTGGTGGAACTCTATTAGAAAATTTAAATATAAAGGAGAAAGGTTGGGTAATTAAATTATGGTTGAAACAAAAGGTATAATTCTCGCAGCTGGAAGAGCATCACGACTATTTCCCATAACTTATGCTGTCAATAAACAGCTTTTACCTATTTATGACAAACCTATGATTTATTATCCTTTGTCAGTTTTAATGCTTGCCCAAGTAGATGATGTTTTGATAATAACAAGAAAAGAAGATGTTAAATCCTTCAAAGCACTTTTGGGAAACGGAAAAAATTTAGGAATGAAAATATCTTATGCGATACAAAAAAAACCAAAAGGTATTGCAGACGCTTTTATAATTGGAAAAAAATTTATTGGAGATTCAAATTGCTGTCTAATTCTAGGCGATAATATTTTTTATGGAGAAAATTTTAGATCTAAACTACAAAAAGCAAAATGTAGGACTGATGGAGCAACAGTTTTTTCATATCCTGTCCATGATCCTGAAAGATATGGAGTGGTTGAATTAGGTAACAATGGACTAGCAAAAAAGATTGTGGAAAAACCAAAGAAACCAAAATCAAATTTAGCTGTAACAGGTTTATATTTTTATAATAAAGAAGTAGTAGATATTGCAAAATCCTTAAAACCATCTAATAGAGGAGAATTAGAAATAACTGATGTAAATGAAATTTACCTTAAAAGAAAAAAACTATATGTGGAGTCATTTGGCAGAGGATTTGCATGGCTTGATACTGGAACGCCTGATTCATTATTATCAGCAAATAATTTTATTGGTACTATCGAAAAGAGACAAGGCTTAAAAGTTGCATGTTTAGAAGAGATTGCATTCAATAACGAGTGGATTAATAAAGTTCAATTAAAAAAACTAAAAGATAAGATTTCAAACGGTCCTTACAAAGATTATCTTATAAAAATTTTAAAAAAATAAAATGTGTGGTGTCACTGGTTTTATTGACATAAGACAAAACAAAAAGTCTTATGACTCAAAAAAAATAATTGAGAACATGACTGATACTCTCAAAAGCAGAGGACCAGACGATAAAGGTATTTGGATTGATAAAAAAAATAATATTTTTTTTGGTCATAGGAGATTATCAATTATAGATTTATCACATTTAGGTAAACAACCTATGATAAGTCATAATAAAAGATTAGTTATTATATTTAACGGTGAGATCTATAATTTTTTAGACTTAAAAAAAGATTTATTAAAAGAAAATATTAATTTTATAGGTAATTCAGATACGGAAGTTTTAATCGAAGCCGTATCAAACTGGGGTATTAAAAAAACACTATCAAAAATTTCTGGAATGTTTTCATTTGTTATCTGGGATAAAAAGGAAAAAATTCTTTATTTAGCAAGGGATAGATTAGGCATTAAACCTCTGTATTATTCTTTTTTTAATGGAATATTTTTTTTTGGTTCACAAACAAAAAGTTTTCTAAAACATCCTTATTGGAAAAACCAAATATCATTTAATGCACTAGCCTCCTTTTTTAGATTGGGTTATATTCCGTCTGGTCAAAGTATTTTTGAAAATACATCTCAAGTCTTGCCTGGTCATTATTTAATATTTTCTAACAAAGATAAAATCAAACAGAAATGTTATTGGAGTCTAGACAAAATAGTAAAGTCTAATGAGAATAAAAAAAAGAATTTAAATATCGAAAATGAAATTGAATACACTTTAAATAAATCCGTAAAAAAACATATGATATCTGATGTACCTATAGGAAGTTTTCTATCAGGAGGTGTTGATAGTTCTTTAATTACATTATTGATGCAAAAGAACTCTACAAAAAAAATAAAGACATTTAATATTGGATTTGAAAATAAAAACTTAGATGAATCAGCATATGCAAGTAAAATCGCGAAACATATTGGTACAGATCATCACAATGCTACATTTAGTAATAAAAATATTATTGATTTAGTTCCTAAACTTAACAAAATCTACGATGAGCCTTTTGCAGATTCATCACAATTACCAACGATATTGTTATCAACATTAACAAAAAAAAAAGTAAAAGTTGCTTTATCGGGAGATGGAGGAGATGAGCTTTTTGGTGGGTACAACAGATATATATGGGCTAAAAAAATTAAATTATTCTATAATTTACCATATTTTGTAAGAGGTGTAGTAGGTAAGTCTTTGAAAATATTTACTCCTAAGCAGTGGGAAAGAATTATATTAAAGCTACCTTTTTTAAAAAATTATTCATTTCCAGGTGACAAGATATATAAACTATCAGATGTAATACAATTCAAAAATTTTTCTGAAGTATACCCTTATTTAATATCACAATGGCAAAAAGAAGATATACCTCTAAATAAAAAATTCAAAATTAGCAAACTACTTTCATTTGAAAAAAAATATTCGATTTTAAATGTATCGCAACAGATGCAATTAATTGATATTAAAAATTATTTACCCGATGATATTCTTACTAAAGTAGATAGAGCCAGTATGGCATATGGGCTCGAAGTAAGAGTACCATATCTTGAAAAAGAATTAGTAGAATTAGTATGGTCAAAAAACCTATCTAATAAAGGATCAAAAAAAATATTGAAAAATATTTTATATAAATACATTCCAAAAAATCTTATTGAAAGACCAAAAATGGGTTTTTCAATACCTCTTGAAGAATGGTTAAAAGGGCCTTTAAAAGAATGGGCTAGTGATCTTCTTCAAAAAAAAGAACTTGAGAATAATTATATTAATTCTAAAAAAGTAATAGAAAAATGGAACGAACATATTGCAGGAACAAGAAATTGGCAATATCAACTGTGGCCGATACTTATTTATCAATCATGGAAAAAATCACTTATTGCATAAAAAGATGAAATTATTAAAAAACTTTGTTGTTACCCTTAAATCTAAAGGAACTATCTCAACTTTTTTAGCCGTAAAAAATTTTTTTTTTATAAAATTTTTTAATACCTTTTCATCGTCAGAATATATTAAAAAAAAAATTTTTACTTATAAAATGTATCTAGATCCAAAGGATAAGGGAATATCTAGAACATTGTTGTTATTTGGCGAAAGAGAACTAGACCACAAAATAATAATAGAAAAAGTTTTAAAAAAAAAAATGAAGATATTTGATATAGGCGCAAATATCGGATATTACGTTCTAATGGAATCTCTAATAATTGGGAAAAAAGGAGAAGTTGTCGCCCTAGAGCCTGTTCCTAGCAACATGAAATTATTAAATATAAATCTTAAATTAAACAAAAATAATATAACTAAAACTATGCAGCTTGGTTTATCAAATTCTAATGAACAAAAAAATTTTTTATTGTCCGAACATTCAAATCTTGGCCATGTTGTAGATGATAAAAGCTATAAAAATAAAAAAAAAATTAAGATACAGACTATAAGTTTAAGAGAATTGATAAAAAAAAACTTTTGTCCAGATTTTATTAGAATGGATATTGAAGGATATGAAGAAAAGGTCCTAGATGATTTAACAAGTTTAAAATTAAAACGGTATCCAATTATCTGTTTTGAAACACATTCATCAAAATATAAGAATATGAGTACTATATTAAATAAACTTTTTGATAAAGGATATTTTGTTAAATACGCATCCTCTTCTTATGAAGAAGGATCTTTAAAAGTAGAGAGATTAAGCTATAAACCTATCATCCAAAATATTGCTACAGATGATGTATATCGAAATATATATAAAGATTTAAAAAAAAAAGATGCAATAGAATTAATTTGTAATACAGGAGGTTTAAGAACAATTTTAATGAGTCCTAAAAATTAATGAAAAAAAAAATTTTTCTAATAATTTCAAGCATTGAAAAAGGGGGTACTCAAAAAAATATAATTGATCTTTTTAATCATTGGGAAAAAAAAGGTCATGATGTAAAGATTATAACTTTTGATAAAAATATTGGGTGTTCGGATTCAGCAGTAAAAAAAAATTTTATAAATCTAAATCTTAAAAAAAACTCAAATAATTTTTTCCAGTCAGTATTTAATAATTTCAAAAGAATTTATAAATTAAGGAAAGTTTTTAAAAATAATCAGTATAATTATATATTTAGTTTTATCTCAACAACTAATATTTTAACTATAATTGCTAACATTGGTCTGAAAAACAAATTAATAATTTGTGAAAGAAATGATATAGAATTTCAAAACATTCCAAACTTATGGAGAATTTTAAGAAAAATTTTTTATAGATTTACTGATATCATCACGGCTAATTCATTAAAATCTTGCAAATTTCTTGAAAAATTTATTTCAAAAAAAAAGATTTTTTTTATTCCAAATCATATTTTTTTGAAAAAAAAAAGAAATAATATAAAAAAAAAAAAAATTATTTTAGCTATCGGCAGACTACATTATCAAAAAGGATTTGATATTTTGATAGAATCTTTTTATTTAAGCAAATTATATCTTAAAGGATGGAGTTTAGTTATTTTAGGCGAAGGACCTGAAAGAAAAAAACTAGAACGCAAAGTAAAACAATTAAAAATTAGCAAGAAAGTTTTTTTTAAGGGATTTGTTAATCCTAAAAACTGGTATAAAAGATCTCAATTTTTTATATTATCATCAAGATTTGAAGGAACACCTAATGTTTTGTTAGAAGCCATATCCATGGGACTGCCAACTATAATTACTAACAATTGTTCTGGTGCTTTATATTATGTAAAAGATAAAATTTCGACTTTAGTTGTTAAATCTGAAAACGTTAATGAATTATCTAAAACAATAAACAAATTGGCAAGTAATAAAAATCTTCAGAGAAAAATAATTTTTGAAAGTTTAAAAAAAATAAAAACTTTAGCTGATTCAAAAAAGATTTTTAATAAATGGGATTTAATTTTGGAAAAAACTTAAATTTTTTTTTACATATCCATTCCCGGCATGCCACCGCCCATTCCGCCCATTCCGCCCATTCCACCACCCATATCAGGCATAGGAGGAATATCTTTTTTTTCTTCTGGAAGATCCGCAATAGCAGCTTCAGCAGTAATTAATAGTCCGGCAACTGATGCAGAATCTTGAATAGCAGAGCGAACGACTTTAGTAGGATCAATTATTCCATCTTTTACTAGGTCGGTAAATTTTCCTGTTTGAGCATTATAACCATAGTTTTCATTATCTTGTTCTAGTAATTTACCAACAATAACTGAGCCATCGACACCAGCATTTTTTGCAATTTGTCTAACAGGTCTTTCTATAGCTTTTTTAACAATATTAACTCCAACTTGTTGATCTGGGTTTGCTGTAGTAACGCTGTCTAAAATTTTTTTGGCATATAACAAAGCAACTCCACCACCAGGCACAACTCCTTCTTCCACAGCCGCCCTTGTTGCATTCATTGCATCATCTACTCTATCTTTTTTTTCTTTAACCTCAACTTCTGAACCACCACCTACATGTAAAATCGCAACCCCTCCTGAAAGTTTAGCAAGCCTTTCTTGTAATTTTTCTTTATCATAATCTGAATCGCTTTGTTCAATTTCATTTTTAATTTGAGCACACCTAGCATCTATTTCTGATTTTTTCCCAGACCCTCCAACAATTGTAGTATTTTCTTTATCAATATTAATTTTTTTTGCAGTACCAAGTGACTCTAATTTTACATTTTCAAGTTTAATACCTAATTCTTCACTTATTACCTGGCCATTTGTTAGTAAAGCAATATCTTCTAACATAGCTTTTCTTCTATCACCAAAACCAGGTGCTTTAACTGCTGCTATTTTTAAACCTCCTCTTAATTTGTTAACAATCAAAGTTGCAAGGGCTTCACCTTCAACTTCTTCAGCAATAATCAATAATGGTTTGCCAGATTGTGCAACGCTTTCAAGCAAAGGTAACATTGGTTGAAGATTTGTTAATTTTTGTTCATGTAATAAAATATAAACATCCTCAAGCTCACAAATCATTTTTTCTGCATTTGTAATAAAGTAAGGTGATAAGTATCCACGATCAAATTGCATTCCTTCAACAACATTTAATTCAGTATCAAGACCTTTTCCTTCTTCTACGGTAATAACTCCTTCGTTTCCTACTTTTTCCATTGCTTGAGCAAGATGTTCTCCAACCTCTATATCTCCATTAGCTGAAATAGTGCCAACTTGTTTAACTTCGTCATTTGTACTAATTTTTTTTGATTTTTTTTTTAATTCAGCAACAATTGCTTTTGCCGCAGAATCTATTCCTCTTTTTAAATCCATTGGATTCATTCCAGCAGATACAGCTTTTATACCTTCTTCTACAATAGATTGTGCTAGAATAGTTGCGGTTGTAGTTCCATCTCCTGCACTGTCACTAGTTTTTGAAGCAACTTCTTTAACCATTTGTGCTCCCATATTCTCAAATTTATCTTTTAAATCTATTTCCTTCGCAACTGAAACACCATCCTTTGTTATTCTGGGTGCACCAAAGGATTTATCTAATACTACATTTCTTCCTTTAGGCCCAAGTGTAACTTTAACGGCATCAGCTAAAACATTAACTCCTTTTAATAGCCTTGCTCTTGCATCAGTTGAAAATTTTACATCTTTACCATCTGTCATATATTATCCTTAAAAAAAAATTAATTTAAAATTCCAATAACATCTTCTTCTTTTATTATAATTAAATCTTCCTCATCAATTTTTACTTCATCTCCAGAATATTTACTAAAAAGCACCTTATCCCCTACCTTAACATCGATGGGATTACGTTTTCCTTCAGTATTTAAAGCACCTGGTCCAACTGCAACTATTTCACCTTCTGAAGGTTTTTCTTTAGCAGTATCCGGGATAATAATTCCACCTTTTGATTTTTCATCGTTTTCTAATCTTTTAACTAAAATTCTATCGTGTAACGGTTTAAATTTCATATACAAAAAACAATTAATATTTTAGACAATAATAATTACGGACAATATAATGATAAAAAATTTATATTTCAAGTGGGAAGAGTATTTTTTTTTTTTTCTATTAAAATTTCTTTATTTTCTTCAATAGCTGTCTCTAAAACCATTTTTTTTACTTTTTCAAAAGATCTTACTTCAATTTGCCTTATTCTTTCACGGGATACATTATAAATTTTGCTTAGTTTTTCTAAAGTTGATGGTGGATCATTTAGGCACCTTTTAATAAAAACATCTTTTTCTCTTTCATTCAAACTTTTTAAAGCTTTTAACAACAATTCTTTCCTTTTATTATTTTCATCAATTCTATTTAATTCATTTTCCTGATTTTCTTCATTACTTTTTAGTAAAGTAATTTTTTCTGTTTGATCATCGTTTGAAATAGGCGAATTAAGAGATTTCTCAGGGCCAGATAATCTTCTATTCATTTCAATAACATCTTTTTCTTCAATTTTTAAATTTTTAGAACTTAATTTTTTTGCAATTTTTTCTACAATATCAGGAGGAAGTTCCCCTTTTTCTATTTGTTTCATTTGATTTTTTAATTTTTGTAAGTTAAAAAATAATTTTTTTTGTGCTGCAGTAGTGCCTAATTTAACTAAAGACCAAGAATTTAAAATAAACTCATTTATACTTGCTTTTATCCACCACATTGCATATGTAGATAATCTAAATCCTTTATCAGGTTCAAATTTTTTTACAGCTTTCATAAGACCTACATTTCCTTCTGAAATAATATCCTCCATTGGAAGTTTGTATCCTCTATATCCAAATGCTATTTTAGCAACTAAACGTAAATGACTTGTTATAAGTTTTCTTGCAGCTTTAGCATCACCTTTTGTTTGCCATCTTTTAGCAAGCATATATTCTTCTTTTTCAGATAGTATTGGGAACTTATTTACAGAAGCTAAGTAATCAGAAATTCCTTTGTTTAATGGTGTTAAGATTCCTGTTATCATATTTAATATAGTATATAATATTTTTCGGATGAAAAAACAATGTTCCGATTTAGGGTGCGTAGCTCAGTGGTAGAGTACTACGTTGACATCGTAGGGGTCGGAAGTTCAACTCTTCTCGCACCCACCAATAATTTCAATGGTTTAACTCTTTTATGATTTAAGTCTTTTAGTCTTGGTTGCACAATGGTTGCAAAAAAGTGCTTACTTTTGATCCGTGATTAGGCTTTTTTTAACATTCTACAAATAGGATTTATCCAATTCCATGTCCAGAAATGCCACCATTTCCTTTCATCAAATTCTTTTAAATCATTAATAGTTTTTGCTTTTTGCTTTTTTCTCTCCGCTGCTGTTCCACCTTCAACAACAACTTGCATCCATTTTTCGCCAGCTGCTGTATTCCATTCTATTAGTGTAGTTTTTATTTCACTCATTTTCTTACCTCCACTCTAGATATAATAGATAGACTATTTAGTTCCAATTTATTTTGAATATATGGTTTATATGTTTTCGAAATATCCGTTATACGGGGTTAAAAACCTGAAAAATCTGTTTTTTCTTCTTTCATTTTTTTCTCTTCTTCACTCCTTAAATCTTGTAGAGGAAGATTGGTTACATCAATTTGTATTCTACCTGTCCTACTAGAAGATGATTCATAAGGAAAATCACATTTTAATTCAATTTGTGGACCAACTTCTAAATGACGCCATTTTTTTTTAGAAGTATCACTAGAAATACGTGGTCCATATTCTTCATAAAGTGGATTAGGTTTAGCAAAATTATATTTTTTAGTTAACATTCTTTGCATTGCCCTTATTGTATCAATACAATAATCCCAATTTGACCATTTTGCCTCCAACATTTTTTTAGCTCTGATAGCATAAAGTTTCTTTGTTAAAGGCGTGAAATATAATCCATATATTTCAAATTCTTTATTTTTAACTAAAGGTTCTGTAATTAAAATTGAGATATATTCGTTCTCAATTCCCAGGTCGGTCCTGATACTTTCTTTTGGTATATCATCATAACTCATTCCAAATTTATATCCAAAAAAGCTTTCAACATTTGCTGCCGCCCATGCACGATGAACCGGAAAAAGGAGAAGAAGTATGACTAAGAGTTTCTTCATTTTAATTAACCTGGGTTACAATCAATAGACCAAATTTGATTTATCTTTGAACTAAAGTCTCCATATTTTCTAGAACCTGCGCTGTACAAATCGGAATAGCATCTATCCATTGCATAATCCCAACTGCCTTTTACTTTTCCTTCATGAAATCTCCATCTTCCACAAATAAGTGCTTTGTTATATTCATTTCTAATACATCCAGAAACATAAGGATCTCCTCTAAAAATTCCTTCCTTAAATCTTCCACCTGGGTTTACATCTATATCATAATCAGCCCATGCACCATGAACCGGGAAAAGCAAAAGCAATATAAGTAACAATTTTCTCATACCTTTTATTACA
>Ga0315338_1000866_pt1 | contig 50240 bp, 39 predicted proteins | sample ASW8metaG_FD_204518 | JGI IMG/M metagenome (GOLD analysis project Ga0315338, IMG submission 204518) | Ammonia-oxidizing marine archaeal communities from Monterey Bay, California, United States - ASW #8 | ecosystem: Environmental > Aquatic > Marine > Coastal | place: USA: California | collected... | reverse complement strand
ACCTGGACGCAGCTGCCGGCGCCGCCGGGATGATCAAGGTCGCTCTGGCTCTCGAGCACGGCCTGATTCCGCCTAGCCTCAACTTCGAAACGCCTAACCCGCAAATGGAGATAGAGAAGACTCCCTTTCGCGTCGTTACCGAGCTCACGCCATGGGAAACCGGCACGACACCACGGCGAGCCGCCGTAAGCTCGTTCGGCGTCGGCGGTACGAACGCGCACGCTGTGCTCGAACAGGCGCCGGCCGTGGAGCCGAGCCCTAGCCGACGTGACGAGCAAGCACTCGTACTCTCCGCGAAGACGAAGAGTGCCCTCGAGACGGCGACCGACACTCTCGCGGGCTACTTGCGCAAGAACGAAGACGTGTCCCTCGCTGATATCGCCTTCACGTTGCAGGTCGGGCGGCGCGCCATGAAGCACCGCCGTCTCGTCGTCGCTTCGAGCGCGGCCGACGCCGCCACAGCTCTCGAGTCTCGCGACTCGAAACGCGTCACGACGCGTCCGCACGACGACACCGCGTCCGGGGTCGCGTTCATGTTCCCCGGACAGGGCGCCCAGTATCCGGACATGGGCCGCGAGCTCTACGACAACGAGCCGGTATTTCGCGAACACGTCGACACTTGTGCGGAGATTCTCCGCCCCCATCTCGATCTCGACATCCGCGACGTCCTCTATCCACGCGGAGAGGCCGCCGAGCAGGCCGCCGAGCGCTTGCGGCAAACGGTCTTGACCCAGCCGGCGCTGTTCGTCGTCGAGTACGCCCTGGCAAAGCTTTGGATGGAGTGGGGTGTCGAGCCGGTCAAGATGGTCGGCCACAGCGTGGGCGAGCTGGTCGCCGCTTGCCTCGCCGGTGTTTTCGACCTGCCGGACGCGCTCTCGATCCTCGCGACGCGCGGGCGGCTGATCTGGAACCTCCCGGGTGGCGACATGCTCGCCGTCACTCTGCCGGAAAACGAGCTCCGTCCCCTGCTCCCCGGCGATATCGCCGTGGCCGCGGTGAATGCGCCCTCGAACTGCGTCGTCTCCGGGCCAACGGCTTCGGTCGCGGCGTTCAGAGAAGAGCTCGAGCACAAGTCGGTCGCTTGCCGAGAGCTTCACACGTCGCACGCGTTTCACTCCGCGATGATGGACCCCGTCGTCGAGGAGTTCACCGAAGAGCTCCGTTCCATCACGATGCGGCCGCCTCGGCTCCCATTTCTGTCTTCCGTGACGGGCGACTGGATTACCGACGCCGAAGCCACGGACCCCGCCTACTGGGGACGCCACATGCGCGAGGCCGTCCGCTTCAACGACTGCCGACAACGGCTCGCCGAAGAGCCCGAACTCGCATTGATCGAGGTCGGCCCCGGCAACACGCTCAGCTCGCTCGCCAAGCTCGGCGGCCAAGCGGCCAAAGGCCAGATCATCCTGTCGTCGCTCGGCCACCCCCTGGGCGAACATCACGACCTCCGAAATATGCTCACTGCGTTCGGACGCCTTTGGCAGGGCGGCGTTGCCATCGATTGGCGAAAGCTGCATCTCTCCGACGAGCGCCGCCGTGTGCCCCTGCCGGGCTACCCTTTCGAGCGTAAACTCTACTGGATCGACCCGCCGGTCCTTCTTCCGCCGCCGACGAAAACCGTATCGGCAGCACAATCCCCGAAACCGCCGGCGGCCGCGACCACGGCCGCGGCCAGCCCCCAAGCGACTCCGGTCGCGGAGGTGATACCCGTGAGCAACACCCAGCCGTCCACCGGCCCAGTGAGAACCCGCAAGGATCTGATCCTCGACAAGGTGACGACGACCATGCAGGAGCTCGGCGGCGTTGACGATGCTATCGACCCGCAAGCGAGCTTCCTCGAGCTCGGATTCGATTCGCTCTTTCTCACGCAAGTGAGCATGGCGTTCAAGCAAGCGTTCGGCGTCAACGTGACCTTCCGTCAGTTGCTGGAAGAAGCCTCGACCCCGGAAGCGGTCGTACAGCTGATCGACTCGGAGCTGCCGCCGGACGCCTTCCAGCCCGCGCCCGAGCTCGCACCCGCGCCCGCACCGGCCCCACCCCCCACGACGGCGCCCGTTCCCGCGGCTTCCGCGATGGCGTCTCCCGTCCCGAGCGCGAGCGTACCCGGCTCCGGCCTCGAGGCCGTCATCACCGAACAGCTGCGCCTCATGAACCAGCAGCTCGCGATGTTGCGCGGAGACGCGCTTCCCGCACCGCAACCGGTCGCAGCCGTCTCCACTCCCGCTCCCGTTTCCTCTCCCGCTCCCGCTCCCGCGACACCGTCAGCGCTAGCTCCAACTCCGCCGCCGCCGACCGAGGCCGCGAGCGATGACGCCGCCTCCGGCAAGCGCTTCGGGCCATGGAAGCCGCTCGAGCGAACCGCCGCCCGCGAGCTCGACGAGGACCTCGATGGCAGCCTCAAAGAGCTCATCGCACGCTACACGGCAAAAACGCCGCGCTCGAAAGAGCTCACGCAGAAGCACCGCAAGCACCTCGCGGACCCACGCGTCGTTTCCGGATTTCGCGCTGAGTGGAAAGAGATGGTTTATCCGATCGTCACCGATCGCTCGGCGGGGTCGAGGCTTTGGGACATCGACGGCAACGAGTACGTCGACCAGACGATGGGCTTCGGCTCGGTGTTCTTCGGACACTCCCCGTCCTGGATCACGGACGCGTTGCGAGCCCAGCTCGACCACGGTGTCGAGATCGGGCCGCAGTCACCCGTCGTCGGCGAGACGGCGCGGAAGATCGCCGACCTCATCGGTCATGATCGCGTCACGTTCTGTAACACCGGCTCCGAAGCCGTGATGGCTGCGATCCGCCTCGCGCGCACCGTGAGCGGCCGGAACAAGATCGCATTCTTCACGAACGACTACCACGGGATCTTCGACGAGGTGCTCGTACGCGGGACCCCGTCGGGGCGCTCGCTCCCCATCGCCCCCGGCATTCCGCGGGAGTCCGCCGAGAACGTCATCGTGCTGGACTACGGCGACCTCGCCTCCATCGACAAGCTGCGAGAGCACGCAGACGATCTCGCCGCCGTCATCATCGAGCCGATCCAGGCCCGCCATCCCGATCTCCAGCCCCGCGAGTTCGTCCGCGCGTTGCGAGAATGGACGGAGTCCGCGGAGGTCGCGCTCGTGTTCGACGAGGTCATCACGGGCTTTCGCCTCGCTCCCGGCGGCGCCCAGGAGTGGTACGGCGTGCACGCCGACCTGGCGACCTACGGAAAGATCATTGGCGGCGGGATGCCCATCGGCATGCTCGCCGGCTCGACGCGCTACATGGACGCGCTCGACGGCGGCGCCTGGCAATATGGAGACGACTCGTTTCCGGAGGTCGGCGTCACCTATTTTGCCGGTACGTTCGTCCGCCACCCGCTCGCGATCGCTGCCGCAACCGCTGTGATCGACCACCTGATCGAGCAAGGACCATCCCTGCAAGAGCGCAACAACGCGCGCGGGGACGCTTTTGCCGGCGAGCTCAACGACTACTTCCTGGACCACAACGCTCCGCTGCACCTCGAACATTGCGGCCCGCTGTTCTACCTGACGTTTCTCGGTGAGGATCGTTTCGCGAGCCTCTTCTTCTACATGCTTCGAGAAAAAGGCGTCCACATCTGGGAGAACCGCCCGATCTTCATCACGCCGGCCCACACCGACGACGACCTCGATTTCCTGAAGAACGCTTGGAAGGAAGCAACGAACGAGATGCAGCGCGCCGGCTTCCTGTCCGGCGGCGACACGATGGCGGCATCGACCGAGGAGCAACGACTGCCCCTTACGCAAGCGCAGCAAGAGGTCTGGTTGGCGACGCAGCTCGGTGAGAACGCGTCTCGTGCTTTCAACGAGAACGTCGTCCTCGCGCTTCGCGGGACACTGGATCGAGACGTGCTGCGCCGCGCCCTGGGCCGACTCGTCGCACGCCACGAAGCCGTACGCAGCTCATTCAGCCCGGACGGGCGAGAACAGATTATCGCGCCCACGCAGACGATCGATCTCGGTTTCACCGATTTGACCGACCTCGACGCCGAGGCCCGCGAAGCCCGCGCACAAGAGCTGATCCAGGCGGATGTCGACCAGCCGTTCGACCTGGCATCCGGCCCCGTCGTCCGCGCCCACCTCTTCCGTTTGGATGAACAAGACCATCGCCTCGTCTTCTCCGCGCACCACGTCGTCGCGGACGGCTGGTCGATGACGGTGCTCGTGGAGGAGCTCGGCGAGCTCTACAGCGCCGGACGCGAAGGCCGAGCGCCCGCGCTCGAGCCCCTCATGCAGATCAGCGAATATGCGCGCTGGCAGGAAGCGCGGAGCGACGAAGAGCGCGCGCGTACCGAGGCCTACTGGCTCGACCGGCTCGCCGACCCGCCGCCGCCTCTCGAGCTACCGACCGACCGACCTCGCCCTCCGATGCTGTCTTTCCGCGGCCGGACAGAGCGGTTCACAATCGATGGTGAGCTCGTCGCCGGCGTGAGGAAGCTCGGCGCGAGGGAGCGCAGCACGCTATCGACGACACTCCTCACGGCGCTGAAAGTGCTTCTACATCGCCTATCGGGAGCGGACGACATCATCGTCGGGATCTCGATGGCGGGCCACTCGCTCGTCAACGCCGACTATCTCGTGGGCCACTGCGTCAACATGCTGCCTATCCGCACACGGATGGACGGGGACCGGTCTTTCAAAGAGCTCGTCGCCTCGGAAGCATCGACCATGATGGACAGTCATGAGTACCAGAACACCACGTTCAGCGGCCTCATGAAGAAGCTCGACATCCCTCGAGATCCGAGCCGTGCGCCTTTGGTCTCGGTGGAGTACACGCTCGAGCCGGCGCTAGCGGAGCTCTCCTATTCCGGACTCGAGCTCACCGTCTTGGAAGACCCGAATCGGTTCTACAACAAGGACATGTTCTGGAACTTCAGAACCGTGGGGAGCCGCCTCGAGCTGTTCTGCGAGTACAACACGGATCTCTTCGACGCCGAAACGATCCGTCGATGGGTCGGCCACCTCGAGGCGCTTATCGCCGGGATCCTCGCAGACCCCGACTGCCCGATCGCCAAGCTGCCAATGCTCAGCGCGCCGGAGCAGCAGCGTATGCTGACGGAGTGGAACGAGACTGCAACCAACCAGCACCGTGACCTCGACGTGACCGCTCTGTTCGAGCAGCGCGTCGATGAGGCTCCGGACAGCACCGCCGTCGTCTTCGGGTCGGACCCGGCTCGACCGAGCCTTACCTATCGAGAGCTCGACGCTCGCGCGAACCAGCTCGCGGGGCACCTCCGGAGCCTTGGCATCACGCCCGGCGCGCGGGTCGGTATTTTCTTGAACCGAGCGACGGACATGCTCGTGTCGATTCTGGGCGTGCTCAAGTCCGGCGGTGCCTACGTGCCTCTCGACCCGATGTTCCCGAGCGAGCGTCTCCAGCACATGCTGGACGACTCCGGAGCAATCGTGCTGTTGAGCGAGAGCGCATTGACCGAGCGCCGCCCGTCATTCGCGGGCCACACCGTCCTCGTCGACAGCGACTGGAGCCGCATCGCCGAGCAGTCCGAGGCGCGCGCCCCTGCCACCGCGACGATAGAAGACCTCGCCTACGTGATCTACACATCGGGCTCGACCGGCAAACCCAAGGGCGTCGAGATCGAGCGACGGGCTCTCGTGAACTTTCTGCTGAGTATGGCGGAAGAGCCGGGACTGAACGCCTCGGACACCTTGCTGTCCGTCACGACGCTCTCCTTCGATATCGCCGGCCTGGAGCTGTTCTTGCCGCTCATCACCGGCGCACGGGTCGTGATCGCGAGCACCGAGGACGGACTGGACGGAGAGCGATTGGCACAGCTGCTGGAGGCCGACAACGTGACCGCCATGCAGGCGACGCCGTCGACCTGGCAGCTCATGTTGACGGCCGGCTGGAAGGGTCGCGACGGCCTCCGGATCCTGTGCGGAGGCGAAGGCCTCCCCAGGGAGCTCGCCGAACAGCTGCTCTCGAGATGCGACTCGTTGTGGAATATGTACGGCCCCACCGAGACGACGATTTGGTCGTCCGTCCATCGCATCACCTCGGTCGACGAGCCGATCCTCATCGGCCGTCCCATCCAGAACACGACGATGTACGTGCTCGACACGAATCGCCAACCCGTGCCAATCGGCGTAGACGGGGAGCTCGCCATCGGTGGTATGGGCGTCGCGCGTGGCTATCACGATCGCCCTGAGCTGACGGATGACCGATTCGTACCGGACCCCTTCCTCGCCAGCGGTGACGGGCGCCTCTATCTCACGGGAGATCGAGTTCGCTTTCTCGCTGACGGCACGCTGCAGCATCTAGGCCGTCTCGACTACCAAGTGAAGGTGCGCGGATTCAGGATCGAGCTCGGCGAGATCGAATCGCGACTCGTCGCACAGGACGAGATCGCCGAGGCCGTCGTGATCACGCGTGAAGACGCCCCCGGAGACGTCCGGATCGTCGCCTACCTGAAGTCGGCGGCCGGAACGACTCCCGAGGCACGCGAGCTGCGGGCAAGGCTCGGCGAGAGCCTGCCGCACTACATGGTTCCCTCGGCCTTCGTCACGCTCGACGCCTATCCGTTGACCCAAAACGGCAAGGTCGACCGCCGCGCGCTACCTCCGCCGAAATCGGACGCTGCTCCGGTCGTTAGTGACGCACCCGTTTCCGAGATGGAAGCCGTGCTCGTGAAGATCTGGCAGGACGTGCTCGCGATGGATGACGTCACACCGCTCGACAATTTCTTCGACCTCGGTGGCCACTCGCTTCTGGCCGTGCAAGTCGCGGCGCGGGTCAAAGAGGAGACGGCGCGTACCATCAAGCTGCAGGATTTCATGATGCAATCGCTCGGTCAGCTCGCCGCGGGCCTCGAGTCACAAGCGCCGGCACCGGACATGGAAGCGTCGGAGCCGGAGACCGCGGAAGTCGGCGGATCGCGCGGGAAGGTTTTCGACCGCGTGCGCACGGCCTTGCGTGGGAAGAAGTGACGCCGTTTTTCTTCGGTCCGAAAGCCGACCAGCTGTTCGGCTGCCACCACGAGCCGCGCGCCGGCGGAGCCGCGAGGGACAACGGCGTGCTGTTGTGCTCGCCGACCGACCCCGAATACGGGAGGTCTCACCGCGCGATGAACCGACTCGGTGCCCTCCTCGCGCGCTCGGGCTTCCACGTCTTGCAGTTCGACTATTTCGGAATGGGAGACTCGGCAGGCATGCTGGAAGACGCCGATCTCGGGAGATGGTGCGCTGACATCGCGTCGGCGAAAGACGAGCTCGGTCGCCGATCCGGACTCGAGACAACGACTCTCGTGGGGCTGCGCATGGGCGCGACGCTTGCTGCCCTAACGGGCGCCGAGCTCGGAGGGGTCGAGAAGATGGTGATGTGGGAGCCCGTCATCGACGGGATCACTTACCTCGGCGATATCCGCAAGCTCGCCGCCAGTCCGGTCGTACGCGTCGAGGACGACCACGGCGACACGGAGCTCCTCGGAGTTCCGCTCTCGCTTCCCATCATGTCAGACCTCGTCGGGTTCGAGCTCCAGGGCCTCACGGAGCCTCCGGCGAAACACGTCATGCTCGTGTCGACGAGCGAGAGCCCGCCGTCCGAGGCTCTCGGGCAGCACTTGACTCAGCTCGGATGCGAAGTCGATCTCCGACACACACCGGACACGGAAGTCTGGCGCAGCGACGAGCACGCTATCGTGCCGGGAACCGCCGTCCGATCGATCGTATCCTGGCTGAAGGACACCCCATGAGCTTCTCCGAAGAGGTGCACCGCTTCGGCCTCGACGACGGCCTCGTCGGCGTCCTGGCGCTACCGGATGGCGCCGCACCTCACCGCCGCGGGGTCATCTTTCTCAACGCCGGCGTGCTCCACCGCGTAGGACCGAACCGCGTCCACGTCAAGTCCGCGAGACGTCTGGCCGCGGCGGGTGTCCCGTCGCTGCGCTTCGACTTTTCCGGAATCGGGGACAGCGCCGTCAGCGCCGACCGGTCCGCCTTCGACGACCGGAGCTTCAACGAGGTACAGGCGGCCATCGATCTCCTTCGGAGCCAAGGCCGCGTCGAAGAGGTCGTTCTCGCAGGCATCTGCTCCGGAGCGATGGCCGCGATGAAAGCAGCGACGCGCGAGCCTCGTATCGTCGGCGCCGTCCTCATCAATCCCCAATTCGACGAAGGGAGCGAAGAGGCCGCAGGCGCTCCATCGGACGAGCGCATCCCGACGGAGCTCCTCGCCGACGCCGTGCTCGCGCACTTCGACGAGCTCATACGGGGAGGAACCAAGCTCCTGCTGGTGCTGAGCTCCCCTGAAGCAGAGCTAGACGAGCTCTCAAAGATTCTGAGCGACAACCTTGCGGACTTGCGACGTAGCGGTAAGCTCGATTGCGAGATCGTCTCGCACTCCGACCATCTGTTCACCTCGAGCGGGAATCAACAAAAGCTCCTGGACGCTCTCTCGGGCTGGGTTTCGCCCCACGACACGCAGTAGCTCCTCGCCTCCGGCTCTCGAAACCGTCAGCGGACGCGCGTCTCAATCGATGAGATCGTGAGTCAGATCGGCATAGGTGCCGCGCCGGCGGACGAGACGGGCCTCCCCGTCGGCGACGAATATTTCGGCGGGCGACGGGTGGCTCAAAAAGCCGAGCGGGCTCGCCGCGCGGGCATAAGCGCCGGACTGGAACACACCCACGAGATCTCCCACTTCCGCCGCCGGTAAAGGCAGTTTGCGCGCGAGCGTATCGAGAGGTGTACACAGAGGTCCGACGACCTCAGCCGGTGACACGTCGGCGTGCTCCATACGATTGACGACCGCGATCGGAAAATTGCGCTTCACGACTTGCCCGAGATTTCCGGAAGCAGCCAGGTGGTGATGCATCCCGCCGTCCAGCACGATGAAGCGCTTTCCCCGGGATTCTTTTACGTCCGCGATGCGACAAAGATAAATGCCGGCCTCTCCCGCGAGATACCGTCCCGGCTCGACGAGGAAGCGCGTCTCTCGCAGGTGCTCGTCATCGATCGCGTCGAGCAGCTCCGCGACGAGCCGGCCGAAACGCTCGATGTCCAGGGCTTCCTCGCCGTCGAAGTACGGGATTCCGAGCCCGCCGCCGAAATCGACCGTTGCGAGCGGCGCGTCGATCCGGCGTGCGACCTTCCGGGCGATCTCGAGACATTTGCGGTACTGCACCGCCAGGACGTCCGCGTCTAATATCTGCGTGCCGGCGAAAATATGCACGCCTGCCAGACTCACGTGCCGAGCGCTCATCAAGACGTCGACGACATCCTCCATGCTCTCTTCGTCGACCCCGAACGGCGCAGCCTTGCCTCCCATCCTCATCGCACCACCGAGAGCCTCCGCCGTGGGGTTGACACGAACCGCCGCGCGAACGACGACGCCGAGCTCGGCGGCGAGCCGTCCGAGACGCTCTGCTTCGTTCATGGATTCCACGTGGATCTCGCCCCCTCCGATCGAGAGAAACTCGCGGGTCTCCGTCTCCGACTTGCCGGGCCCGGCGAAAACAATGCGTTCCGGCGAGGCCCCGGCCGCGAGAGCTTGCGAAAGCTCGCCACCCGAAGCGATCTCGAGCCCCGCGCCGCGTTCGAGGAAGTGTTTCAGGATCACGCGGTTCGGATTCGCCTTGACCGAGTAGAAGACCTCGACCCGATCCGGGAGCGCGCGCCTCAGGCGGTCCCAGCTCGCATCCAGGACGGACCCGTCGTACACGAAGGTGGGTGTCCCGAAGTCGTTCGCTATCTCAGAGACCGGGACCCCGCCGATAACGAGCTCGCCGGAGATCACACGAAAATAGCTGGCGACGACGCGATCGACGATGCTCACGAGCGTGCCACCGAACCTCGCCCGATCAAGCCGACTCGGATTCCTCGGTTCGAGAGTCGACGAACGCCGCGATCGCGTCGATGCTACCGAAATTCTCGGGCACGAGCTCTTCCGCTTCCGCAATGATTCCGAGCTCGCTCTCGAGATAGTCAACGAGCTCGAGAATACTCATGGAGTCGAGGACCCCTTCTTCGAGCAACGCCGTTGAATCCTTGATGTCGCGTACGCGCGCCAACGGGAAGCTTTCGAGAAGGAAGTTTCGAATTCGGTCTTTCGTCATCCGCGCCATCAACGAGGTCGTCGCCGCCCACCGCCGGCGAGGTCGAGAGTGGACAAGAACCTCGAGACCCATGGCTTGGGTCGAGGGCTCTAGTAAACGTTAACATATTGATCGGAAGCCTGCGACGGACGAGGCCAGCCCTTACTTACCGCTCGTGGAAGCCGTCCATCGCCCCAACTTCACCTTGCCGAAAGTCAATCGATGTTCTATCATTTCTACACCCAACTTCAATCAATCGCTTAGACCGTCAGCGGCTTTTCGAAAGCCGCCCACGAAACCACATCAATGAAGATTCTCGGAATTTCCGCCTTCTATCACGACAGCGCCGCCTGCCTGGTGAGTGACGGCGACATCGTCGCTGCCGCACAGGAAGAGCGCTTCACGAGGAAGAAACACGACCACGAATTTCCCAAAAACGCGGTCGAGTACTGTCTTTCGGAAGGAGGCATCGAAGCCGAGGACCTCGACATCGTCGCTTTCTACGACAAGCCTCTTCTCAAATTCGACCGTATTCTGGAAACCTATTTGTCCTACGCTCCGCGTGGGTTCAAGCTCTTCCAGAAAGGCCTTCCTCTGTGGCTCAAACAAAAGCTCTACACGCCTAGGGAGCTGGACAAAGGCCTCGAGCACAAATACAAGGGCCGCTACGTCTTCACCCGCCATCACGAGTCCCACGCGGCGAGCGCCTTTTTTCCGTCACCCTTCGAGCGTGCCGCAATTCTCACCCTGGACGGCGTCGGCGAGTGGTCGACGGGCAGCATCGGCATCGGAGAAGGCAACCGCATCGAGCTCATAAAGGAACTGCGATTCCCTCACTCGTTAGGCCTCCTCTACTCCGCGTTCACCTACTTTTGCGGATTCCGAGTCAATAGCGGCGAGTACAAGCTGATGGGACTCGCGCCTTACGGCGAGCCGCGCTATGCGGACCTCATCAAGGAAAAGCTCATCGATCAGAGGCCCGACGGCTCGTTTCGAATGGACATGAGCTATTTCGGCTTCTGTCACGACGACGTGATGACGACGCGGAAGATGGACGACCTCTTTGGTGGTCCTCCACGAGCGATGGAAGGCCCGCTCACGCAACGCGAAATGGACATCGCCGCGTCGATCCAGGTCGTGACCGAGGAGCTCATGTTGGCCGCGGCCGCATACGCCCATGAGCTGACCGGCGCCAAGAACCTCGTCATGGCAGGAGGCGTCGCTCTCAATTGCGTGGGAAACGGTCGTGTCCTTCGCGAGGGTCCGTTCGACGAGATGTGGATCCAGCCGGCCGCGGGCGACGCCGGCGGCGCGCTCGGTGCCGCAATGTTCGTTTGGCACCAGATGCTGGACAACGAACGCGTCGTCGTCAGCGATGGCGACAGCCAAAAAGGCTCTCTCCTCGGTCCGGGCTTCTCGGCCGACAGCACGCGAACGTTCCTCGACTCCGTCGGGGCGAGCTACCGTTACTTCGACTCGGAGAACGAGTTGACGGACGAGATCGCGACACTCATCGACAGCGAGCAAGTCGTCGGTCACATGGATGGACGAATGGAGTTCGGTCCGAGAGCGCTCGGAGCGCGCTCGATCATGGGCGACGCGCGGTCGGTAAAGATGCAGACCGTGATGAACCTGAAGATCAAGTTCCGGGAGTCCTTTCGGCCTTTCGCACCTTCGGTGCTCCGGGACGACGTCGACGAGTTCTTCGAAATGAGGCCCAAGGAGCAAAGCCCGTACATGCTCCTCGTCGCTCCGATCCGGGCCGACAAGCGAGTCCAGATGAACCAAAACGGTGCCTCGGGACTCGACAAGCTGAAACAGCAGCGCTCTACGATTCCGGCGATCACCCACGTGGACTATTCCGCACGTGTGCAAACCGTCGATGATTCCCGCCATCCTCGCTTTCACGGCATTCTCACCAGCATGAAAGAGAAGACGGGCTGCCCCGTCGTCATCAACACGAGCTTCAACGTGCGCGGCGAGCCCATCGTGTGCACACCGGAAGATGCCTATCGGTGCTTCATGGCGACGAACATGGACGCACTCGTGATTGGCCGCTTTCTCCTGCGGAAGAACGACCAGCCGAACGCGGCGGAGCACGACCGCGACGAGTATCTCGCGCAGTTCAAGCTCGATTGAGTAAAGGTCCTATGCTCGTTCAATTACAACTCAAGCCCGACGAGAAACAGCTCCGTCAGTTCGGCTTCATCGCTCTCGTAGCGTTCGCGATCCTAGGCGCCGTTACCCTGTGGCGAGGCGGCCTTTTTGGTCTCGATTTCGGCGACCAGGTGCGAAACGTTGCATACGTCCTCTGGGCCGTCGGCGCCGTTTCAGCGCTGTTCTCAATCGTCATCCCCAAAGCGAACGCTCCCTTGTTCCTCGTCCTGATGTTGGTGACGTTTCCCATCGGGCTCGTCGTTTCGCAAGTGGTGATGCTCGTACTATTCTTCGGAATCCTGACGCCCGTCGCGCTCGTCTTTCGGATCGCCGGGCGCGATCCACTCGACCGCAAGTTCGAGCCTGACCGAGAGTCTTACTGGACGGATCTAGGGCCGACACCGGAAGCCAAAGACTACTTTCGACAATTCTGAGGAGTCGCAAGCGAATGCCATCGAAGCAAGAAGACGTCACTGAGCTCGTCAAAGGTGATCGAAGCACGCTCGCTTCGGAGTTCCTGGACTTTCTGAAGCACAACAAGAAGTGGTGGCTGCTGCCCATTCTGATCGTCGTCCTCGCTTTGGGAGCGCTCGTCGTGCTCAGCGGGAGCGGAGCGGCCCCCTTCATCTACACTCTGTTTTAGACAACGAGAACGACGGATGGGCCTGGCGCCCATCCGCTGGGCTCTCAGGAGCGGGATTACGTTGAACGGAGGCGCCCTACCCGGCGCCACGCGTTCATGTCTTTACGGGGAGCCCGTCCGGGCACGCTCGCACGCCTCGGCGAAGCTCGCCGAAGCCACCCGGTACGAGAAATTCTCCTGCACGTAGTGCCGCGCGTTTCCTGCCAGCTCGAGCCGCCGGGCTCGGTCGCGCAGCAAACTGATGACGGCGTCCGCGAAGCTCCGAGCATCGTTGGCCACGAGGCAATGCGTTCCGTCCTCGAGTGGAAGGCCCTCTATCCCGATCGAGGTCGAGACGAGGGGCGAGCCCATCGCGAGGGCCTCGTAGGCCTTGAGGCGCGTCCCTCCGGCAATATTCATCGGGATCACGGAGACGGCCGTTCCCTGAACGTGGGGACGCACGTCATCGACGAACCCGGTGAAGCTCCAGTTGAGCCCCCTCGAGCTCGCCCGCTCCGCTAGCCAGGCCGGAGGATCCCGCCCCACCACTTTCATGCGCGCTTCGGGCTCCGCGGCCACGACGAGCGGCCAGATCTCGTCCATGAAGTACTGGATGGCCTCCTGATTCGCCACCCAGTCCATCGAGCCGCAGAAAACGACCTCGCCGCTCCGAACCGGCTCGGCGAAACTGAAGAAGTCGAGATCGACACCCGTCGGAATCACATGAGTCGTTCCGCAACCGAATCGGTCGTGGAACATCTTTCCGTCGCGCTCCGATACGGCGACGACCACATCGAAACGCGAGAGCGCGGACGCCTCGAACCGCGACATCTTGCGAGCTTGCGCTCTCCAAAGAGCGCGCATGAACCATCGCGTGGCTCGCTCCTGGTGGCGGTCGAAGATCTCACTCTCCACATTGTGCGTGAACAGGACCGACGGGACTTCGACCGTCTCAGGCGCAAGAACGACCGAATGGAGGAAGTCGAACACGACGACGTCCGGCCCGTCCGCGAGCAGCTTCGCGATGAGGGCCGCAGCATCTCGGTCCCAGTCGTTTCGGATCGGAATAGGTAAAGCGCTCACGACGTGCAACAAACGCAGTAGCGGAAACAAAGGCCCGCGCTGCCGCTCGGGCCAGAACAGGAAATCGTCGCAGACGCCGTCGATTGCATCTCGGTGGCGCTCGACCTGCGACGGAGTCGCCGGCGACACGAGGACGATCTCGTAGTCGCCACCCTTGAGCCCTCTGAGAATCTGCGTCGTGCGGATCTTTCCGCCGGAGTCCACCGGAAACAAGAACCGCGGCGACACGAAGAGTAGCTTCTTTCGTTTCTCGCTCACGCTCCCACTCATGATCACGATCCCACATCGGCGGTTTGCGCCCCACTCGCGGAGCGGCTCTCGCGAACGACGGACTCGAAGACGGCTTCGACGCGGTCCGCCGTCTCGTCCCAGGAGAAGTTGCCGACGGAAGCTCTCACAGCCGCGGGTGTCACCGCATCGTCCGCGAGTAAATCGCGGATGGCGGACCGAAGAGCCGCGGCCGAGCGTTCGGTCACGAGCCTTCCCTGCCGGTCCGACGTCAACACGTCCGGGATCCCGCCAACGGCAGTCGCGACCACCGGCGTCCCGCAGGCAAGGCTCTCGAGAACGACGTTGGGCGTCCCTTCGTTCCGAGACGCCAGAACGAGGACATCCGCACGGTTGTAGAAGGATACGAGCTCGTCTTGACTCATCTCCCCGACGATGGTGACACGCTCGGACAACCCCTTTTCCTCGATGAGGCGCGAGAGCGTGCTCTGATAATCTCCGCGTCCGATGATCGTCAAGCGGGCGTTTGGAATCTCTGCGACGGCTTCGACCACCAGGTGGTGCCCTTTGAGCTCGATCAGATTGCCCACCGACAAGATGTGAGCTCCCGCACCGCTCGCGGCAGACGGCTCAGCCCTTTCAGGCAGAATGCGAAAACGCTCGACGTCGACGCCATTCCGGATGACGCTCACCGGTGTGTCCTCACCGCAGAGCTCTCGAGCCCGACGCGAGAGAGGCTCCGAGACGGCGATGACGGCACTACACCGCCGCAGCGCCCATCGGACCCAGGCGCGCACGAACGCGTGCTCCAGCATCACGTTGAGATCCGAGCCTCGAACGGTCACGACGACGGGGATACCGAGCGCCCGCCCAAGGAGCGTCGCTGCGACGCCGTCTGGAAACGCGAAGTGAGCGTCAATCGCATCCACGCCCTCCATATCTAGACGAGAGCACACCGCACGAAGCTTTCGATAGTAAGTCCACGGATTGGTCACCCTTCCCAGGATGGGCAAGCTGAGGAATCGAGGGTGGTGGACGTCGATGCCGCCGTCCGCCTCGACGGTAGGGATTTCCGCGAGATCGGGCCTTCGACCGAAGCGCGAATGGTCGAGCGGAAACCACGGAACCGGGGCGACGACCGTAGCACGACCGCCCGATCGGTCCATCCATTTCGAGAGCCGCGCGCGCACGAAGGTCCCGTTCCGGATTTGGATCCGGTTCGGGTACAGCATCGAGATCGTGAGTATTTTCAAGGCGTCAAAAGGCTAGAGCGCCGGAGCTTCAAGCGCCGAGTCGAGCCGCGTCGAGGTTTTGTGATTAAGGTCTTTCTAATCATACCGCTTCGTCCCGAAGATTTCTCGCCGCGGAATCGACGGGACCCTTTTTGAAACCTCTCATTTTTTGTGGTATTCAAGAAGAAGCTATTCGTAGCGTTCACTCCCTCGAAAAACGACAATCGACCCGTGAGAGACATCTTTGTTACCCTCGTCGTGCTGGGGTTCGTGCCGCTCATTTTCCGGCGCCCCTATGTAGGCGCGCTCGTCTATTACTGGCTCAGCTTCATGAACCCGCACCGCCTCACGTGGGGGTTCGCCCAGTCGCAGCCTTTCGCGCTCATCATCGCGCTCGCGACGCTCGTCAGCTTGTTCTTTTCCGGAGAGTGGCGACGTATCCCGCGTACTCGCGAGACGATGGTGCTCCTCCTATTCGTCGGTTGGATGTTCTTCACGACGCAGTTCGCCTACGATCAGGTCACCGCGGCGAAGGAATGGAGCCGGGTTTGGAAGATCCAGCTCATGGTGGTCGTGAGCTTGGCGTTGCTTCAAGAACGCGACCGGATCATCGCCTTCGTCTGGGTCATCGCACTTTCCCTCGGCTTTTACGGCGTCAAGGGCGGGCTGTTCACGCTCCTCGGCGGCGGCGAGAATCTTGTCTGGGGCCCACCCGGTTCATTCATCGAGGGGAACAATGAGATCGGCCTCGCGATGTTGATGACGCTGCCGCTCCTGCGATTCCTTCAAATGAGCGCCGAAAAGCAGTGGGTCAAAAACGGCTGCCGGATCGCGCTCATCCTCACCGGAGTCTCGATCCTGGGGACCCATTCCCGTGGTGCATTCGTCGGCGTGATCGTCATGCTCATCTTCCTCGCGTGGAAGAGCCGGCAACGCCTGCCCGCGATGGCGCTCGTCATCATCATGCTCCCACTGGGCCTTTTGTTCATGCCCGAGTCCTGGCAGGACCGAATGCGGAGCATCCGTAATTACGAGCAGGACACGTCGGCCATGGGGCGGATCAACTCGTGGCAGTTCGCTTGGAACCTCGCCAAGGGGCAACCGATCGTCGCCGGCGGCTTTGGCGCCTTCAACAGAGACTTGTTCGAGTGGTATGCGCCGAACCCGGACGATGTTCACGACGCGCACAGCATCTATTTCGAGGTCCTGGCCGAGCACGGATTCATCGGCTTGTTCTTGTTCTTGCTCCTCATGTTCCTGGCATGGCGCGCGTGCTCGTTGACGATCGCGACCAGCAAGAGAGCCCGAGACGACCCCGAGCTAACGCAGTGGGGCGATCTCGCTCGAATGGTGCAAGTCTGCCTCGTCGGCTACGCGACGAGCGGCGCCTTTCTGGGGCTCGCCTATTTCGACCTGTACTACGCGCTCGTGACGCTCGCGATCCTGGTCCGGATGGCCGCCGAATCGAGGATCACGGAAGTCTACGCTCGCGGAAGCACTTCCCAGGCCGAGACGGTAACGACCGCGCCCACGCGGTTTCGAGGACGCCGCGCTCAGGCCCTCGGCCGGCTCTACACTTGATCGGTCGGGCGCGGCTATTCCGTGCGGCCGAGGAAATCGTTCCAAGCCACCACGCGTAGATCGTCGGGACGTTTCACGCGCAGTGCCTCCACGACGGCGCGCGCGAGCTGCAAATCCGTGATCAACGGCACGTCGTGATCGACGGCGGCACGACGGATCATGTAGCCGTCCGGTCGGCCCATCTCGTCGAACTCACGCGGCACGTTGATGACGAGATCGACGGTCTGGTTCTCGATGAGCGCGATGGCGCTATCACCCTCACGGTCCGTTTTCCCGACGGCAACACAATCGATACCTTCCGTCGAGAGCGTCTCCGCCGTGCCCTCGGTCGCGTAGAGAGGCAGTCCGAGCTCTTCGGCAATGACCCGAGCCTCGTCCGCGAACCAGTACTTGTCAGCGACCGGACCGAGAGACAGCAAGACGCCGTTCTTCGGGAATCGGAAGCCCGTCGCGATCAACGCATGCAGTAGTGCCTCATGGAGATCTTCGCCGAGACAGCCCACCTCCCCCGTGCTCGCCATCTCCACGCCCAACATCGGGTCGGCGCCCACGAGCCTGGAAAAGGAGAACATCGGGGCTTTGACGCCGACATAGTCGAGGTCGAGACTCGTATTCGTGACGGGTCGCCGCTCTCCCAGCATGCGTCGCATCGCTTCCGCAGCGAAGTTCTGGCCCGTGACCTTGGACACGAAGGGAAAGCTGCGGGACGCACGCAGGTTGCACTCGATGACCTTGACCGAGTTGTGCTTCGCGAGAAACTGCATGTTGAACGGGCCCGTGATGCGTAGCGCGCGAGCAATCTGACTCGCGATTTTCCGCACCCGGCGGATGGTCGCGATATAGAGCGTCTGCGGCGGCAGGACCAGCGTCGCGTCGCCGCTATGGACACCCGCATCTTCGACGTGCTCGCTGATGGCCCAGAGCACGAGCTCGCCCTGGTCGGCGACTCCGTCGAGCTCCACTTCACGCGCGTGGGTCTCGAACTTCGAGACGACGACGGGATGTTCCTGCGACACGCTCTTCGCGCGGGCGAGGATACGGCGGAGCTCGTTGGGCTCGTGCGCGACGCTCATCGCCGCTCCGCTCAGGACGTAGCTCGGCCTCACGAGGACCGGAAATCCGCCGAGGTGCTCTACGATCTCGTCGGCTTGCGTGACATCCGTCGCATGAGCCCATTGCGGCTGGTCGATACCGAGCTCATCGAGTAGAGCACTGAACTTGCGGCGATCTTCGGCTTGATCGATGTCGGTCGCTCGGGTGCCGATGATAGGCGCCCCCGCTTCATGGAGCCGCATCGCGAGATTGTTCGGTATCTGGCCGCCCATGCTCACGACGATGCCGTCGGGCTTCTCCGTCTCGACGATATCCAACACCGACTCGAGGCTGATCTCGTCGAAGATGAGGCGGTCACAGACATCGTAGTCGGTGCTCACCGTCTCGGGATTGTAGTTGAGCATGATCGTCTCATACCCGAGCTCCGCGCACGCACGCACCGCGTTCACACCGCACCAGTCGAACTCGACACTCGAGCCGATACGGTAGACGCCAGAGCCGAGCACCATGATCTTTTTTCGGTCGGACGGCTCGACGTCGGAGCTTTGCGCGTGATACGTCGAGTACAGATAGTTGGTCTCCGCCGGGAACTCGGCCGCCATCGTGTCGATCTGAGAGAGCTCCGGCCGGATGCCGTTCGCCTTCCGAAGACTTCTCGTCGCCCCGCGGGCCGCCCCGGTCAGGTTGTCGATCGCCTGGTCGGAGAAGCCGAGTTTCTTGGCTTCGTGGAGGCGCTCGACGGTCAACTCGTTTCGGATCGCACCCCTGGTCGTGACGATCGAGCGAATCGCCTTCAGAAACCACGGGTCGATATGGGTTAGCTCGTGAACGTCCTCGGTGGACATCCCACGCTCGAGCGCCCGCGCAACCGCAAAAATCCGACGCGGTGTCGCGTCTTTGAGCTCGACTTCCAAATCCTCGAACTCGAACGCGTCGGGGTCGAGCCCATCCACGCCGATATCGAGCATACGCAAACCCTTCTGAATGACTTCCGGGAAGGTGCGTCCAATCGCCATGACCTCACCGACACTCTTCATCTCGCTTCCGATGCGCGTCACCGCGCCGCGGAACTTTCCGAGATCCCACCGTGGGAGCTTGCACACGATGTAGTCGAGCGATGGCTCGAAGAACGCCGTCGTGCGGCGCGTAATGCTATTGGGAACGTCCGGGAGCGCGTAGCCGAGCGAGAGCTTCGCCGCCACGTAAGCCAAAGGATAGCCGGTCGCTTTGCTCGCGAGGGCACTCGACCGAGAGAGCCTCGCATTGACCTCGATCACGCGGTAGTCGAGGCTTTGGGGGTCGAGCGCATACTGGATATTGCACTCGCCCACGATCCCGAGGTGACGCACGGTGTCGATCGCCACCGTCCGCAAGAGCTGATACTCGTCGTCGTTCAGGGTTTGCGACGGCGCGACCACGATGGACTCGCCGGTGTGGATCCCCATGGGATCGAGGTTCTCCATGTTGCAAACCGTGACGCAGTTGTCGCGCGAATCTCGGACGACTTCGTACTCGATCTCTTTCCAGCCGCGCAGGTACTCTTCGACCAGCACCTGCTCGACGCCGCTTGCAAACGCTCGTTTGAGCGCGTCGTCCAGATCCTCTTCACGTTCGACGACGCTGCTCCCCTTGCCGCCGAGCGCGTACGCGCCCCGAAGCATCACCGGAAGACCGACTTCTCGAACCGCCTGTTTGGCCTCCGCGGCCGAGTCGCACGCACGGCTTCTGGCAACCTTGACGCCGATCTCGCTGAGTCGGTTGTTGAACCGTTGGCGATCTTCCGTATCCTCGATCGCCTCGATCGGTGGGCCCAGCACGCGGATACCGAGCTCGCTCAAAACGCCGGAGCGGTGCAACGAGAGGCCGCAGTTAAGCGCGGTTTGGCCACCAAAGGACAGCAAGAGCGCGTCGACGCCCTCTTTTCTCGCGACTTTCTCGACGACTTCCGGCGTTACGGCCTGGAGATAAATGCGATCCGCGAGCCCCTCGCTCGTCTGGATGGTGGCGATGTTGGGGTTCACGAGAACGGTTCGAATGCCCTCCTCGCGCAGCGCCTTCAGCGCTTGCGATCCCGAATAGTCGAACTCACCTGCCTGGCCGATCTGCAGCGCGCCGGATCCCAAGACGAGGGCGCGTCGCGGCTTCGATGGAAGAAAGACGCCGTACATGAAATCGCTAACCGGCGAACGTGCCACCCACCGCACGGATGAAGTCATCGAACAGGTAGTCCGAGTCCTTGGGGCCCGGTCTCGCTTCGGGATGGAACTGGACGCTCATGAACGGACGGTGACGACTTCGGATACCTTCGTTCGTCCCGTCGTTGATGTTGACGAACCAGGGTTCCCAATCCGCTTCGCTCGACGAGGCGTCCACGGCGTAGCCGTGATTCTGACTCGTTATGTAGGACCGCCGCGTCAGCAGGTCTTGAACCGGCTGGTTCACGCTGCGGTGCCCGTACGGGAGCTTGTAAATGCTATAGCCCGCGGCCATCGAGAGGAGCTGGTGGCCAAGGCAAATGCCGAAGACCGGTTTGCGGTAAGAGGCGAGGAGCGTGCGGATTTGCTCGACGAGACTGGCCAGATCCCGAGGATCGCCCGGGCCGTTCCCGATCACGATACCGTCGGCGGTCGCGGCCTCTTTCACGAGGTCCTCGTGCCAGGGGATCCGGCGCACGCTCGCGCCGCGGCCGAGGAGTGAGCGCACCATGTTGTCCTTGGCGCCCACGTCGACGAGGAGCACTTTGGGCGTCCCGTCTCCGTACGAGCGTGCCTCCGCGGGGGCGACGAGTCGAAAGACGTCGTCCTTCATGTCCACGGCCTCAGCAGCCCGCTTGGCTTCAGCGAGCGGTAACGCGGTCGGAAAGAGCCAGCCTGGCATCGTCCCGTGCTCGCGGAGGCGCCGGGTCAGCGTGCGCGTATCCGCGCCGGTGAAACCCGGAATCGACTCCGTTTGCAGCCACGAGCCCAGCGAGCGTTGACCGGCACGGTGGCTGTGGTCCGGCACGTAGTTCTGGACGACGAGGCCCTGCACTTGGACGCGGTCCGACTCATAAGGCATGTCGATGCTCCCCTTCGCGCGGGGATCGGGCACGCCGTAGTTGCCGATGAGCGGATAGGTGCATACGAGAATTTGTCCGCGATAGGACGGGTCGGTCAACGTCTCGACGTAGCCCGCCATACCGGTGTTGAAGACGACCTCGCCAAAAACCGGCCGCACGGCGCCGAACGACTGGCCGTCGAGAACCGTCCCGTCCTCTAGAAGCAAGCGGACCGGTTCGGCCAAGGCCTCGGTGGTGGTGCCGGTCGGAGCGCTACTAGACGCTTGTGCGCTCACTCGAGATTCGACCTGCGACGTGCATGATGTGGTTTATTCCCAAAACTGCGGCCTATCATAGCGTACCTAACGAGCAATTCTTCGTTGATTTGGGTCGATTTGGGAGGAAGACACCGTGCCCCCGCTCGACGCCCGCATATCGTGCCGAGAGCCGTCTACATGCGGCGGTACCGTGCGCGCTATCCTTGACATAACGGCGCCTGATTTGATACAAATAAGTATCCCTTAGCCCAACCAGGGGAAGAAACGAAGCCGAGAACATACGTGTTGTCGGCTTACTATGTAGTGTGATCGGGGGGATCACGACATGGCGCCGATTCGGCCGGGAATCGGCAACGCGGCACGTCTTTGGACGTCGCTCGCGGTTCCTGGGGTCGTTAGACTTCGTGGCTAGAACCGGTCTTCCCAAATTTTTGAGACTGAGTTAGGTCTATAGGGTTTTGAGCGGGCTATTTCTTTCAGCACCTTCGATCCGGACGCTTACCTGCGTCCTCGTCGACATAGCAGTGGTCGCGACCACGCTTTGGCTCGCGATCGCGCTCCGATTCGGGGACGCGTTCCCCCAGTACGAGCAAGCGTCTCTTCGGGTCGCGGTTTTCGTCGCCGCGCTCTTGTTGGGCTTTTACTACTCCGACCTCTACGGCGGGCGCGCACCCAAGAGCGTCACCGACCTGATCCTTCGCATCATCAAATCGTTCCTCGCCGCCGGCGTGTTCTTGTCGCTTATCTACTACGCTGCCCCGGATCTGGCGCTCGGCCGCGGCATTCTCCTGATCTATCCTCCCGCCGCGCTGGCGATTTTGATCACTTGGAGGGTGAGCTACTACTGGGCGCTGCAGCGCGAGTCCTTCGTGGAGAACGTGCTGATTCTAGGAACGGGAAGCGCCGCCGAAGCGCTGGCACGTGAGCTGCTGCTGCACCGCAAAGAGGGCTATCGTCTCGTCGGTCTCCTCGGCCAGGATGACTCGGAGGTCGGGCGGTCCGTCCTGAATACGACGGTCGTCGGAACGTTCGAAGATCTCCTAACGACGTCGGAACGCCTCAACGTCCACTCGGTCGTCGTCGCGCTCGAAGAACAGCGAGGGAAGCTGCCCCTTGCCGACCTCCTGACGTGCAAGCTCAGAGGAGTCGCCGTCGCACAGGGAGCGGACTTCTACGAGGTCGTCACCGGCCAGCTTCCGGTGAGGAACTTGCGCCCGAGCTCACTCATTTTCGCCCCGGGTTTTCGAAAACCGCGATTCTTCAACACGACCAGACGGGTCGCGGAGTTCCTCGTCGCCCTCGTGGGCTTGATCATCACCCTTCCGGTCATCGCCATTGCCGCGATTCTGATTTGGCTCGAGGACGGAAGCCCCATTTTCTTCAAACAGGAGCGCGTAGGAGAGCTCGGCAAGTCCTTCATGCTCTATAAGCTCCGCACGATGAGGCGCGACGCCGAGAAAGCCGGAGCCGTGTGGGCTTCCGCCGGCGGAGACCCGCGGGTCACACGGATGGGACGCATCTTTCGTAAAACCCGCGTCGACGAGCTGCCGCAGCTCTACAACGTCCTACGAGGCGATATGAGCTTCGTGGGGCCACGTCCGGAGCGCCCCTGCTTCGTCGACGAGCTCGCGGCTCTGATTCCGTATTACGGAGAACGCCACTCGGTGAAGCCCGGCATCACCGGCTGGGCGCAAGTGCGCTACGGCTACAGCTCGACGGTCGAAGAATCCGAAGTCAAACTGCGCTACGATCTGTTCTATATTAAGAACATGAACCTTTGGCTGGACCTCCAAATCGCAATGGATACCTTCAAGGTAATCCTCTTCGGACGAGGCGCTCGCTAAGCGCCCAAAGCATTCCTAGCCCCGAACCCAAAGACCCTGGTTTAACTAATGCTCGACAAGTCTGCTTTCCTGGAAAAGCTCCGTTCCCGTGACACCGCGATCGGCGTCGTCGGTCTCGGTTATGTTGGCCTACCGCTCGCGGTCGCTCTCGCACGCCAATTCCGCGTCGTCGGACTCGACGTATCGGAGCAGCGCGTGGAGCTGTTGAACAACGACGTCGATCCGTCACAAGAGCTCACCACCGAAGAGCTCGCCGCGGTGACGATTGACTATACGACCGACCCGTCGAAGCTCTCGGAGACGCCGTTCATCATCGTCGCCGTGCCGACGCCCATCGACGAGAACAAGAATCCGGACCTCCGTCCCCTCGGGCTCGCCTCGGCTTCTATCGGAAAGCACCTCTCCGCTGGAAGCATCGTCGTCTACGAGTCCACCGTCTATCCCGGCGTGACCGAGGAATTCTGCGGACCCGAGCTCGAGAAGAGCTCCGGGCTTCGCGCCGGCGAGAACTTCTTCCTCGGTTACTCTCCCGAGCGTATCAACCCCGGGGACAAAGCTCGGACGATCGACAAGATCACGAAGATCGTTTCCGGACAGACAGCGGATGTCGCGGACATCGTGGCCGAGGTCTACGGAGCCATCGTCACGGCCGGCGTGCACCGGGCGAGCTCGATCCGCGTCGCAGAGGCCGCCAAGGTCATCGAGAACGCGCAACGGGACATCAATATTGCCTTCGTCAATGAGCTCGCGATCATCTTCGACAAGATGGAGATCGATACAAAGGAAGTGCTCGAGGCTGCCGGCACGAAGTGGAACTTCCTCCCGTTTCGTCCCGGGCTCGTGGGCGGCCACTGCATCGGAGTCGACCCTTACTACTTGACGTTCAAAGCGCAATCGCTCGGACATAGCGCCCAGACGATCCTGTCGGGCCGAAGGATCAACGACGGTATGGGCCGTTGGATAGGACGGCGCTTCGTCAAGATGTTGATCGACACGGACGTGCACGTAAAAAACGCTCGCGCACTCATTTGCGGTCTCACGTTCAAGGAGAACGTCTCGGACGTCCGAAACTCGAGAGTCAAGGACATCATCAACGAGCTACACGACTACCATATCGAGGTTACCGCCTACGATCCCAACGTACCGTCCGATATTGCCGAGAAGGAGTTCGGCGTCAAGACCGTGGCCAAGAGCGAGCTCCGGGACTTCGATGGAGTCATCATGGCCGTTGCGCATGACGCGTTTCAGGATCTCTCCCCGGAGGAGCTCGCCGCCATGATGCGAAGGAATCCCGCGCCGCTGCTGGATCTCAAATGGCTGTTCGAGCGGGCTTCGATCGAGCAGGCAGGATTCGACTACTGGCGCCTGTAGCACCCCGCTGTGCTGGGTCGCGCGTGGGCCCTAGGCTTGTCGCTCAGGCCGGCGCTCGGTCTTCCTTACGGATCCCGAGCTTGTCCATCAACTCGTAGAGCGTCGGCCGGCTAACCGAGAGCTCGGCGGCGGCCCGGGTCATGTTCCCGTTATGCTTGGCGAGCGAGCGTAGGATGAGCTCGCGCTCCAAGGCTTCCTTCGCATCCTTGAGGCTGACATGCTCGGCCAGCGACGATCCTTCGGCCGCGAGCTCCAAGTCCTCAGGGCTGAGCTTGCGCCCCTCGCTCATGATGACTCCCCGCCGTACGCGGTTCTCGAGCTCGCGCACGTTTCCGGGCCACTCGTGAGAGTTGAGCGCGCGGAGCGCTTCCGCGTTGAAGCTACTGACATTCTTCTTGCTCTCGGCCGCATATCTCTCGAGAAAATACTTCGCGAGGACGGTGACATCTTCACCGCGATCTCGCAGCGGCGGGAGCTGGACGCCGACCACCGCGAGCCGATAGTAGAGGTCCTCACGGAACTGGTCCTCTTTCATAGCACGTTGTAAGTCGGCGTTCGTCGCCGCAACGACCCGAACATCGACGACGATTTCTTGCCTTCCCCCGACCCGCTCGAGGCGGTGTTCTTGAAGGAAGCGCAAGAGCTTGACCTGCAGAGAGAGCGGAAGCTCGCCGATCTCGTCCAAGAAGAGGGTTCCGCCATCCGCGGTCTCGATACGGCCCTTGCGACGGGCATGGGCCCCTGTAAAAGCGCCTTTCTCGTGTCCGAACAGCTCGCTTTCGAGTAGGTTTTCGGGGATTGCGCCACAGTTGATGGCGACGAAGGGCTCGTCGGCACGGCCGCTCAAGCGGTGGATCGCCCGCGCGACGAGCTCCTTTCCGGTGCCACTCTCTCCTCCGATGAGGACACCTGCATCGGAGCCTGCGACGCGCCTCACGGTCTTGAAGACGGACTGCATCGAGGGACAAAATCCCACGATTCCGAAGAAACTGTCTCCGCTTTCGTTTCGCTTACGCTCTTCGATCTCACGCTCCAATCCATGGACATGAACCGCGCGCTTCAACACGATATTCAGCTCGTCGATTTGAATCGGCTTGTTGAAGTAGTCATACGCCCCGAGACCGATGGCGCGAAGCGCGTGCTCGCGCTGTCCCTGGCCGGTGATGACAACGACTTTCGTCATCCGCGCCGCTTGCTGGATCTCCTCCAACACCAAGAATCCCTCGTCGACGCCGTTCGAGTCCGGCGGGAGCCCGAGGTCCAAGGTCACGAGGGCGGGCTTGTGCTCGGTAAAAAGCTCCAGAGCTTGCTCGCGGTCTTCCGCTTCGAAGACCTCATACTCCTCGGACAGCGCCCACTTCATCTGGGTGCGGATGTCCTCCACGTCGTCGACGATCAATAGTTTCGGCTTCGTCATTTCTCGATCCTTCGAGGAGAGGTCACTGGCTGTCGATTCGGCAGCAATATGCGAAAAGTGCTTCCCTCTCCCTGTCTGCTGTTGACCTCTATTCTGCCACCATGCGCTTCCACGATCTTCTTGGTGTGGAACAAGCCAATGCCCAGTCCCTGCTTCTTCGTGGTTTGAAACGGTTTGAACAGATGATTCGCGATGAACTCTTCGGTCATGCCGCAACCGCGATCCGCCACGCTCAGCAGGACCCACCCGTTCTCATCCGAAGTACGGACGGTGATCTCTCCCGACGGATCGGAGGCGTCTTGCGCATTCAGAAGCAAGTTCGTCAGAACTTTCCGTATCTGTTCTTGGTCGAGACCTACGCGTGGAAGCTCCTCCAAGTCTTTCGTCACTCGTGTCGCCATCGTCCCGTTGAGCCCCTCGAGCGTTTCGCTTATGAGGCCATTGAAGTCGCATTCAGCGCGCTCGATGTCCATTCCTTTCGAAATCGAAGTCAACCTCGAGGTCATGCTGTCGATCTTGCTCAAGCTCTTCGTCATGGTCGCGAGGAGGTCCGCGCGAAAAGCAGGTTTGTCGAAATGGGCCGGGAGGTTCTGCATCGCAAGCGATAGCCTCGACGCCAGGTTCTTGAGGTCGTGCACGAAGAATGTCGACAGGGTTTGAAACGCTTCCATTTCCTGCGCGCGCGCCAAGTCCTCGGTCAAGCGACGATTCTCCACGGTCGCTGCCGACTGGTCGCCGAGTGTCTTGAATAGCGCGACATCCTCGATCCCAAAAGGCTGCTCGACGATGCGGTCATTGAGCGTGAGCCACCCGATGGGCTCATCGCCACCCGTCGTCAATGCGACGGCATAGCGAGCTTGGAGCTCACGAAAGACTTTTCGGTCTTCGTCCGTCACATTCGCGCTCCGGATATCGACGACTTTGCCTCGACGCGTCGCCATCACGTCCAGAAACCGCGTGCCGCCATCACAGGCGTCGAGCACGTCGCTCGCGTGCTCCGGAGAAATCGCCGTCGAGCCACCGAGGACCATGCGCCGCTCTCCCGGCTTGGCCAACCAGAGCGTTGCGACCGAGCACCCGAAAGTCTCCGCCACTGTTTTCGTGATGCCCGCGCACAGCGCATCTATCGAGATCGCGGTGTGCGTGTGTCCCGTAAACTCGTCCCAGACCTTGCGATAGTCGTAGCTCGGGCGCTGCAAGTGGCGATTGAGGAACATCTTCGTCCGCTCTTTCGCTTCCCCCGAAAGGAGGACGACGGCCACGGCAACGAGACCCAGGACGAAAGCGACGAAGGGCGCGAGCTCGTTTCCTGCAAAGGAACGGATCACGTCGACGAAGCCGCCCATGACGAGCAGATAGACGCCGACCGCCAGCAGTGCCACAGAGCTCAGTGTTTGAGTCTCGTTCACGAACACCGATACCGGCGTGCGCCAACGCCGCGCTACCGACACGGCGATAAGGCCGACGGAGACGAGCAGCGCCGCCGATCCGAGAGGAAACAGTGTCGTCCGGATCCACGAATCGAGAAGGACCTGACTATTGAGAAAGGTCTCCACTCCAAACAAGACGCCGGTGCCGAGCACGAGGAATTTCACCTGCCAGCGAGCCGTGCCGCTCGACGCGCGCAGCGTCGCTTCGACATTCATCAAAACGAGGACGCCGGCGAGCAAGAACACACCGTGCAGGATCAAGCCGATCGGGTCCACCGCCACGAGCCAGCTCGGAAGAGGAATCAATGAGCGGCCGCTGAAAAGGTCTGCGAAACCGAACGCGAGGAGAGCTAACAGGGTGAAAGCGACGGACGCCATGACGAGCCGCCAGCGCTTCGTATAATCGCGCGTGTTCTTACGAGCGAAGCTCACGCTGTACCACAGCGAGAACGACGCGATGAACGCCTGGGCGAGCAAACGGAGTCGAAGCCAGTGTTCCAGCTGGGCTCGGAAGAGCTCCGTCACCGCGATCGCGCCCGCAAGTTCTCGAGCGGCGAAAGCCACCAACGTGAGTCCAAGCGCCACGCCGCCAGGGGTGCGTCGCTCGCGCCAGATGACGACGACGCCTAGCAGTGCCGCGGCGGACGCCGCGATGTAGGCGATGGCGCTTCCCAGGTCAAGCACGAACACTAACCCCTGACTCGTTTAGTCGAAATCCGTGAAATTTGGCTATCGTAAGAAGGCCGGGTACGGGACTCAAATCGCCGGAGCTCTCACTCGAAAGCCGCGGCTCCGGCGCTCAGGTTGGGGTGTATTCCTTTGTATCCGGAATGCGTAGCTTTGTCAAGTCAACGGGTTACAGCGGAACACCACTGTTGAGGGACCCCGCAGTGCCGCTCACCGCACAACCGCTCAACTCTCGCCGGAGAGTGCACCGTGCATCTTCGTGAGGAGCTCCGCCGCACGTTCCGGGGCCAACGCTTCGTGGCGTCGAAACCGAAACTCCAACCCATCCGCCTCGATCCGCGGGATGATGTGGAAGTGGATATGAAAGACCGTCTGACCCGAGGCAGCGCCGTTGCTCTGCAACACGTTATAGCTGGTCGCGCCGGTCGCTCGTAATACGGCCCGGCAAATCCGCGGCAGCGCGCGTCCCAGCGCCGCAGCGGCATCGTCCGACAGCTCGTGCAGGTAGGCTTTGGATTCCTTGGGGACGACCAACGTATGCCCGTCGCTCTGGGGAGCGATGTCGAGAAAGGCGTAGACGTGGTCATCTTCGTAGACCTTGTGGCTTGGGATCTCACCGCGAATGATCTTGTCGAACAAAGTAACTTCGTCACTCATGCCCGCAAATGTAGCGTCCCGGGAGGCATCGTCTCAAGGATTTTCCAAAACAAAAGTCGAGCCCACTCCGATAGAATGCGATATGCGCGCTTACCGTTTCTCGTCTTTTGGACTCGACAAGCTCGAATGCGTCGACTCCGATGTCAACGATCCCGGTCCAGGGGAAGTCGCGGTCGATGTTTCCGCCATTAGCCTGAACTATCGCGATCTCCTGGTGATCCAAGGACTGTACAACCCCAAGCTGCCGCTCCCCGCAACGCCGGTGAGTGACGGCGCCGGTGTCGTCGCCGCGGTCGGCGACGGCGTCACGGAGGTAGGGGTCGGCGATGTCGTGATGACGCAGTTCGTCTCCGACTGGTCCGACGGCCGCTTCGAGGGACGCTATGTCGGGTCGACGCTCGGGGCGCCCGGACCGGGCGTTGCGCGAGAGCGGGTCATCTTGCCGGAACGGGCCGTCCTAGACGTACCGCAAGGCTACGACTGCGCCCAAGCCGCCACGCTTCCTATCGCTGCACTCACCGCGTGGAGCGTCCTCGTCACCGAGGGAGGCCTCACCGCCGGACAAACGGTGCTGACGCTGGGGACGGGAGGGGTGTCGGTCTTCGCGCTCCAACTCGCCAAGGCGATGGGCGCGCGGGTCATCATCACATCCTCGAGCGATGAGAAGCTCGAACGTGCGAAAGCGATGGGGGCGGACCACACGATCAACTACGTCACCACCAGCCGCTGGGATCGCGAAGTGCTCGCGCTCACGGACGGTTTGGGCGCGGACGTCGTCGTCGAGACGGCCGGCATCGCGACGATGAGTGCCTCGATGAAAGCCACTCGCGCCGGCGGTACGATAGGCGTGCTCGGAGGCGTCACCGGTCTCTCGGGAGAAGTGAACATCGCCCCCCTGGTCATGAAGCGGCTACGGGTCGCCGGGGTACTCGTCGACTCGCGTGAAGTGTTCGGTCAGCTCGTGACGTTTCTCGCGAAGCACCCGATCGAGCCCGTTATCGATAAACGCTTCGCGTTCGAAGATCTTCCGGAAGCGTTCGACCACATGGCCGCAGGCAAACATTTCGGAAAGATCGTCGTGGACGTGGCACCGACGAGCTAGTCGTCAGCCGAACAGCGCCTCGGAGTCTTTGTTCAGCAAGACCCACAGACCGTAGACCCCGAGCACGGTTCCGAACGGAACGTTGAGCAAGTTCAAGGCCGACAAGAGCACGCCGCCGATGCGTGCCCAGGACATGAACTTCACGAGGCCGATCCCGACGACTAAACCCGGCAACGATAGCAACGAGACGATGGCAAACAACCCGATGCCGAGAATTCCCAGAATAGGCGCTGCTATCGCGGCGTCGGGCTCTTGCTCGGACGCGATTCCCGCGACACCTGCGAGTCCGCCGAACAATGCCAGAACCGCGAGCGCGCAAAGGATGCCGAGCACGCCGAACACGATATATAGGATGCCGAGGATGGAAACGTGCTGCTTCATGGAGCCGCTCTCACTCATATCGCCCTCGACGCTAGCATAGATCAGGGGAGAAAGGCTTCCGCCCACCGTTCGAACACCATGAGCGGAAACAGCTGATGGGCGTGGTTCTCCCGCCCGGAGAGGTGGAGGGCTTTGAGGCGTTCGACCTCTCGAGGCTCGAACAAACCTCGATGTGACACGCGCTCTTCACTCAGCAGATCTTCCATCAGCGGCCGCAGCTCGGAGCGCAGCCAGTTCTTGAGCGGAATGCTGAATCCCTCTTTTCGGCGATGGAGAATACTCGCCGGGAGCACTCCCTCCATCGCCTTCTTCAAAACGTACTTTCGCGTGTTGCCCCGTAGCTTCATGTGGCCGGGCATCCGGAAGGCGAGCTCGACGACATCGCGATCCAGAAAGGGCGCACGCGCTTCGAGAGACGTCGCCATGCTCATCCGATCCACTTTTACGAGGATGTCATCGGACAAGAAAAGCTTGAAGTCCGCGAAGAGCTGTCGGTTGATCGTATCGTCTCGCGCTTCACCGAGCTTTGCGACGACGGGGCTCCCGGAATCTTCCTCGGAGGCCGCAGCGAGGAGATCGCGCGAATACAAGCTGCGCTTGTGAGAGTCACCCAAATGCGCGAGCCACCGGTAATGCTCGAGCTCGCGCGGCTCGTGGAAACCGGCGAGGAAACGTTTGACTTTGTTGACGAGCCCTTTTTTCTTCTCGGTCGGGGGGACGCGTTCGCACATCGAGTGCAGGATCCGGAGCGCGCGGTCTCCGGGAAAGACCGCGAGTCGACGCGCGAGACGCTCGGCGACGTACCAGTCGTAGCCCGCGAACAGCTCGTCGCCGCCATCGCCGGAGAGCACGACCTTGACGTGCCGCGCGGCCACTTCCGAGACGAGATAGGTCGGAAACATCGACACGTCGGCAAACGGCTCGTCCAGGTGCACCACGAGCTTGTCGAAGAGCCCAACGACGTCCGGGTCGATCATCTCCTCGTGGTGCTCCGTCCCGAATCGCCGTGAGACTTCCCTCGCATAGACCGACTCGTCGTAGCTGTTCTCTTGCATCGCGATCGAGAACGTCTTGATGGGTCGCTCGGATGCGCCCGCCATGAGAGCGACGACAGCGCTCGAGTCGATTCCGCCGGACAGAAAGGCACCCAGAGGCACGTCTGACATCATCTGAGAGGATACGGCGCGAGCGAGGGTGTCTTTGAGCTCCTCGATCCACAGGGCTTCGCTGCGGTCGGGGTCGGAGGCCGCGGGCGCGCTCCAGTACGGCCATACGCGGATCTTACCATTCTCCACCGACATGGCATGGGCGGGCGGCAGTTTACGGACGCCTTTGAAGATCGTGCGCGGCGCCATGATGAACTCGTAAGTCAAGAACCAGTCGAGCGCCTGCAGGTCGAGCTCGCGCGGAACGTCTGCCCGCGTGAGCAGGGACTTGATCTCCGACGCGAACACGATGTCGCCGCCACCGTCGTAGTAGTACAGGGGCTTTTCGCCGGCACGATCCCTCGCCGCGAGGAGCCGTCTCCGCCGAGCGTCCCACAGTGCGAAAGCGAACTGCCCGTTGACCCGCTCGGTCACGCGGTCGCCCCACTCTTCGTAGCCGTGTACCACGACTTCCATGTCCGAGCCGGTGCGGAACCGGTGGCCCTTGCCTATCAGCTCTTCTCGGAGGTCACGGAAATTGAAGATCTCCCCATTGCCGACGAACGTGATGGTCTCATCTTCGTTCTGGATCGGCTGACGCCCTCCAGCGACGTCGATGATGGAGAGCCGCTTGAGACCGAGCGCAACGCCTTTGAGCGTGATGACTCCGGTATCGTCGGGCCCGCGATGGTGGAGCTTTTCGACCATCCGGTCGAGCAGTGCGCTATCGGGCCGACTCTCGGGGTCGAGAGCCACGACCCCGGCGATTCCGCACATGAGAGGTTCGACGTCTTCAGGAGCCGCCGAGCTTGGCGGCGAGCTTCTCCGAGCCCAACTCCATCACGAATTTCAGATACGGAAAGACCTGTTTCATCGCCGCCGCGTTGACGAAACAAGGGGACGCGCAGCTCGGGCAAATCTTGTCCAGGACCTCCTGCCGCATCGCGAGATTGTCGGCGTCATAGTAAAAACCCGACGGATCGCCGTCGCGCACGTTACCGATGACCCGGCTGTTCTCGCAATAGGTGATATCCCCGTTCGGGTTCAAGAGCAACCCCTGATCCATCGAAGGACAAGGCATCGTTCGCTTCATCCCGTTCTGAAACATCTTGACGTAGGCTTGATAGAGGAGCGCATCGCCGTCGGTCAAGGTCGATTCGCGGACACGCTTCCGGAAGAAGTCCACGAGCTTCGGGAAGTCGTCTTCTTTCAAGTCCGTAGACTCGGCGAGGTCCATGTTGCCGAATGCGAGCTCGGAATAGCGAGCAATGGCGAAGACGACGTTCAAGTTCTCTTTCTTACACAGCTCGTAGATCCGGTCGCCCTCTTCGAGGTTCTGCGCCGTGAACGTGAACGACACCCCGAAGTTGAAGAACTTCTTCTTCTGGAGCTCCTGCATTTCCCGGACGGTGTCCATCGCCCGCTCGAACGCGTGCCAGACGCGACGAATGTCCTCGTGGGCGTCGCCGACACCGTCGAGGCTCACTCGAGTACCGAAGACGAACCCGCGCTCGTTCGCGACGTCGATCATCTCGTCCAGGCTCTGGACGACGCGATCTTTCACGAAGCCGTTCGTGTTGAGCGTCATCTTGCGGAGCTTCGGCATGTTGTCCGACATGATGCGGACGATATCCACCATGTCCTTCCGCAGAGTGGGCTCTCCCCCGGTGATTCCGACATACTCGACGGAGCGAAACAGCTCGCTCGAAAAGGCCTTCCGGTACTCTTCCGTCGTGAGATCGTCGTGGTAGGGCAGCTTCCACGAGTTGCACATCACGCACTTCGAATCACATTTGTACGAGACGTTGAAGATGAGGACGGTCGGAGCGATCGCTTTGACCCTGCCCACGACCTGCGTTTTGATGAAGTCCTTGGGGAGGGACGGCAAGCTCGTCTTCAGGAGCCTGCCTACATAGTGGTTATTTCCAAACATCAGCCCTCATCTCGGCGATCCCGAATCGTTTTCGCGGGAACGCCCGCGGCGATGTGGTAAGCGGGCACGCTCGTGAGCACGACGGCACCGGCGCCAACTATAGCATGCTCACCGATATCGACTCCACCCGAGACCACCGCATGTGCACCCAACCAACACCCGTCACCGACGGCGATAGGGAGCCCGATCCGCCCTTGCTGAGAGACGGGGACGTCCAGTCGGTCGTGCATGTGATCTCCACCGACGAGATAGACATAGGCGGCGAGCATGACGTCCTTCCCCACCCGGACCGGGCCCGCGGCAAAAATCTCGCAGTTGAAACCGATATTCGCCCGCTCGTCGAGCTCGATATCGCCGTTTTTGCAGGACAAGATGGTGTTCCTCCCCACGAAAACGCCGTTTTTGAGCACGATGCCCACGTTGTCCTTGCCCTTCGCGTCTAGCAACACGTTGTCGTCGACGACCACGTCGTCCCCGATGCGGATCTTGTGTGGGTGGCGCAACACGACGTTTTGGCCGAAAGCCACGTTCCGACCACAAGACCCCAGAAGCCACGGGTAGAGCTTGCTCCGGATGAACAGACCGAGGGCTCCCGGAACGAACGCGAACAACGAGACGAGCTCATGGCGCGCCAGCGCCCACAAGCCTTTGCGGCCGACGACGAGCTCCGCATATTTCTGTGCTTTGCTCTTTCGCTGGTCGGAGAGCTCGACCTGGGCGACCTGGATGCGTTGATCGTTGGGCTGCACGGGAGATCCCATGGACGTCATGTTAGACCCATCCCGCGTCGCGGTACCACTTTAGCGTCGCAGCAATTCCCGGCTCGAGCTCGACGGTGGGCTCCCAGCCTAGCACCCGGCGGGCTTTGTCGATGTTGAAGGCACGGTCCTTCCGGAAGAAATCGAGCCGGCGGCGATGAAGAGGAGGCTCGAGACCGAGTGGACGACACAGCCCTTCGCAAAGCACGGAGAGCGCGTAGATCGGCATCGTCGGAAGCCGAAGCCTGGGCGGCGCGACTCCCGCCGCCTTCGCGATGAGCTCGACGAGCTCGCGAACCGTGGTGTAGGTGGGGCCGGCGAGAATGAACGCCTCGCCGTTCACGCCCGAAAGCTCAGAAGCCTTCATGAAGCCACGAGCGATGTCCTCGACATGCGTCAAGTGATACTGGACGTTCCCGGAGCCGATCATAGGAAACCGACGTCGGGCGACGCCCTTGAACAGCTTGAGGAAGCGAGTGTCGCCGGGGCCGTAGATGCCGACCGGCCGAAGAATCACGACGGGCAGCCCTTGCTCGCGGTGAAACGCCATGACGACCCGCTCCGCGTCGACTTTGGTCCGCTGATAGATGTCGCCCGGGTTTACGGGCGAGCGTTCGTCCGCGGGCGGCGCAACCTCTCCGTGAACGCCACACGTGCTGCAGTAGAGAAACGGCACGCCTCCTTCGGCCACCGCGGCCTCGGCCAGAGCCCGCGTGCCCTCGACGTTGACCTCACGGTAGTAGCTGTCCGGCAGCCGGGCCTCGCGGTAAACGGCGGCAATATGAAAGATACGCTCCATCCCCGACACCACCGCCCGAAGCGAAGCTTTGTTGCGCAAGTCGCCGACGCGCCGTTCGACGTCGAGGCCCTCCAGCAGAGACAGGTCGCTCCCTTCACGGACGAGAGCGCGCACGTCATGCCCCGCCTGCGACAAGAGCCGGCATAAATGACTTCCGGTGAATCCGTTAGCTCCGGTAACGAGAACTTTCACGACCCGCCATTATAGGTGCTAAAAAGGTGGATCCTGGCAAGATCTCGTGGTAATGTCTGCCGAACTAGGCCCGTTTTATGACAGCCGAGCCGGCTGCCCTCTACGCGGGCTTTTTTTTTGGAGGTAGATACAGGCGCATGATTAGCTTACCCCTCAGGCAAACCATCTTGGCAGCGACAGTGGTTCTTTCCGCTCTCGCACTCATCCATTGCGGCGACTCCGGTGACGGCGGCAACGTGACCATCACCATCACGACGCCGGGCATCGTCGGCCCGAACGGGGCCACACCGACGGACAACCCGCCCACGCTCACCGTGACCAACGTCACCGTCAGCGACGGGAGCGGGGCGACTTACACCTTTCAAATCGCGACCGACCAGGTCTTTGCGAACATTTTGCGGCAGACAAGCGGCGTCGGACAAGGATCGGCCCAGACCACGTGGACCCCCGACGAGTTCGGAAACACCGGACTCTATTTCTGGCGTGCGCGAGGCGAGGCCGGCGGCGTCGTCGGGCCCTGGTCCGCCGTGGCACAGTTCATCATCGGTGGCGGTGGCGTCGGGCCCGGGGAGACGCAAGTGCTGTTCGACTCCCTCACCGGCGGCATGACCATCGGTGAGCAGCACGGCGGCACTCTCACGCCCAACGGCTGGCGCGTCAACACCAACGGCGATTTCCTCCGCTATGAGGTTCCGACGGTGGAGAACGGCTATGCCGAGTGGCAGAATCTAGGGCTCACGCCCCGTGGCGCCAACGACGCGTCGCACATGTTGTTCGGGATGTGGGATCCGAGCGCCGGCGCTTACGTCCGGAACGCGTTTCGGGTGCACGTCCAAAAGCTGTGGTCCAACCCGCACAACCCACCGTTCATCCGCTTGCGTTGGATCTCACAGGGCCGCGAGCACGATGTCGGCACGAACTTCACGAACTGGGACGCCGGCCACGCCTATACCTGGCGCGTCGACTGGGGCCCGGCCGGAGCCACCAACATTGCGCGTGTGTTCCTCGACGACATCGAGATCATGCAGACCCAGTACAATCGGCCTTACTCCCCGCGGACTCATTTCATCGAGCTCGGTATCGGCGAGCGAGGTGAGTCAGTGATCGACGCGATCTACAAGAACTTTCTCGTCGTTCGCCGTTAAGACGCGCAGTGAGTGAAACGATGCGATATCGATCTATCTCTCTGCTCGTCGGCACGATGTGCATCGCCGGTACGCTGCTCAGCGGTTGCGGTGATTCCGATGGTGGCGGCTCCGGCCCCACCATTACGATTACCGCTCCCGGGATCGCAGCGCCGGCGAACGGCAGCCAGCAGTCCGGAACCGTGACCTTCACCGTCTCGAACGTCAGCGTGAGCGGCGGCAGCGGAACGCCAACCTATACGTTCCAAGTTGCCAGCGATTCGGGGTTTGCCTCGATCATTGCGCAGGCGACGGGTGTGACCGAAGGGGGCGGCGGCCAGACTTCGTGGTCCGCCGGCGGCGAGATCGGCGGAGGTGACGTCTACTGGCGAGCACGCGCGAGCGTCAACGGAACCGATGGACCCTTTTCGAGCCTCGGAATGTTTCGGTTCCAGGGTGGCCCCATCACGGGCGGCGGATCCGACACGATCACTTTGTTCGACCCCTTGACCGGGGGATCGAGTCTCGGCGATGTCGGCGGCGGCGAGTTCACCTCCGAAGGGTGGAAGGTCATCGCGAGCTCCAACTTCATCGTCTACGACGTCGCGACGATCGAGACCGGCTTCGTCGAGTTCGACGTCTCCGGCCTCGACATCCGCAACCCGAGCCGAGATGCTCGACACCTCGTCTGGATGTGGGACCCGAGCCTCGGAAGCGACATGACCGAGAACCGATTCCGCGTGAGCTTGCAAAAGCTCGACGGCCGGAGCTCGATCAACGACCGCTGGCTGCGGCTACGTCACATCTCTCAGGGACGACAGACGGATGTCAGCCACACGTTTCGCGGGTGGACGCCCGAGCGGACCTATCGCGTCCGGCTCGAGTGGGGTCGTGAAGGCGAAGTCAACGTGTTCCGAGTCTTCATCGACGGCACGCAGTTGATGTTCTTTCAGTATGCGAGGGTGTACAACCCCGCCATCCATCGGATCGAGCTGGGCGCAGCCGCCCGAGCAGAGACACCGGAGGGTGCGATCTACTCGAACATCACCATAGGAACACGCTAACGGATCTTCCGCACGGCGCGGCCGGGCAACCACTTGCTCGGCCGCGGCCGCGGGAGTCGAGTCTTTGACCGCCGCGGACTCTACAGGACCGACTTGTAGGCAGGCAAAGCTGTCTGGCCCCCGAGATGCGCGTACAGGACGCGAGCTCCCGGAGCAATGTCGCCGGCCCCGACGAGCCCGATGAGGCCCGCCATCGACTTCCCCTCGTAAACCGGGTCGGTCAGGACGCCTTCCAGCCGAGCGCAAGTCCGGATCGCGTCTATCGTCTGCTCGTCCGGAACTCCGTAAACCCCCGCGTGGAAGCCATCGACCAGCTCGACCTCGTCATCCTCTATCTCTCGAGGGAGGTCCAGCATCTTCGCGGTGCTTCGAGCGATGCGCGCCACTTGCGCGCGGGTCACGTCGACCGTGGCTGAGGCATCGATGCCGATGACCCTCCGGCCTCGACCTTCCGACGCAAAGCCGGCGACCATCCCGGCGTGTGTCGATCCAGTCACCGTGCAGACGACGATCGTATCGAAGAAGATCCCGAGATCGTCCTCCTGTCGCGCCAGCTCGACCGCCCAATTCGCGAACCCCAGTCCCCCCAGCGGATGGTCCGAAGCCCCCGCCGGGATCGGGTACGGCCGGCCGCCGGCGCTCTCGACGGACTTCAGCGCTTGGTGCCAGCTGTCTCGCAGGCCGATGTCGAACCCGGCTTCGTCGAAGCGGACGTCGGCGCCGAGGATGCGGGAGAGCTGGACATTGCCCACTTTGTCGTAGATCGGATCCGGCCAGTCGACCCAGGCTTCTTGCACGGTCACGGCCTTCATGCCGAGAAATGCGGCGACACCGGCGACCTGGCGGGTGTGGTTCGACTGTACGCCTCCGATGGTGACGAACGTGTCGCAGCCCTTGGCGCGAGCGTCCGGCACGAGATATTCCAGCTTGCGAACTTTGTTTCCACCGAACGCGATCCCGGAATTGCAATCCTCGCGTTTCGCCCAGATCTCGACTCGATCGCCGAGATGTGCGCTCAAGCGCCGCAGCGGATGTATCGGACTCGGACCGAATAGCAGCGGCTCGCGCGCGAACGCGTCAAGGCCCATCTGCGTTTCGCACCTTCGGCAGCGACGACCCGGCGTTACGGCGCGCCATCGCTCGGCAGCGCGGCGCCCCCCAGAACTTCCCGGATGGCGTAGTGGCGCGTCGTTCGTTTTTCCTGGTTGAGCCGGACGATGAGCTCGCCGACCAGTCCGAGGCTCACGAGCTGTAGCCCCCCGAGCATGAGGAGGCTCGCGAGGAGCAACAGCGGGCGCCCCGCAATCGGCTCGCCGACCGCGAACTTGACCCAGGTTAGATAGCCTCCCATGCAAAGTCCCGTGATCCCCATCATGAGTCCAGCGGATCCGAAGATCTGAAGCGGGCGACTCGAATAGCTCAAGAGGAACTTCACGGTCATCAAATCGAGGATGACCCGAAAGGTCCGCGAAATGCCGTATTTCGACTCTCCGACGTGGCGCGGACGATGCCCGACGACCATCTCATCGATGGAGACGCCCATGCCGCTCGCGACCGCGGGGATGAATCGGTGCATCTCTCCATAGAGGTCGAGATTCTTCACGACTTCGGAGCGGAACGCCTTCAACGTGCAGCCGTAGTCATGAAGTCGCACTCCGGTCGTCCTCGAAATCAGCCAGTTCGCGATCTGGGACGGAAGCCTGCGCGACAAGAACGGGTCTTTCCGATCCTGGCGCCAGCCGCACACGATGTCGAATCCCGAGTCGAGACGATCGACGAGAAGCGGTATGTCCGAGGGCTCGTTCTGCAAATCCGCGTCGAGGGTGACGATGACCCTCCCCATCGCCTGGCGAAAGCCCGCGGCCATCGCCGACGTCTGTCCGAAATTCTTTCGGAACCGCACGACGCACACCCTGGAATCGCGGTGATGCAACGTGCTGAGCAGCGCGAAGCTCGCATCCGTGCTGCCGTCGTCGACGAAGATGATCTGGTAAACGAGCCCGGAAGGCTCGAGTGCGTCGGTTATCTCCTGATAGAGACGCGGTAAGTTCCCCTCTTCGTTGAAAACCGGGATCACGAGCGAGAGGTCGGGAGAAGCGGTGTCTTGTTTGGGGGACACCGATGCCGCCATCGGCGTCTCCGTCTCGGACGACATGCGCAAAGTATATACTACGCGCCATGGCCAAGCTGGACGAAGAGCGAGTGGAAGCTCTCGCCAAACTCGCCCATCTCGCCCTGACGGACGAGGAGAAACGTCGATTCGGCGGGCAGTTGCAAGAGATCGTCTCTTTCGCCGAGCGGATCCAGGCACTCGATACATCGGGAGTCGCGCCGACCTCACGTGCTCTCCTCGAGGCCGGGCGCAGCGGAGACGCCGCGCTCCGTGACGACACCACGACCCAGAGCCTCGAGCGCGAGCGCGTCCTGGACGGTGCGCCTGACAGCGGAGACGGCTTGTTCAAGGTACCGAGGGTGTTGCCTTGACCCTCTGGCGACAATCGGTCGCCGAGCTCACCAAGAAGACGCGGGGAGGCGACCTCTCGGCGACGGAGCTCACCAACACGTTCATCGACCGGATTGCCGCGCACGACCCGACGATCGGTGCATTCCTCGATCCGATGGTCGAGCCCGCTCGAGGGCAAGCGCGCGCTCTCGACGCGATGCCGGCGTCGAGCCGTGGGCCACTGCACGGGCTGCCGGTCGCGGTCAAGGACATCATCTCAGTCGAAGGAAGCCCCTGTACCTGCGGCTCACGTATCCTCGAGAGCTACGTTCCGCTCTTCGACGCGACGATCGTCGAGCGCCTGAAGCGGAGCGGCGCCGTCATCCTCGGCAAGACCAATATGGACGAGTTCGCGATGGGATCGTCCACCGAGAACTCACGATTCCAGACGACGCGAAACCCTTGGGATCTCGACCGCGTTCCCGGGGGCTCGAGCGGCGGCTCTGCCGCGGCGGTCGCGGCACGACTGGTTCCGGCCGCCCTCGGAACGGATACAGGGGGCTCGATCCGGCAGCCGGCGGCGCTTTGCGGCGTCACGGGTCTCAAGCCCACTTACGGCCGTGTGTCTCGCTACGGCCTGGTCGCATTTGCGTCGTCGCTCGACCAGGCGGGCCCCATGGCGGCGTCCACCGAGGACGTCGCTTGTCTGCTCGAAGCCATCGCGGGCGACGACCCGCGCGATCAAACCTGCTCGAACCATCCCGTGCCGGCCTACGCGAAAGAGCTGGATCGCGACCTAGGCCGACCACGAATCGGGATTCCACGGAGCGCCATCGGCGACGGCATCGATGACGACGTCGCGGCGGCTTTCGCCGCATTCATCGAGGGCCTCGAGGCTCTCGGCGCCGAGACGAGAGAGATCCACCTGCCCGCGACGGAGCACGCGACCTCTTGCTACTACCTTCTTGCGACGGCCGAGGCGAGCTCGAACCTCGCGCGCTACGACGGCGTGCGTTACGGACGTCGGTCCGCAACTGAAACCGGGCTCCACGAGATGATGGCGGCGAGCCGAGATGAAGGCCTAGGAGAGGAGGTCAAGAGACGGATTCTGCTGGGTACCTTCGTTTTGTCAGAGGGCTATTACGACGACTACTATCAAAAAGCTCAACGCGTGCGTAGCTTGATCGCACAGGACTTCCGAGCCGCGTTCGACCAAGTCGATGCCATCGTCCTGCCGACGACGCCGACGCCCGCGTTTCCGATCGGAGAGAAGGTCGACGATCCGCTATCGATGTATCTCTCCGACGTGTTCACGATCACCGCGAACTTGGTAGGTGCCCCTGCTTTGAGCGTCCCGATCGGCCTGTCGGAAAAGGGCCTCCCCATAGGCGCGCAGCTCGTCGGACGTCATTTCGACGAATCCACGATCCTCGCGCTCGGCCACGCGTTTCAGAGAGGCTCGGAATTTCACTCCGCCGTGCCCGCGCTCGCGCGAGACTGATTCCAAACGTAGACGGGCACGCCCGTCATCAACAACAAGAACCCCCAATAGACGATCTCCGGCCCCGCTCCGGCAATGGCCCAGATGGAGTAGGCGAAAGCGGCTAGGGAGAGTGCCACCGAGCCTCGGAGTCGCGGCCCGTTGAACTTTTCAGGCTTCCGCAACCGCATCATGATCTCCGAGAGCGAACAAAATATGTAGGGCACGAGCGTGTTCAAGGTGGCGAGCAAGATAATGAACGTGAATTGCTCGACGAGGCTTCGGGAAAAGTTCATGAGCAGGAGCCCGCTCGCCAAGAGACTCGAAAAAATCAGGCCGAAGGCGGGAGTGTCGCGCGACGAGAGCTTGCCGAAACGCGCCGGGAACAAGCCGTCGCGAGCGGCGGCATAAGGAATCTGCCCCTGAAGAAGAAGCCAGCCGTTCAAAGCACCGAAGCACGAGATGACGGCGCCGGCGCCCACGGCGTATCCCGCCCATGAGCCCCACATCACCCGAGCGGCGTCCGCGAACGGCGCGTTCGAGCTCGCGAGGGCCTCGGGGCGCATGACACCCATGACCGCCACGGTCCCAAAGATGTAGATGACCGCCGTGCTCAATGTCCCCAAAATCGTCGCACGCGGGATGGTCTTCTCCGGATCCACTACATGTTCCGACGGGGTCGTGCCGGACTCGAGCCCCAAAAAAGCCCACAGCGTCAACGCCACTGTCGCGGTCACTGCGGAGAACGTCGAGCCCTCGCTCGCGTTGAAGGGCGTGAAGTTCGCGCTATCCACGTAGAACACGCCGAAGACGGCAATCCCCAAAAGCGGAATGAGCTTGAGCACCGTCGTGACGAGCTGAACGACGCCCGCGGTGTGCACCCCGAACACGTTGATGCCGGTCAACAACCAGATCGTCGCGAGCCCCAATACGGCTTTGAGCGAATTGCTATCCGAGAGCCCCGGCCAAAAGACGGTCATGTAGCTCACGAAAGCGACCGCGATCGCCGCGTTCGTCGTCCAGATCGAGATCCAGTAGCCCCATGCGACGATGAACCCGGGAAAGTCGCCGAACCCTTCGCGGGTATAGGTGTAAGGGCCGCCCGAGCGACGCGTCATCCGCGCGAGACGTGAGAACACGAGCGCCATCGCGACGGCACCGGCTGACGACACGAGCCAGCCCACGATGCTGATACCACCGTACGGGCCGAGGGAGGCCGGGAGGAGAAAAATACCCGAGCCCACCATGTTGCCGACGACGAGTGCCGTCACCATCCAAAGGCCGAGCTTCTGCGAGCGCACGTTTCAGTCGTTCGATATGGAGGGAACCGTACCACCGGCCCGATGAGAACGGTACCGACGCAAGATCCGAACCGCGAAAAAGTAGCCGATACCTCCAACGGTGACGGCGACGACGGCGTTGCCTAGAAAGAACGGTACCAGCAGATGCCAGATATCAGCCGTGAGCGCCCGCCAGATCTCACCGCTTACGATCGCCTGGCGACTGAGCTCGGGGACCTCGGCCGCGCTACCGGTCAAGATCATTCCGAGTCCGGTACCGAGGGCTGCGACGGGAAACATCGTCCACAGGTTCACGAAGCTACCGGTAAGAAACGCCGTCCGGTTCAAGCGGATGACGCATAGCACCGCGATGGCGATGAGCGTCTGCAATCCGAGAAAAGGAGAGAAGCCAACGACGAGCCCCAATCCGAAATCGCGCGCGACGTGCTCCGCGGGCTCGTCGAGCGTCAACAACGTTCGGAGCGAACGCCGTAGTCTGTCAATCACGGCGAAAGTGATCCCAGCCACGCGCAGCGAGCGGACGCTCGGAGCCGTCGCTCGAGACGATCGAGACGCGCGTCTCTCCCGGATCCTCGACGATGACCCCGATCGGCGTGAGCGGAATCTGAAGGGACTCTCCTACAGCTCGTACCGCGGCGTCGTCGCGAGACGTGAACAAGAGCTCGTAGTCTTCCCCGCCACCGAGCGCTGCAGCGGCGGCGTCACGCTTCCTCTCGCGCTCCCAAGCGAGCGTCTCGGCCGAGATCGGTAGCCGAGGCTCATCGACCCGTGCCGATACGCCGCTCGCGCGACACAAGCGGTGTAAGTCCACGCTAAGCCCGTCGGAGATGTCGATACAGGCCGATGCGAGCGAAGCCTCGTTGAGCGCGCGGCCGAGGCCGAGGCGGGGCGTCGGGTCGATCTGAGCGCGCACACATGCTTCCGCCGCTTCGACGGGCCCGCTCCGGAGGTCTTCGGGCACGACGAGGCGTCCTTCGACGGACAGCCGGACCCCTGACTCGAGCAGATGGAGACCGCAGCTCGCGCCACCGATGCTACCGGACACGAACAGAGTCTCGCCGGGCCTAGCGGCGCTCCGGACGAGTGTGCGACCGGAGACGGTGCTTCCCATCGCCGTGACGTCGACGACGACGGGCCCACGAGACCGTGCGACGTTCCCGCCGACCAATACCATGGCGAGCTCACCGCACCGCTCCGCCGCGCCATCGATGATCTGCCAAAACGTCGAGACTTCGAGGTCGAAAGGTACGACGAGCGACAAGAGCGCGGCGCGCGCCTCCCCTCCCATCGCCGCGACATCGCTCGCGCTCACGGCGACCGATTTCCTGCCGACGAAACGAGCGGGCACGGTCCCGAGTGTGAAATGCGTGCCTTCGACGAGGCTATCCGTCGTCAGTAGCGCATTCTCTCCGGAAGGAAACGCCACTACCGCCGCGTCATCACCGATGCCGACGGGCACCGAGGCCGACGGGGGAAAGCGCGACTGGAGCTCCCTCAGGAGCGCGTCTTCGCCGAGCTCGCCGAGCGTCATCGCAGCCGTTGTCGAGCCCGAGCGGGAAAGTGCCCCGCTTTGCCGTGTGAAGACATCTATTTGAACCACCTGTTAAGGTGGGTGGTCGCCCCGGATATCTTCGCGAACTCGCGAACGAGCCATGCTCCAATAAGCCGGGTGGACCTCCGCTTCAAATAGACATTGGCTCAATAGTGTCCCCAATCACGAGCAAAGCAGGGCAAAGCAAGGGTTAAACCGGTGACGTCTGGGTCGGCTCTTTGAGGGCTTGCTCTAGTTTCTCGCTGAGCTCCGTCAACCGGACCGCGACATCGGAGTCGCGTTCACGTTCACGGTCCTGCGCCTTGAAGAGCTCATCCGCAATATTGAGCGCGGCTAAGATCGCGACTTTCAGAGAATCGCTCGTCCCGGTGGCGTCTCCGATAGTGCTGATCTTGGTATCGACGAACCGAGCGAGCTCTTCGATGTAGCGGCCGTCTTCTTCCGCACGAACGGTATAAGTCTGCCCCATGATGACGACGGGTATCAGCTTGGGCTCGGATTTGTCGTCGCTGCTCATGGCTCGTCTTTTCCGTGTTGGTCGGTCCGGTAATCTCGGGACGGCGTCAGGATTCGAGCTTCTTGATCCGCTCGAGGAGTTTTTGAACCTTACTGCGAATAGCCTTGCGCTCGCTCTTGAGCTTTTCGAGCTCCGCGAGCAAAGCTTCATTGGCGCCGGCCGAGGCATCTTCGTCCTCGGAAGCTGCCGCCGGCGCAGCAGCGGACTCTTGTTTCAGTGCCGTGCTCTCGGCGCGCAACTCGTGGTTGCGATCGCGAAGCTCACCGATGAGCGCGGACGCTCGATCGATCCGTTCGTCGAGCTCGGCAAGACCGAGCTCGGCCTGCTTGGCGCCGTTGTCGGTCTCTGCCACGATCGAGCCGCTCGTCGGGCTAGCTCTCTCGAGCTTTCTTCGCGACCGCGACGAGCTCACCAAAGGCAGAGCTATCGTGGATAGCGAGCTCCGACAGTTGCTTGCGGTTGAGGCCTACTCCCGCTTCGGACAAGCCGGCGATGAACGTGCTGTAGCTCATGCCCTCCGCCCGTGCAGCAGCGCCGATCCTGACGATCCACAAGCGCCGAAAGTCGCGCTTCTTCGTGCGGCGATCGCGGTAGGCATAGGACAACGCCCGATCGACGGACTCCTTCGCAGAGCGATAGAGCTTGCTCTTGGTACCTCTGAACCCCTTCGCGAGCCGCAGTACCTTTCGGCGTCGATCGCGACGGTTCGAACCTCGTTTTACTCTTGGCATCTTACAAATCTCCGAAAATCGAAGCCGAAGCCCGTGCTAGGGCAACAGCGGCGCAATGAAGGACGCGTCCGCTTTGGAGACGAGTCCGGACTTCCGCAGCTTGCGCTTCCGACTGCGCTTTTTCTTCGTCATGATATGGCCAGCATAGGCGTGGCTGCGCTTGATCTTTCCGCTCGCAGTCTTGCGGAATCGTTTCGCAGCGCCTCGGTGCGACTTCGCTTTCTTTCCCACTTCGTTTTACTCCCTAAATCCAGTCGGCGCGAATGAACCGCGCAAAGAAATCAGGCGCTTTCCTGTACTTCGCCCTCTTCCATCTCTTTTTTCATTCGCTCCAGCACCGCTTTTCGTGGCGCCAGAATCTGGTGCATCTGATTGCCTTCCATACGCGAGCGCGACTCGACGTTGGCGATCTCGGCTAGCTCTTTCGAGAGCCGGTCGAGAATCTTGACCCCGAGTTGGCCATGAGAACGCTCGCGTCCACGAAACATGATCGTGGTTTTTACTTTATTGCCTTCCATCAAGAAACGTTCGACGTGATTTTTCTTGAACGAATAGTCGTGCTCATCGATCTTGACGCGGAATTTGATTTCCTTGACTTGGATCTGCTTTTGGTGCTTCTTGGCTTCATGCGCGCGCTTGTTCTTCTGGTACATGTATTTGCCGTAATTCATGATCCGGCAAACTGGCGGGTTCGCCTTGGCGACGATCTCGACCAGGTCCAGCTCGCGCTCACGCGCCATCCGGAGAGCATCTTCCGGTCGAACGATCCCGACCTGCTCACCCTTTTCGTCAATCAACCGAATTTCGCGCGCGCGGATGCGCTCATTAACCCGCGTCGATCTATCGATATCGCACCTCCTTGTTACCGCAGTCGTTCAAGGCCCTATTATGCCTTTCCGGCAAGTCGATTTGCCACCACGTCAGTTGTCTATTCATCGATCGCCGCCTCGACGGCAGAAGCGGGCGACAACGCCCGATCCTGTGCCAGCGCCCGAAAACGCTCCACGATCTCTTCTATCTTACTCTCACCTTGGTCCCCTTCGCGCCGGTGACGCACGGAGACGGTCCCAGACTCCGCCTCCTTGTCGCCCGCGACGAGCATGTACGGGACTTGCTGGAGCTGGGCTTCGCGGATTTTGCGGCCGATTTTCTCGTTTCTCGTATCCGAGACCACGCGAAGCCCCGCCGCCCTTAGCTCGGCGGTGACGGTCTCGGCGTAGTCGTGGTGCTTGTCGGAAATGGGCAAGACCGCGGCCTGAACGGGCGCCAGCCAGAACGGGAACGCGCCGGCGGTGTGCTCGATCAAGACCGCCATGAACCGCTCTAGTGAGCCCAAGATCGCTCGATGTATCAACACGGGTCGTTTGCGAGTCCCGTCCTCCGCTGCGTAGTGCAGGTCGAAGCGCTCCGCCTGGACGAAGTCGACCTGGATCGTCGCGCACTGATGCGTCCTGCCGATGGCGTCCTCAACGTGAAAATCTATCTTGGGGCCGTAGAACGCGCCATCGCCCGGATTCAGCTTGTAACGCATCTCCGTACGCTCGAGACCTCGAGCGAGCGCCGCTTCCGCCTGCTCCCATTGCGCATCCGAGCCGATGGAGCGATCCGGCCGGGTCGAAAGCTCCACCCGCACGCCCTCGAAACCAAAGTCCCGATAGACCTCGACCGCAAGATCGATCAAATCGACGACTTCTTGCTCGATCTGCTCGAGCGAGCAGTAGATGTGTGCATCGTCTTGAACGAATGAGCGCACGCGGGTAAGGCCGGAGAGCACGCCGGAACGCTCGTACCGGTGGCAATGACCGAACTCCGACAGTCGAAGCGGGAGCTCGCGGTAGCTGCGAAGCGACGACTCATAGACGATTGCTGCACCGGGGCAATTCATGGGCTTCATCCCGAACTCGGCTTCCTCCGAGTCGATGAAATACATGTTGTCCTTGTAGTGCTCGAGGTGGCCGCTCCTGCGCCAGACGTCCACGTTCATGACGAGCGGGGTCTTGATCTCGTCATATCCCCGTGGATCGAGCTTCTCGCGCATATACGCCATGAGGCCGTTGACGACGCGCAACCCCTTCGGCAACCAGAAGACCTGCCCAGGCGCTTCCGGACGGATGACGAACAGCTCGAGCTCCTTGCCGAGCTTCCGATGGTCGCGCTTCTTGGCCTCTTCGAGCCGTTTCAAGTGCAGCGCAAGACTCTTCTTGTCGAAGAACGTCGTCGCGTAGATGCGCTGCATCGGGGCGTTGGCCTCATCGCCCTTCCAATAGGCCGCCGAGCTTCCGGTCACCTTGATCGCTTTGATCAACCCGGTGTGAGGCACGTGCGGCCCTTCACAAAAATCGTAGAAGTCGCCGACGCGGTAGCACGAAACAACCTCCCCGCCCTTCTCGTCGACGAGCTCTTCCTTGAACGATTGCCCCAGATCCTTGAAACGCGCGATCGCCTCCGATTTCGGAATCTCCTCGCGCTGGAACGGGACCTTTTGCTTCGCGAGCTCCTTCATCCTCTTCTCGATCTTCTCGAGATCCTCGGGAGTAAAGGGCTCATCCACGACGAAGTCGTAGAAGAAACCACCGTCGATCGGGGGGCCAATCCCGTATTGCGCGTTAGGAAACAACTCCGTCACGGCCGCGGCCATCAGGTGGGCGGAGCTGTGGCGAAAGATCTCGAGCGCCTCGTCGTCCTTCTCGGTGAGAATCCTGACGTCGGCGCTCTCCTCGATGGGGCGAGAAAGATCGACGGGCTCGCCATCCACGAGCGCAGCTACCGCGTGCTGGAGCAGTCCCGGACCGATATCCTCAGCAATACGACGTGGGGTCACCCCCGCCTCGTATTCCTTGGCATCGCCGTTCGGTAGCTTTACTTTGATAGTCATAAATAAAAAGCGTCCGCGGCGAGTCTCGTAAGACCCTCGCGGACGGCCCTCGAAAAAGTGGTAGGCGCGGGCGGACTTGAACCGCCGACTTCTACGATGTCAACGTAGCGCTCTCCCACTGAGCTACGCGCCTATGGAGTCGATTCCGACGTAGATATTAGCAATGCCGCCCGACCCTGTCAAGGCAATAAACCACTGTGTAGCATATAGATACGGAAGTACCCCTCTCGCAACCCGGCGAATGGCGCCGTTGACGTAGAAGGCACGCACGGGCGATAATGTCGTAAGCAAAAAATCAATACAGCAAAGTATGGCTAGCCCAACCCGTCGCGCCGCACCCGCCGCCCAAGAGTCGACATCGATTCCGAATCTGGTCGAGATCCTCAAGAAGCAAAAGCTTCTGAACGCCTCCGAAGTCGAGCAGATCGAGCGCTATATTCAGGTCCAGCAGCTGACGGAGGAAGAGGCGCTGCGACGCTTGGGCAAGTTTGGTGAAGACGAGATCACCCAAGCTGTTGCCCGCCACGCCAAGCTGCCTTACCTCAAGATCAACCCGCTCGACCTCGATCTCGACGTCGTGACAGCCGCGCTGCCCGCCCGCTTCGCGAGACGCCACATGATGTGCGCGGTCTCGAAGCACGGCGACACGATCACTCTCGCGATCGCGAACCCTTTCAACAAGGCCCCACTGAGCGATCTTCAGCAATTCGGCGGTCTCGAAGTGAAGCTCGTCGTCGCTTCGCGAGCCGACATCGAGACCGTCAACAAGGGGTTCTACGATCTGAAGACCTCGCTAAAGGCGGCCGAGTCCCAGCTGAGCGAGGGCCGGCTGACGTCGATCGACATCACGAATCAGGAGTTCCTGTCCGGCCCAACCGAAGAGATGGACCCGACGCAGCAGCCCGTCGTGACCGCGCTCGACAACATGCTCACCCACGCCTTCGATCAGCGAGCATCGGACATCCACATGGAGCCCAAACGAAACATCGCGCTCGTCCGGTTGCGGATCGACGGTGTGCTTCACGACGTCCACGTGATTCCGAAGATCGTGTACCAGGCCGTCGTCAGTCGCGTGAAAATGCTCAGTGGACTGAACATTGCAGAGAAGCGACGCCCACAGGACGGACGTATCAAGCGAAACGAAGGCGGCAAAGAAGTCGAGATCCGCGTCTCGACGATGCCGACGGTGTTCGGAGAGAAAGCAGTTCTTCGTATTTTCGACCCGGACATTTTGCTGAAGTCCGTGGCCGAGCTCGGGTTCTCGGACACCGAGCTCCCCCGCTTCACACCTTTTCTGGAGAATCGAGAAGGCATCGTCCTCGTGACCGGCCCCACCGGTAGCGGCAAGACGACGACGCTCTACTCCGTCTTGAAGCACCTCTCACGCCCCGAGGTGAACATCGTCACCGTCGAAGACCCCGTCGAGCTCGTCTATGACGACTTCAACCAAGTTCAAGTCCGCAACGATTTGGATGTTAATTTCGCGAACGCGATCCGAACCGTGCTGAGGCAGGATCCCGACATCGTCATGGTCGGCGAGATCCGGGACTCCGAAACGGCGGAGATGGCGATCCAGGCGGCGCTCACCGGCCACCTGGTTTTCTCCACACTGCATACTAATGATGCTCCCTCAGCCATCACTCGATTACTCGATCTCGGCGCCCCGTCATTTCTCGTGACGTCGACGCTCGTCGGCGTTCTGGCGCAGCGCCTCGTGCGAACGGTTTGTCCGAAATGCGTCGAGGACATCGCTCCGACCGAAGAGGATGCCTTCGGATTGAACGCCCCGTTCGAGAAGATCAAGGACCTGACGTTCCGCCACGGCGTGGGTTGCATCGAGTGCCGGCAAACCGGCTATCACGGCCGGAGCGGCATCTACGAGGTCATGCCGGTATCTCGCAAGATCCGCAAGCAAATCGTCTCCCGCACGGCGTCCCCCGAGATCGTCAGAACCGCGAGAGACGAGGGAATGCGCACACTCCGCGAATCCGCGATCGCAAAGCTCGTGAGCGGAGCCACGACGGTGTCCGAAGTCATCCGCGTCACCGGCCGCTGATCGAGCCCAGAGAGCTCGATCAGCTGTAACGGCCCTCTATA
>Ga0315338_1000865_pt1 | contig 50252 bp, 51 predicted proteins | sample ASW8metaG_FD_204518 | JGI IMG/M metagenome (GOLD analysis project Ga0315338, IMG submission 204518) | Ammonia-oxidizing marine archaeal communities from Monterey Bay, California, United States - ASW #8 | ecosystem: Environmental > Aquatic > Marine > Coastal | place: USA: California | collected... | reverse complement strand
CATAAAAAACTTCTTTTGTTTTATTGTTTGTTTTTAATTTAATTCCACCATTTATTGTTAAATTAATTAATTTACCTTTTATATAATTGTTTTGATACTTAATAATAATTTTATCATTTTTTTTATATATATTTGATATCCATTTTCTTTTTATAAAATTAAAGCCTTTTTTTTCCCAAAGTTGATAATTGTTAAAAAAAATTTCTAAAAATAATTTAATAAAATTGTTTTTTTCTACATAAATTTTTTCTTTATATAACGATGTGATTTTAAAATCTTTTTTATTTAAATTTGGGTATTTTTTTAAATTTAATCCTAGACCTATAATAATCCATTTAACTTTTTTATTTAGATTAAAGGAACTTTCTACAATAATACCAGCAATTTTTTTTTTATTTAAAAGTATATCATTAGGCCATTTGTATTTAACATTAATTTTTTTCTTAATTTTTTTTAATGAATCACCTATAGATACTGAAGTAACAAAAGAGAGTTGGTTAACTACATTTACTCTACATTTAGGCTTTAATAAAATAGATAAATGAATATTACCCTTATACGAATGCCATTTTGCTTTTCTTCTACCATAACCACTGGTTTGATTAATAGCGCTTAAACATAAATTATTAATATTTTTATTTAATGAGAATAATCTTTTTAATTCTAGATTTGTACTTTCAACAGTATTTAAATTTATTAAATTATATTTTTTTTTCATCAAGTATTTATAAAAGATGTGGAGTTAATTATTTCTAAGAAATCAGAAAGTAATATTATTAAAAAAATACTTATGATTAAGGTTAAAATAATTATTAACTTAGAAATTTTTGATATATTTATATAAATATCGTTAATTGGTTTGTCAAAAAAAATAATTTTTATAATTTTTAAATAATAAAATGCTGAAATAATTGATGTCAAAACTGCTATTACAGCTAAAAAATACATTTTGCTTTCAACAGCAGCAATTAAAATATACAATTTTCCAAAAAAACCTGATAATGGTGGTAAGCCTGCTAAAGAAAAAAGTAAAATTGCAAAACTAAAAGATAAAAACGAATTCTTTTTTAACAAACCAGAAAAATTATTAATGTTTTCCAAATAATATCCATTTATTTTATTTTTTAAGCATAATATGCATGTAAAAATCCCTAAAATATTAATCGTATAAATTGATAGGTAAAGTTGAACACTTTTAATCCCAATTTGGTTAGCTGTTAAAACTCCTATTAAAATAAATCCCATATGACTTATAGAACTGTATGCCAAAAGACGTTTAATATTATTTTGATTTAACGCTGCAATAGATCCTAAAATCATTGAGGCTATAGAAACTAAATATAAAATTTGAGACCAAGCTGTGTAATAATTTTCAAATGGTATATTCAAAAATTTTATTAGAAAACCTATAGTTCCAATTTTTGGAATAGTTGTAAGAAAAGCTGTTGTCGATGTAGGTGATCCTTCATATACATCAGGTGCCCACATGTGAAATGGCACGACACCAATTTTAAAAAATAAACCGCATAAAATTAAAATAAAACCAATATTAATAATTAAAAAATTTTCATGGTTTTTCAAAGATAAATTAATTGATTTGGATATTTCATAGAAATCAGTTGAATTAGTAAATCCATAAATTATTGATAAACCATATAATAATATTCCAGAAGATAACGCACCAATTATAAAGTATTTAACTCCAGATTCAGAAGATTTAATATCGTGTTTTCTATAAGCAGCTAGAATATATAAACAAATGCTTTGTAATTCCAAACCAAGATACATGGATATAATATTCCTTGATGAAATTAATATTAAAACACCAACTATTGATAATAAAATTAAGAAAAAGAACTCGGGGTTAATTATATTTAAATCTTTTAAATAGTTATATGAAATATAAATTATTATTATTGTTCCTATATAAACTAAAATCTTAAAAAAAAGAGTATATAAATCATTATTAAGTAAATTATTAAATGAATTTGTTCCAGCATCTACGACGTAAATAGAGCAATAAAGAGATAAAATTAATGAGATGAGAGTAATGTAAAGTACTCTTTTGTTAGGATCTTCATCCTTATTAAAAAAAATTCCATATAATAAAATAAGTACAGAACCAATAATTAAGGTAATTTCTGGGGAAAATAATTTAATATCAATTAATTCCATTTTTTAATTAATAATTAATTTGTTTGTAGATAATTCATAAACACTAATTAAAAAATTAGGATATAAACCAAATGTTATAATCAAAACTATAAATATAAAAAAAATAAATGTTTCTTTAATATTTAAATCATTAATATCCTTGTAATTATTAGTACCGAAACAAACACGATTATATAACCATAAAATATAACAAGCAGAAAATATGATTCCAAATGCTGCAAAAAAAGATATTAAAAAATTAATTTTAAAGGCACCAATTAAAACTAGAAATTCACTAATAAATCCCGTTGTTCCAGGAAAAGAAATTGCTCCTAAACAAAATATCATAAAAAAAAATGAAAATACTGGCATTTGCTTTAGCATACCACCATAATCATTAATATTTTTTGTTTTAATTTTATCAATTAAAATTCCAGCAGATAAAAAAAGTGCGGCAGAAACAAGTCCGTGACTTATCATTTGAAAAACTGATCCTTGTAAACCTTCTAGGTTTCTAGAAAAGATACCCAAAGTAACAAAACCCATATGAGCAACTGATGAATAAGCGATTAATTTTTTTATATTTTTTTGAGCTAATGTAACTATCGAAATATAAATGATTGAAATTAAACTTAATATAAAAATAAATGGAGTAAAAAAATCTGATGCTGTAGGAAATAACGGAAGTGAAAACCTTAAAAATCCATAACCTCCTAATTTTAATAAAATTCCTGCTAATATAACTGAGCCGGCTGTTGGAGCTTCTACATGAGCATCGGGTAACCAGGTGTGAAAAGGCCACATTGGGAGTTTAATTGCAAAAGAGATAAAAAAAGAGAGAAACAACCAGATTTGTAAAGTAAATGGAATATTTATGTTAATCAATAAAGTCAGATTGCTAGTTCCAGAATAAAAATATAAGGTTAAAATCCCTAACAACATAAATAATGCGCCAAAAATAGTAAATAATAAGAATTTATATGATGCATAAATTCTATTTTCACCACCCCAAATTCCTATAATTAAAAAAAGTGGAATTATTGATCCTTCAAAAAAAATATAAAAAATAAATAGATCTAATGAAGAAAACGCGCCAATAAGAAAGAACTCAATTAATAAGAAAGATATTATAAAATAACTAATATTTTCTTTAATTTTATTCCAACTAGTAAAAATACAAATTGGAGTTAATAAAGTTGTTAATAGAATGAATGATAATGAAATACCGTCAATACCAAGATAATAATAGATATTTAAATCTTCTATTATTTTAAAATTTTCAACAAATTGAAATTGATCTTCTGTTTGATCAAAAAGATATAAAAGAATTAATGATAAAAGAAAATTTATTATTGAAGTCCATAAACCTATTTCTTTTACTTTTTTCTCATAATATTTATCTTTTTTATTTATTAATAATATTACTAGTGATCCGATAAGTGGAAAAAAAATTAATAACGATAATATTGGAATATTCGTCAATTTTTAATACTAAAGAAAAAATATTACAAAAGAAATTAACAATGTCATTCCTATCACAAATGAAAATACATAATGATAAATATAACCAGTTTGTAGATTACTGAAAAATTTTGATATTCTTTTAGTTGATAAAGCCAAAGCATTTGGCCCCAATTTATCAATTAAGCCTATATCAATTTTTTTCCATAAATTATCAGATAATTTTATTATATTCTTAACAAATAAATAATCATAAAGTTCGTCGAAATACCATTTGTTTAAAAGAAATTCATAAAAAGAATTAAATTTTTTCTTTAAATAAAAAATTAATTTTTGATTATAAAAATAAAAATAAAAAATTAAAAGTATTCCAAAAAAAGATAAAATTGTAGGAATAAAATTGATTAAATTATTTTTGTGGTGCAAGGATATAGTAGAAATATTTGAAACGTTTGAATTCATCCATAACTGCGCATATTTTTCACTAACAAAAAAATCTTTAAAAAAATAACCAGAAAAAATAGAAAACAAGGATAATAATATAAGAGGAAATAAAATATAAAAAGAAGATTCTTTTACTTTAAGGTAATGGAACTTTGAAAAATTTAATGAGCCATGAAAAACATAATAAATTAATCTAAATGAATATATTGATGTAAGTAATACAACAATGATAGATACAATATAAACATACTTAGCTAAAAACAAATTAGAAGATAGACCGGAATTAACTATAAGTTCTTTTGAATAATAACCAGAAAAGAAAGGAATGCCTGAGAGAGCTAAACTTCCTATTATCATTATGAAATATGTTACAGGGAGTTTTTTCCATAATTTTCCCATTTTTTTTATATTTTCATGATGTAAAACTTGAATAACTGATCCAGCGCCTAAAAAAAGTAATGCTTTAAAAAAGGCGTGGGTAACAAGATGAAATATTGCTAAGTTATACATAGAAAAACCGGCAGCAATAAACATGAATCCAAGTTGACTACAAGTTGAATAGGCAATAATTCTTTTTATATTATTTTGTGTTATAGCAACAGAAGCAGCAAATATTGCTGTTATAGACCCTATAAAAATTAAAAAATTTGAAGCAATAATAGAATTATTAAAAAATAAGGACATTTTGCAAATTAAAAAAACTCCCGCTGTTACCATAGTCGCAGCATGAATCAATGCTGACACAGGTGTTGGCCCTTCCATTGCATCTGGTAACCATGTATGAAAACCTAGTTGGGCAGATTTACCCATAGCACCCAAAATAAGCAAAAAACATATAACCGTTACTACATCTACATCAAAAAATAAAAAATTATATCTAACCTCTTCATAGTTATTAAAATTGGAAAAAATGTTTACAAAATTTATAGAATTAAAATTTAAATAAATTAAAATAATTCCTAATATAAAAAACATATCCCCAACTCTATTTACGATAAATGCTTTTAAAGCAGCGTTAGTAGCAGATTCTTTATAAAACCACCAACCTATTAATAAATAAGAACAAAACCCCACACCTTCCCAGCCAAAATAAAGTTGGAGTAAATTTCCTGAAGAAACTAAAATAAGCATGAAAAAAGAAAATAAATTTAAATAACAAAAAAAACGAGTTATTGATTTATCTTCTTTCATATATCCAATAGAATAAAATTGAACTAAAGCTGAAATAACATTTACAATTAAAATCATAATAGATGTCAGAAAATCTACGTGTATATTCCAAGAAGAAATTAAGTTTCCAGAATGTAACCAACTAAATAAATAAATTTCAAAAGTAGTATTAGTATCTATAACCTCTCTAATAAGTAAAAATGAAAAAAAGGTAGATAAAAAAATAAAAAAAACAGAAGTATAAATTAAAATTTTTTTGTTAATAAAATTAGTAAATAAAAGAAAAATAAAAAAACTAATTAATGGGAATAAAACTGATAGTGAAAACATATTATCCTTTTAAGGTAGTAATATCATCAATATGTATAGAATCTTTTTTTCTAAAAAATATTACTATTATTGCTAATCCAACAGCAGCTTCGGCAGCAGAAATACTTATATTAAAAAGTACAAATATTTGTCCTACAATATTTTTATAATAATTTGAAAAAGAAACGAAGTTAATATTTGCTGAAAGAAGTATTAATTCTATAGACATCAATAAAATTATTAAATTTTTTCTATTCAAAAAAACACCTATTAAGCCAATAACAAATATAGTAATAGATAAATATAAATAATATATGATGGGAATTTCCATTTGTTTATTTTTTTAATATTTGTTTATAAATATTTTGTTTTTTTACATTTTTTCTTTTTCTATAAGTCAAAAAAATTGCACCAATCATTGCAACTAAAAGAATTAGACCGGATATTTGAAATAATAAAAAATAATCAGTATATAGAATATTTCCTATAAGTTTTGTATTATTCAATGTTTGATTAGAATTTGTTTTTACAAAATTCAATTTTGATTGATTAACTACATAAATTAATTCTAATAAAATTATAAAACCAACAAACAGGCCGATTGGTAAATAATTTAAAAAAGTTTTCCTTAATTTTGTGATATTTATATCTAACATCATTATAACAAATAAAAAGAGAACAGCCACAGCGCCGATATATACTATAAGTAGTATCATTGCTAAAAACTCTGCATTAGAGAATAAAAATAAAATTGCAGTGTTAAAAAAAACAAGTATTAAAAACAAAACAGAATGTATTGGATTCTTTGATAATATTACTAATAACGAAGAAGTAATTATTATTATTGATATAATAAAAAATAAAAAAATAGTCAAAATAAGTTTATAAAATAATTTTTATCTATACGTTGAGTCTAAATCCAATCTTTTTTTTATTTCATTCTCCCACATATCGCCATTCTTTAAAAGTTTTTCTTTATTGTATAATAGTTCTGATCTAGTTTCTGCAGAATATTCAAAATTGGGTCCTTCGACTATAGCATCTGTTGGACAAGACTCTTCGCATAAACCACAATATATACATTTAGTCATATCAATATCGTATTTTGTTGTGCTTCTAATACCATTCTTATCAGCAGGCCCGGTTTTAATAGTAATTGCTTGTGCAGGGCAAATTGCTTCACATAACTTACACCCAATACATCTTTCTTCTCCTGAAGGATATCTTCTTAATGCATGTTCGCCTCTAAATCTAGGACTTAAAGGGCCTTTTTCATTGGGATAATTCAATGTTACACGTCTTTTAAAAAAGTATTTAAAAGTAGTAATCAATCCAATAAATAAATCTCTTAAAAGTGCAATTTTTAAAATATTAAAAAAAATTTTTTTAAACATATTTAAAAAAAACTAAAAATGTAGATGTTAAAAATACCCAAAATAAAGATAAGGGTAAAAAAACTTTCCATCCTAATCTCATCAATTGATCATATCTGAATCTAGGAAATGTTGCTCTAATCCAAAAAAACAAAAAAACAAAAAAAGAAACTTTAAGGAAAAACCAAACATAGCCTGGGATATAATTAAATAATTCTAAGTTAAACGGTGGTAACCATCCACCAAAGAAAAGTATGGTTGTCATAGCGCTCATTAAAACTATATTTGCATATTCTCCTAAAAAAAATAAAGCAAATGGAGAGGAAGAATATTCAACATGATAACCAGATACGAGTTCTGCTTCAGCTTCAGGCAAATCAAACGGGGCTCTATTTGTTTCAGCTAAAGTAGATATAAAAAAAATAATCATCATTGGAAAATGAGGTATGAAATACCATAATTTATTTTGTGCTATGATAATTTCAGTTAAATTTAATGAGCCCGCTGATAATAAAACACTAATAATAATTAAGCCAATTGATACTTCGTAGGAAATCATTTGAGCTGTAGAACGCATAGCACCTAAAAATGCATATTTAGAATTACTTGCCCAACCAGCCATTATTATTCCATAAACACTCAATGTTGAAACAGCAAATAAATATAAAATACCTACATTAATATTTGATAAAACAATACCTTTATCAAAGGGAATTACCGCCCATCCGATTAAACTTAATACAAATGTTATAATTGGAGCTATTATAAAAACATATTTATCAGAACCATAAGGAATTATAATTTCCTTTGTTAGTAGCTTTATACCATCAGCAATTGGTTGAAATAAACCTAAAGGACCTACAACGTTTGGGCCTCTTCTTAATTGCATTCCAGCAATTACTTTTCTTTCTATGTATGTTAAAAAAGCAACAAACAATAGTAATGGAAGTATTATTAGCGATATTTTTGAAATTATAATTAAAGTATTAAATAACATTCTATTTATTATTTCCTTTGAACTCTTTTGAACACCTGTTCATAACTTTTGATGATTTAGTTATAGGGTCTGTTAGATAAAAATCATCTATTGGTAAATTAAATTCTTCATTAAGTAATTTCCCTTTTTTACCAAACTTAACAAATTCGTTCTCAATATTTTTTTTTTGTGAAGAAAAAACTTTATTATTTTCCTTAATTAGTCTCTTTCTAACATCGTAAATATCATAATAATTATATTTTTTCTTTAATTTCTTTCCGATGGAAACAATTATTTTCCAATCTTCCTTAGCTAATCCTGGCGGGTTGCATGCTTTAAAAGTTGTTTGAACTTTTCCTTCAGTATTAACATATGTAGCATTTTTTTCACTGTAAGCTGAACCAGGTAAAACTACATCAGAATATTCAGCTCCAAAATCTCCATGATGTCCTTGATATATAACAAATGAATTAGTTAATTTTGTAACATCAATTTGATCGACACCTAATAAATAAATAAGTTCTAATCTGCCTTTTTTAGATAAGGAATAAAGTTTATCAAGATTAAAATCTAGATTTTTGGAATAAAATTTTAAATCTAATGCTCCGACTCTAGATGCAGCGTAATGAAGAAAACTAAGTCCATTCCAAATAATTTTATTATTTTCTTTTTGTATTACAGAAAATTTTTTGCATAAATTATAAATAAAAAATAAAATTGATTTAGAATCTTTTCTAGTAAAAATATTATCTCCAATAATTAATATTGGTTTTTTCGCTTTTTCTAATTTTTTTGATAATAAATTTTTTTTATTTATAGTGTCAATTAATATTAACGGATTATTTTCTAAGAATTTACATGGATAATTTAAATCAAATTTTGGTCCAATTGAAAATACTTCATAATCGCCTTGAAGATATCTTTTTCTAATTCTAGCATTTAATATAGCGGCTTCTTTTCTTGGATTTGTGCCTATTAAAAGACAAAAATCAGAATCTTCTATTCCAGAAATACCAGTGTTAAATGTATATGCAACTCGTGGTATTGATTGATACGTTGCGTTGTTTTGAGAACATAAAAAATTATCAGATCCAAACATAGTAAATAAATCTTTTAATAAGATTATACTCTCACAATCAACCTGGTTACCTAAAATTGCGGCCATTTTTTTTCCTTGAATTTTTTTAAATCTTATTTTAATAAAATCTAATGCTTCATCCCACGTGCATTCTTCCAATTTATTTTTTTTTTTTATGTATGGTTTGTCTATTCTATTAAATTTTAATCCATCATACGAAAAACGTGTTTTATCTGAAATCCATTCCTCGTTAATTTCTTCATTAACTATTGGTAGCACTCTCATAACTTGATTATCTCTAGTATCTAATCTAATATTTGAGCAAACTGCATCGGAGGTATCTATTGACTCAGTTTTATTTAGTTCCCAAGGTCTTATCGTTAAACTAAATGGTTTAGAAGTTAAAGCCCCTACTGGACATATGTCAATCATATTTCCAGATAGTTCTGACGATAAAGTTTTATCTAAATAAGATGTTACTTCCATATCTTCTCCTATTCCAGTTGTTCCTAATTCTGGGGTTCCAGCTACTTCAGTTGCAAAACGTATACATCTTGTGCAATGTATACATCTTGTCATTACTGTTTTGACTAACGGCCCAAAGTTTTTTTCTTTAACTGCTCTTTTATTATAAGCAAATCGACTTTTATCTTTTCCATAACCCATAGCAATATCTTGTAAATCACATTCACCCCCTTGATCACAAATAGGGCAATCTAACGGATGATTAATTAAAAGAAATTCCATGACACCTTTTCTTGCTTTTTTTACCATAGTTGTTGTGGTTTTAATTATCATTCCTTCAGAACATGGGACACTACAAGAGGCAACTGGTTTGGGGTTGCCTTCAACTTCAACTAAACACATCCTACAATTTCCTGCGATAGATAGTTTTTCATGATAACAAAAAATAGGTATTTCAATTCCTATTTTTTGACAAGCCTGTAATATTGTAGTTCCTAATTCAACTTTAATTTTTTCATTATCTATTGTAATTTCTATCATTAAGCTACTTCTTTTTTTAAATTGTTGCTTTTTTCAAACTTTTGTATAATTAGATGTCTAAAATTTTTTATTAATCCTTGAATTGGCGCTGCTGCGGCATCTCCAAGCGCACAAATTGTATGTCCATCAACTTCTTTAGATACTTCATACAAAGTATCAATTTCATCGATTGATCCTTGACCCTTACAAAATCTTTCCATTACTCTCCACATCCAGCCGGTGCCTTCTCTACATGGGGTACATTGACCACAGCTTTCTTTTTTATAAAATCTTGAAATTCTTGAAACAGCTTTTAATAAGTCAGTAGATTTATTCATTACAATAACTCCTGCTGTACCTAAACCAGAATTAACTTTTTTTAAACTATCAAAATCCATATGAACATCGTCGCAGATTTTTTTTGGTATTAAAGGCACAGAAGTACCACCAGGGATAACAGCTAATAAATTATTCCAACCACCTGTTACTCCACCAGCGTATTTTTCTATTAATTCTTTAAGTGGAATTCCTAATTCTTCTTCAATATTACAAGGCTTATTAACATGGCCAGAAATACAGAAAATTTTTGAACCAGTGTTATTTGGTTTTCCAAGTGAAGAAAACCAAGTACTACCTTTTTTTAAAATATCCGGAACAACTGCTATTGTTTCTACATTATTAATTATTGTAGGACATCCGTATAAACCAATAATAGCTGGAAACGGTGGTTTTAATCTAGGCTGAGCTTTTTTTCCTTCCAAACTTTCTAACATCGCAGTTTCTTCACCTGCTATATAAGCTCCTGCACCTCTATGTAAATAAATATCAAAACGCCAACCTGAATTACAAGAATCTTTTCCTATAAGTCTGCTTTTATAAGCTTCATCTATAGCTGCTTGTAATATATTAGCTTCATTATAAAACTCACCTCGAATGTAGATATAACAAGTATGCGCACCTATAGCAAAACCTGATAATAAACATCCTTCTATAAGTTTATGGGGTTCGTATCTTATTATATCTCTATCTTTACAAGTACCAGGTTCACTCTCATCAGCGTTCACGACTAAATATTTTGGTAGTTTTGATTTTTCTGGAATAAAAGACCATTTTAAACCAGTTGGAAATCCAGCACCTCCCCTTCCTCTTAAATCTGAAAGTCTTATTTCATTAATTAACCAACTAGAACCTCGTTGAATAATTTTTTTGGTACCATTCCAAACACCCTTACTTTTTGCTTCCTTTAATTTAAAAGAATTATACCCACTTAAATTTGTAAAAATATGATCTTCGTGTTTTAACATTTTTTAAAATATTATTTCTTTAAATTTTTAACTATTTTTTCAATATCGTCTAATTTTAAATTCTCATAATAGTTATTATTTATTTTAATAACTGGTGCATCAATACATGCTCCTAAACATTCAATTTCATGCAAAGAAAATACTCCGTCTTTAGTTATTTTTCCAGTTTTAATATTTAAATTTTTTTCAAATTTTTTTCTGATTGAATCAGAACCTTTTAACCAACAAGGTGTGGTTGTGCAAATATTTATACAATACTTACCAACCTTTTTTAAATTAAACATGTGATAAAAAGATGCCACCTCATATACGTTAATCAAAGGTACTTTTAAATATTTTGATATGTATTCAATAGCAGATTTATTTAAACAACCGTCTAATTGTTCTTGTGCTAAATGTAATAGTGGTATAGTTGCACTTTCTGAAAATTTTTTTGGATATTTTTTTAATATCTTTTTTGACTTTAGTAAATTTGAGTTATTAAATTTAAATTTTAATTCAATATTATTATACATAAAATTATCTTTATTTACCTATCAATTTCACCAAAAACAATATCCATTGAACCTAAAATAGCAACAATATCAGCCAACATATGACCTTTAGAACAAAAATCCATTGCTTGCAAATGAGCAAAACCAGGCGCTCTTATTTTACATTTGTAAGGTTTGTTAGTACCGTCAGAAACTAAATAAACACCAAATTCTCCTTTTGGAGCTTCTACTGAAGTATACGTTTCTCCTTTTGGAACTTTATATCCTTCTGTGAATAATTTAAAATGATGTATTAAAGACTCCATTGATGTTTTCATTAGCTTTCTTTTTGGAGGTGTGATTTTATTATTTTTTATCATTACAGGACCTTTAGGAATGTCGTCTACACATTGATGAATAATTTTTAAAGATTCTTTCATTTCTTCTACTCTTACAAAATATCTATCATAACAATCTCCGTTTTTACCAACTGGTATTTCAAAGTCTAATTTATCATAAATTTCATAACTTTCTTCTTTCCTTAAATCCCATTTAACGCCAGATGCTCTAAGCATAGGTCCTGTAAAACCAAAATCTATTGCATCCTCTGCAGATACAACACCTATATCTACGGTTCTTTGTTTAAAAATTCTATTATCTGATAAAAGGTCTTCTAGATCTTTAATAAATTTTGGAAATTTAATTGCCCATTTTTTAATATCTTGTAACAAATCACGTGGTAAATCTCTATAGACTCCTCCCGGACGAAAATAAGCTGCATGTAATCTAGAACCGCTTACTTTTTCATAAAATTCCATTAATAATTCTCTTTGCTCAAAAGACCATAAAAAAGGTGTCATTGCACCAACATCCATTGCCATTGCTGGTATAGCAAGTAAATGGTTTAATATTCTAGTAATTTCAGAAAATAATACTCTTATATAACTTGCACGTATTGGGCTTTCTATTTTGAGTAATTTTTCAACTGCTAAAGCAAAAGCATGCTCTTGACACATTGGTGAAACATAATCCAATCTATCAAAATATGGAACTGCTTGTAAATAAGTTTTATTTTCAATTAATTTTTCAGTACCACGATGTAATAAACCAATATGAGGATCAACTCTTTCAATTATTTCACCATCCATTTCTAGAACCATTCTTAATACACCATGTGCAGCAGGGTGTTGAGGACCAAAATTAATAGTAAGGGGTTTAATTTTAACTTCTTTCATTCAAATTAAAAATTAATTATCTGCTTTTTCATCTCCTGGTAAAATACCACCTTCCCAAGGACTTAAAAAATCAAAATTTCTATAATCTTGTGTTAATTTAACTTTTGAATAAACAACTTTTTTCTTTTCTTCATCATATCTTAACTCCACAAAGCCTGTTAAAGGAAAATCTTTTCTTAAGGGGTATCCTTCAAAACCGTAATCAGTTAAAATTCTTCGTAAATCATTATTACCTCTAAATGATATACCGTACATATCCCAAACTTCACGCTCATACCAACATGCCGATTTATAAAGTTTTGAAATAGATGGAACAATTTTATTATCATTTAAAAAAATCTTTACTCTTATTCGTAAATTATTTTTTAAACTTAATAGATTATACACTAACTCAAATCTTTTTGATCTTTGCGGGTAATCAACAGCTGTGATGTCTAACAACATTTCAAAATACAACTCATCAGTTTTTTTTAATTCTTCAAGTAAATTATAAATGGTAGATATTTTAGTTGTTATTATTAATTCATTATTGATAATTTCGTGATTAGTTACGTATTTACATGAATTTAAAATAAAAGTACCTAGATTATTTATTTTTTTATTCATAATTTCTATCTAAAAAAAACATTTTCTCTTTTAATTTTTTTTTGAAGTTGCATAATTCCGTAAAGTAAGGCCTCAGCAGTTGGTGGACAACCTGGAACATAAATATCAACAGGTACAATTCTATCACATCCTCTAACAACTGAATATGAATAATGATAATATCCTCCACCATTTGCACAAGAACCCATTGAAATTACCCATTTAGGATCTGGCATTTGGTCATATACTTTTCTAAGAGCTGGGGCCATTTTATTACATAAAGTTCCAGCAACTATCATAACATCTGACTGACGAGGACTTCCTCTAGTTACAATTCCGAATCTGTCCAAATCATATCTGCTCATGTAAGTGTGCATCATTTCTACAGCACAACAGGCCAAGCCAAATGTCATTGGCCACATTGAGCCTGATCTTGCCCAATTAATTAAATTATTAAACTTTGTGGTTGTAAATCCTTTTGTTTTAAACTGTTTTTTTAATAAACCATTTAACAAAGAATTTTTTTTATCTTTATTTAAATTAATTATTCCCATTCAAGTGCACCTTTTTTCCACTCATAAATAAATCCAATTGTTAAAATAATTAAAAAAATCATCATTGATATATATCCAAATAAACCAATATCTTTCAGAGAGATAGCCCAAGGAAACAAAAAAGCTACTTCTAAATCAAAAATTATAAATAACAAGGCTACAAGATAAAATCGTATATCAAATTTTGTTCTAGCATCATCAAAAGGCTCAAACCCACATTCGTATGGAGATAATTTCTCATCACTTGGATTCTTTGGAGATAAAATAAAAGACAAAGATAAAAAACCAATAGAAAAAATGATTGAAATTATTAAAAATAATAAAATAGGTAAATATTCTTCTAACATTTTTTTTAAAAAAAAAAAATTACTTCTATTAATTTAAAGTAATTTGCAAAACAATCTAGTGGTTAATTTAAATGGCGGGAGTGAAGGGACTCGAACCCTCGACTTCCTGCGTGACAGGCAGGCGCTCTAAACCAACTGAGCTACACCCCCATTGGTGAATAGTATAATATAATATTACAAATTAGAATCTACAACAAATTGTGACGCGTTTGTGGGTAGATTCCAAATTTATTACAGGAAATTTAAAAAAAATTAAAAAAATTAGTGAGGCTAAAAGATTTGTTTCTTACGTAAATAATAGACTAACCCAAATTGCGCTTGAGTTAATTCATTACCATTATTTTCAGAAATACCTCCTCCAAATTGTTCGTTAGCAGCAAAATGATAATGCCTAAAACTAAACGTTGCACCAATATTTTCTTTAAATAGATATTCAAAACCACCGCCTACATAGTATCCTTCATGTAAATCTTGAGGAAGAATGTTTGCAAATGCACCACCACCATCTATATAGACTATACTGTCTCCTAAATTAAATCCTAATTTTAAACCTCCTGAAAGTATTGGAGTTTGTTTAACATCTGATAAAATATCATCTAATAAATAAGCTCCGCCAAGTTCCCATCCAGTATATGCATCTCGATTATAAGGAAGTATGGAATCAAATTTTGTAGTATATCCTGCTGACCAAGAAAAACTAGGAAGTGATTTATCAATATTAATTTCTGTATCACTGTCGAAAAGGGTTCCCCACAAATTTCCACTGGAATCAAACACAGCTGTATCAACGTTTGTTGGACTTACAGAAATATTGAAGTTAAGGCCTGTGTAATCTTTTGCAATAAGGCTAGGTGATATTATCGTTGAAACAATAAAAATATATATAAGTCTTTTGAAAATTTAACATTCCCCCCGTCAATACAGTTCAATGATATGGCTTTATAAAATAATTACAATAAATTAATGAGATTTCAATAATTTTAAAACTGCACTTCTGATTCTGGATCACAAATTGTAAATTAAACTTTCTTTAATGCTAAATCTATATCTTTTATAATATCTTCCACATTTTCTAAACCAACAGATAATCGAACTAGTTTGTTATTTATATTTAAAAAATTTTTGTCTTTCTTTAAAATTTTCAAATGAGTAGTTGAAGCTGGATGAATGATTAAACTTTTTACATCACCTAAGTTATTTGAGATAATTATCAATGAAAGATTATTTAAAAATTTAAAAGTTGTATTTTTATTTCCTTTGATATAAAAACTGATCATATTTCCAAATCCATCCATTTGTTTTTTTACCAACTTTTTTTGGGGGAATTCTGCAAGTCCTGGAAAAATTGTTTTTTGAATTTTTGGGTGATCTTTTAGAAAAAAAGCTACTCTTGACGCATTTTTACAAAGATGTTCAATTCGTAAAGGGTATGTTTCTAAACTTTTTAGTAGTATCCAAGCTGTAAAGGTGTCCATAGTAGGACCGGTGTTGCGATAAAAGAATTTAAGTTTTTCCTCATAAAACTTTTTAGAAGAAAGTAACAGCCCGCCCATAGTTCTTCCCTGGCCATCTATATGTTTAGTGGTGGAATAAACAACTATATCCGCACCATAATTTAAAGGTTTTTGTAAAACTGAAGAAGCAAAAACATTATCTACAATAACTTTTGCGTTATAACGGTGTGCAATTTCTGAAACTGATTCAATATCAACAATTTCAAGTGTTGGATTGGATGGTGTTTCAAAAAAAATACAGGAAGTTTTTTTATTTATTGCATTTTCCCACTGTTTTAAATTTTTTCCATCAATAAAAACAACTTCAATTCCATATTTTGGTAAAATATCTTTTATAATATTATAGCATGATCCAAACAAAGCTCTTGATGCAACAACTCTGTCTCCTTTTTTGATTTGACACATTAATGACGCAAATACTGCTGCCATTCCAGAAGAAAAAGCTCTACATGACTCAGCTCCTTCAAGTTCTGCAAATTTTTTTTCTAATTGATTAACAGTTGGGTTATTAAACCTAGAATATTGATATCTATCTTTTTTCTCATCAAATACTTCTGCAGCTTCCTGTGCACTGTTATAAACATAACCGGAAGTTAAATACAATGGAAGAGATGTTTCTTGAAGAACGCTTCTATTAGTTTCTTTGTGTATAAATTCAGTAATTTTTTTTTTCATGTAAAATAACGTAAAATTTATGATAAAAAAGATTTTTGGATTGGAGGGCATTTAATATCCCCGTATGAACAAAAAATACAACAAATTTTCTGTTTGGGTTTTAACAGTGCGTTACAATTTGAACATTTATAAAAATACAGACAAGAATCTTTAGACATTTTCTCTTTCTTTTTCCATGCACAACTGGGGCATGTAATAGTTGAATAATATTCTATCATATAAATTATTATATCATCATGATCCGTGGTTTTTTAAACAAAAGTTGATTGTACAATAGATGCAGAGAACTGTTTAGTATATATATAGACAATAAATAGAAATTTCAAAATTCAAAAAATTTATCCAGTATTTATTTTTTTTTGCAGTTTTCTTTGGAAACATTTAACTTATCCTTGGTGATTTTATCACCTTTAGGATCAACTTGGTTTAACCAAATAAGACTTACTGCTTTACCATCAGCAGAGCATAATTTTCCAAGATGAATTTCGTAATAAACCTGTCCGTATTTTTTAAAACTTTCTTCTGCCATCGAACTTTCTTCTAAATTTTTAGCTGAAAATTTAGTAAGTTCATGGTCTGATTCAGATAGTTGTGTGCAGGCAGTTATACTAAAGCCTATTATTAATATTAAAAAAAAATTTTTCATAGAATAATTATAGCACTATGATTTGTGATTTTGGAGTAAAAATTTTGACTTTGATGTTAATAAAAATGTAGCAACAAATAAATAAATAAGTAATTTGTTGAAGAATATAGCAATTCATAACGATTTTAATTTAAAAGATTTATTTACCAAAATAATAGACTAATCCAAATTGCGCTTGGGTTAAGGTATTTTCATATTTATAGTATTGGTCCGCTGCAGATTCTTCCTCGCCACCTGGTGAGTCAGCCCAGTTTAGATCCATAGTGCCAAAATTATAATATCTTATGCCCATCTCAAAACCAAAATTTGAGGTAAATAGATGTTCTAAGCCAAGACCTAAATAAAATCCAGGAACTGTATCTCGAGTATGCGGAGAATTTGCAAAATCAATCCTCCCGTCATCATAATCCCAAGATATATTAAGAATATCTGCAAGAGCAACGCCACTATCAAAAGAAATTTTACCTTGGCCCAAATTAGTTCCTAATTCTAAACCTCCTGATATAACCTGATGGCCACGAAAATGAGTTTCTATTACATAATCAGTCCTTCCTTGAGAATTTGAGGACATATCATCTGTTAGGTAGGTTCCACCAATTTCCAACCCGGTATATAAATCACGGCCAAAAGGAAGAACAGAATCCCATTTCCTATCATATCCTGCTGACCAAGAAAGTCCAACAAGGGAATTATCGTAATTAGTCTTATCATCGCGCGGATCTTCATCTTGATTATGTCCTATATTATCTCGTATCCATGTGTCTAGATTGGTAGCATTAACTGCTATACTAAGATTAAAACCTGAATAATCTTTGGCAATTGCGTTACTTGATATCAAAATAGAGGAAAATGCTAAGAAATATGTTATCTTTTTAATAATAATTTTCTCCACTTATAAATAAAAAAATAAAAGTATAATTCTATAACATTATAAAGATAATTACAATAATAATGGTGGGCGATGACGGGATCGAACCGCCGACCTCCTCGGTGTAAACGAGATGCTCTACCAGCTGAGCTAATCGCCCCATTGGTTTTTTATATAGGAATATAATATATTTTGGAAAAAATATCACAAGAATTTTCAAATTCTTTTTAAATTTTGATTTCTTCTATTACTTTCCAATTTAAATTATTATAATCATTCTCAGCAAAATATAATTTATCTGCAATAAAATTATCTCTAAATGTTCCTAATTTTTTAATAATATTTTTTTTTTCTCTAATTTTTAAATTTGAATAAATAACACTCATATGAGGTTCATAAATTTTTTTTGAATTAATTTTTAAATTTTTTATTAAAAAGTTTCTGGTTTTACAAAGTTGATAATTTTTTATTACTTTTATATATAGGCATTGAAAAAAGGAGTTTTTGTAACCAAAATCTTTAAGAATAATTTTTATGGGCTGAATTATTTTTTTTTTTTTTTCTAAAATAAAATAAAGCTCCTCGCATATCTTTTTTTTGCAATCACCAATTAATGTTACATGTGGCTTAAAAATTGGTGCATTATATTTTTTACTAATATCATTAATAATTTCACTTACTGAATCTGCGCAATCTTTTTCTGGCATTAACCATAGAGAATATGTTCGGCCTTTTCTGTTATGTTTTTTGTTCATTTTTTTTATATTTTATAACAAAAAAAAAAAAAGCTAGAGGAATAAATCTCTAGCTTTTTTTTTTTTTTTAAAATTGAGGGCTCTTTATGTTTTTAGTCTACAATTTCACCATGAAGATTAACATCCAAACCTTCTTTCTCAACTTTGTTGCTTACTCTCAAACCAATTGTCATATCAATTGCTTTTAAAATTACAAAAGTTCCAATTGCACACCAACCGATAGTTAAAAGTATTCCGTAAAACTGAATACCAAGTTGTTCCATACCAGGGCCAACTCCTCCAGTTAAAATAGGAACACAAAAAAGACCAGTTAACAACGCGCCAACTATTCCACCTATACCGTGAATTCCAAAAACATCAAATGAATCATCATAGCCCATTGCTGTTTTTACAAAGGAGGAGAAGAACCAACAAGCAGTGCCAGCCACTAATCCAATTATCAATGCACCCATTGGATATACAAATCCAGATGCGGGTGTAATTGCAACTAGACCAGCTATGGCTCCGCCTGTTAACCCTACAACGGTAGGTTTGCCTTTAACAATCCATTCAACAAACATCCATGAAAGAGCAGCTGCAGCGGTAGCAATTTGCGTCACTAACATTGCGTTTCCAGCAGCCTCATTAGCAGCTAAGGCAGATCCAGCATTAAAACCAAACCACCCAACCCATAGTAAAGATGCACCAACTATTGTGTAAATAAGATTGTGCGGTGCGTATGTTCTAGAATCTCCAGTTCTTTTTCCAACAACAATTGCTGCAACAAGACCTGCAATACCACAGTTAATGTGCACAACTGTTCCACCAGCAAAGTCCAATATTCCTTTTTCTGCTAGAACACCTCCGCCCCAAACCATATGAGCTATTGGAGCGTAAACAATAACAGACCATATTGCCATAAATATAAGTGTTGCAGAAAACTTAATTCTTTCAGCAAAAGATCCAGCAATAAGTGCTGTTGTTATTATGGCAAATGTTGCCTGAAATGTGACATCAACGCCCATAGGAAGTCCTTCGGGATTTTCATTAAATGTCATTCCTTTAAATAAGAAATTGCCAAGTCCGCCGAAATAAGGCGTCCCTTCAGAATAAGCTATACTGTAACCAATAACACACCATGTGATTGTTACAACACAAGTACCTGCAAAAACGTGCATTAAAGTTGAGAGCACATTCTGCTTTCTACTTAAACCACCATAAAACAATGCCACACCTGGAATTGTCATCAGTAAAACTAAAGCCGTAGAGGACAGCATCCATGCATTGTTACCTGCAATTACTCCGGGATCGATGCCTTCTTCAGCCAAAATTCCTAACGGTGTTAATACTAATATTAACAAAGAAAGGATTAGTGGTGAGCATTTTAAATTTTTTAACATAGATTATTACTCCTATATTTTTAATTAAAAATAAAATAATACTAACTATTGCAAACCTACTTTTATTAAGAGGGAGGCAAAAAATAATTTATATATTTGTATTAAATACAAGAATTAGTATTAATAATTACTTGCCCCACTAATACAATAGCAATATTTGTGCCAAACCTGAGAGAATATGCTAATATAAAAAAACCGTGTTAATTTACGGTTTTTTTCTATAAATTCTAATAAATTGAATAATTAATTTACTATTTCTTTCAATCCCTTGCCTGCTCTAAATTTAGGAACTTTTTTTGCTGGAATTTGAATTGGTTCACCAGTTCTAGGATTTCTTCCTTTAGATGCCGCTCTATTTACAACTAAAAATGTCCCAAAACCAACCAATCTAACTTCGTTACCACTTTTTAGAGAACTTGATATATTTGAAAAGACAGCGTCAACAGATTTTGCTGCTTCAGCTCTTGAAAGATTAATAGTAGTAGCGACTTTTCCGATAAGATCATCTTTGTTCATTATTCCTCCAATGAGAAAATATGGTGTTTTGCATTAATTTTAAATAGATTTAATTATTTTTAAAATAATATAAAAAGTCAATAGAGATATAAAAAAAAATTTAAAAAAAGAAAAATATTTTTATTGACATAAGCCGGTATCTAAATAATTAATTCATTACCGGTAGGTTTTTTTTGTGTAACTGGTATTTTTGGCCAAACAATTGGGGATATTTTCTTAGTTAATGAATATTTAAGTACATCATCTACGTTTGAAACAAGAATAATTTTTAATCCTTTAATCAATTTTTTTGGAATTTCAGTTAAATCTTTTTTGTTTTCTTTCGGAATTAAAACAATTTTAATATTTGATCTATTTGCTGCAATAAGTTTTTCTTTTAAACCACCAATTGGTAAAACTCTACCCCTTAATGTAATTTCACCAGTCATAGCAACGTCTCTTTTAACTGGAATACTAGTCATGACAGATACTATAGAGGCACACATTGCTACTCCTGCAGAAGGTCCGTCTTTAGGGGTTGCTCCTTCTGGAACATGAACGTGAATATCTTTTGTGTTAAAAAAATTTGAATTAATTCCAAAATCATCTGATCTTGATTTTACGTAACTTTCAGCGGCTCTTACAGATTCTTTCATAACTTCACCTAATTTTCCTGTGCTTATTATTTTACCTTTTCCATTCACTGATACAGCTTCGATTAATAAAAGCTCCCCGCCTACCTCGGTCCATGCTAATCCTGTTGTAATTCCAACTAAATTTTTATCTTCCAATTCATTTCTTCTAAATTTTTTGACACCTGAAAATTTTTCGAGATTTTTTGGAGTTATTATAATTTTTCTTTGTCTAGAACTAGATAATTTTCTGATTGCTTTTCTAATTAAATTCGTTATTTCTCTTTCTAAATTTCTTACACCAGCTTCTCTAGTATAATATTTAATTAATTCCTTTAATGCATTGTCGGTTATCTTCCATTCTGATTTTTTTAAGCCATGATTAGAAATATTTTTTGGTATTAAATGTTTTTTTGCAATCTCCATTTTTTCATCTTCCACATAGCCAGGTAATCTAATTACTTCCATTCTATCTAATAATGCTGGCGGAATATTTAATGTGTTTGCAGTAGTAATAAACATAACGTTTGATAAATCATAATCAACTTCAAGATAATGGTCGTTAAATTTATTATTTTGTTCTGAATCTAATGCTTCAAGTAGCGCAGAAGAAGGATCTCCTCTAAAATCAAAACCCATTTTATCAACTTCATCTAATAAAAATAAAGGATTACTTTTTTTAGTTTTCTTCATTCCTTGAATAATTTTTCCTGGCATAGATCCTATGTAAGTTCTCCTATGCCCTCTTATTTCAGATTCATCACGAATTCCACCAAGAGAAACTCTGACAAATTCCCTACCTGTTGCTTTTGCAACTGATTTTCCAAGAGAAGTTTTACCAACACCTGGGGGTCCAACTAAACAAAGAATAGGCCCCTGAATTTTATCAACTCTTTTTTGAACCGCAAGAAATTCCAATATTCTTTCTTTTATTTTCTCTAATCCATAATGATCATTATTTAATATATTTTCAGCTTGTTTAATACTCGTGTTAATTTTTGACTTATTATCCCATGGTACGCTCAGCAACCAATCTAAGTAATTTCTAACAACTGATGCCTCTGCAGACATCGAGCTCATTGTTTTTAATTTTTTTAATTCTGAATCAGCTTTTTCCTTTGCTTCATTCGATAATTTAAGTGTTTTAATTTTATCTTCTATTTCAGAAAATTCATCTCTTCCATGATCTAGATCACCAAGTTCTTTTTGTACTGCTTTTAACTGTTCGTTTAAATAATATTCTCTTTGTGTTTTTTCCATTTGTCTTCTAACACGAGATTTTATTTTTTTTTCAACTTCAAGTACCCCAATTTCATTTTCTATATGTACTAAAACTTTATCTAAAAGTTTTTGCGTTGTTGTTATTTCTAGTAATTCTTGTTTCATGTCAATTTTTAAAACTAAATAAGATGCAAGTGTGTTTGCAAACTGGTTTATATCAGTTAATTGTGATAGGGAACTAAGTGCCTCTGATGGAATAGTTCTATTTAATTTTGAATATACTTCAAAGCGGTTTAATAATCGTCTAAATAAAGCATCATTTTTTATTGTTTTTTTAACTTTAAATTTATCTACAAGTTCTATAATTACTGAATAATAGTTATTACTAGTATGGTATTTTAAAATTTTTGCTTTATCTTGAGCTTCAATTAAAGCTTTTATTGTGCCATCGGGTAGTTTTAACAATTGAATTATTTTTCCTATACAACCAACTGTATGTATATCATTTGTTTCTGGTTCGTCTGTCTCTGCGTTTTTCTGAGTAACTAAAAAAATTTTTTTATCTTTACTCATAACTTCTTCTAATGCTGTAATAGATTTAGGCCTACCAACAAATAACGGAGTGATCATCCCAGGAAAAACAACTATATCTCTTAAAGGTAATAAGGGAATTAAAATTTGATTTTTATTTATTTTTTTCAATTTAAGAAATAATAATAATTTTTTTTGAGAATAATTATTATAAAAGATAATTATGCAGAAGTGTCAACTTTATTTTTTTTGTTAGCGAAGATTTGTAAAGGCTCTCTGTTATTTTTTACAACTTCTGAGTTAACAACAACTTCTTCTAAACCTTCTAAAACAGGTAATTTGTACATTATATCAAGTAAAATGTTTTCTAATATTGATCTTAACCCTCTAGCTCCAGTTTTTTTTATTATTGAAGCATGTGCAATACTCAATAAGGCATCTTTAGTAAAACTAAGCTTAACATCCTCCATTTCAAAAAGTTTTTGATATTGTTTGATAAGAGAATTTTTTGGAACAGTAAGTATTTCTACTAGAGATTTTTTATTTAGGTCCTCTAAAATAGCAACTACTGGTAATCTACCAATAAATTCTGGAATTAAACCAAATTTCAAAAGATCATCAGATTCAACGTTATTAAATAAGTTTGTTTTTTCAATTGAATCATGAATTCTTAGTTTTGATTCAAAACCTATGGATGTATCTTTTTCTCTTGAATCAATAATTTTTTCTAATCCTGAAAAAGCACCTCCACAAATAAATAAAATATTAGTTGTATCAACTTGCAAAAATTCTTGTTGAGGATGTTTTCTTCCACCTTGTGGTGGCACAGATGCAGTTGTTCCTTCCATTAATTTTAACAACGCTTGTTGGACTCCCTCACCAGAAACATCTCTAGTTATTGAAGGATTTTCAGATTTTCTCGAAATTTTGTCAACTTCATCGATATAAACTATACCTCTTTGCGCTTTTTCAACATTATAATCAGCAGCTTGCAATAATTTTAATATAATATTTTCAACGTCTTCTCCAACATAGCCTGCTTCAGTTAATGTAGTAGCATCTGCCATAGTAAATGGTACATCGAGTATCCTTGCTAATGTTTGTGCAAGTAGCGTTTTTCCACAACCAGTTGGTCCAATTAAAAGAATATTTGATTTAGACAATTCTACTTCATTTGAATTTGAAATATGATGCAGTCTTTTATAATGATTATGCACGGCTACGGATAATATTCTTTTTGCTTTATCTTGTCCTATAACATAATCATTTAAAGTTTTTTCTATATCGCTAGGCGTAGGAACGCCGGTATTTGTTTTTAATATATGAGATTTACTTTCTTCTTTTATAATATCCATACATAGTTCAACACATTCATCGCAAATGAAAACTGTTGGTCCAGCGATTAATTTTTTTACCTCATGTTGGCTTTTACCACAAAAAGAGCAATACAAAGTATTTTTTGATTTATCGTTTGTAGTTTTAATCATGATTTACTAATCCCTTTGAAATTATATGAAACTAAATTAATTAATTACAATAAAAAATTAGTCTTTATTTTTTTAAATCCCCTATGTCTTCTCTTTTATTTACAATTTTATCAATTAAACCAAAATTTTTAGCTTCTTCTGGTCCCATAAAGCTATCCCTATCTAAAAATTCTTCAATCTTTTTTATATCTTGGCCAGTATGTTTTACATAAATTTCGTTTAACTTTTTTCTAATAGTCAATATTTCATTAGCGTGAATTTGTATATCTGATGCCTGTCCTTCGACACCACCTGATGGTTGATGAACCATTATTCTTGAATGTGGAAGTGCGGATCTTTTACCTTTTGAACCAGCTGACAATAATAAAGATCCCATGGATGCTGCTTGTCCAATACATACTGTATTAATATCTGCTGTTATATATTGCATAGTATCATAAATTGCCAAGCCTGATGTAACAGAGCCTCCAGAAGAATTAATATAAAATGAAATATCTTTTTTTGGATTTTCAGATTCTAAAAAAAGTAATTGGGCGCAAATTAATGAAGCTACATTGTCATCCACAACTCCAGTAAGAAAAACTATATTTTCTTTTAATAATCTTGAAAATATATCATAAGATCTTTCACCTCTGGATGTTTGTTCTACAACCATTGGTATTAAAGTACTTAAATTATTTACTTTAGACTTTGTCATAGTAAGTTTTATAGATATTTACTAATTTTTTTTTTTAAACGTTTTTTATTTGTTTAATAATTCTTTTCTAGAAATTTGTTTCTCTTCAGTTTTTATATTCTCCAATATATAATCAACTACTTTTTGTTCAAAGATTGGCGCTTTTAAAGACGCAAGAGCTTCATTGTTTTCTGAATAAAATTTTATAATTTGATCTTTTGCTTTTGGCTGTCTTAATATTTCTTGTTCAATTGCTTGTTTTAAATCATTATCAGTAACTAAAATTTTCTTATCTTCTCCAATTTTAGCTAAAATTAAACCAACTTTTACTCTTCTTTCTGCAATTGACCTGTATTCTTTCTTTAAATCTTCTTCTTTTTTATTTTTGTCAGATTCATCAATAACACCTTTTGACTTATTCTCATTAAATTGTTTCCATATATGATCAAATTCATAATTGATTAATCCTTGCGGAAGGTTGATTTTATGCATTTTATCTAATTGTCCAATTAAATCTTTTCTAATCGTTATTTTTGACATATTATCTAATTCACTTTGCATTTGTTTTTTTACTTTTTCTTTAAAATCATTTAGATCTACTGCGCCCATTGACTTAGCAAAATTATCATCCAAAACTGTCTTTTGTGGTATCCTTACTTCTAAAATATCTATTTCAACTTTGACATCTTTTTCAGCAATATCTTTGTTTGGGAAATTTTTTGGAAATTTACAAACAAAATTTAATTTATCACCTGCTTTAGTACCCAATATCTTATTTTCAATTTCAGGTATAATCATTTTATTACCAACAACTGTCATCTTGTTTTCAATTAATGCTTCATTAACAATTTTATTATTATAAGTTGGTCTTAAATTAAGAAGAACTCCATCTCCATTTTCAACTTTTTTTTCATCTCTTTTTATAAAGTTTTGTTGAGTTTGCGGAAATGTATCTAAAGTTTTTTCGTAATCATCTTTATCAACTTTAGAAATAAATTTTGTTAATTTTATTTTATTTATATCTTCAACTTTAATATTAGGTAGTAATTCTAAAGTCATAATATATTCAAGGCCCTTTTCTTCTGCAAAATTTTTAACGTCCACTTTTGGTTTTATAGCTAGTCTTAAATTTTTTTTTCTTATTACTTCATTTGTTGTAGATCGAATTAATTCATCTAAAGTTTGGTTTAATGCATTTGGACCATAACGTTGTTTAACAACGTTAATTGGTGCTTTACCTTTTCTGAAACCTTCTATTTCAACATCTTTCGATATTTTCAATAAACTACTATTTAACTTTTCAGTAACATCTTTTGATGAAACAATAATTTTAAATTCTCTTTCTAATCCTTTTTTTTTTAATTCAGTTACTTGCATATTAATTATAATATTTATTAATTTTTTTAATTCATGTCTTTTTTTTTGGTGCGGGTGGAGGGACTTGAACCCCCATGGAAAAATCCACTGGTTCCTAAGACCAGCGCGTCTACCAATTCCGCCACACCCGCTTTATTTATATATATATAGTCTTTTTTAATTTATTTTTACAAAGTGTCAATTAAGTCTGTAATTTTTTAATTTCTTTAATACCTTAGGTATCATTTCAGGCAGATCTTCTGCTATTAACCCCGGGCCTTTCATTCTACCAATTTCCCCATGAATCCATACTGATGCACAACATGCGTTAAAAATATCCATGCCTTGAGAAATTAACCCAGTAATCATTCCTGCCAACACATCTCCCGAACCTCCTGTTGCTAAAAATGGCGATGTATTAGTATTTATTGAAATTTTACCATCTTGAGAACAAATCAATGTTTTATTTCCTTTCAATATTAAATTAATTTTTGTTTTTTTTATAAACTCAATAACTATTGAAAATTTATTTTTTTTATTTTTTATATTTAAATCTTTTAAAACTTGTAGAAATTCACCTTCATGAGGTGTTATAACAATTTTTGTTTTATTTTTTAATAATATTTTTTTAAAATTATTTTTTAAAGCATCGGCGTCTAGAACGATTAATCTTTTTTTTTCTTTTACAACTTTTAAAATTAATTCTAATTTTTTTTTACTTATTCCAAAGCCAGGGCCAATTAAAATTGTATTTATTCTTTTATCTTTTAGCAAATTATTAAGATCTTTTTTATCATCAACAATTTCAATTAAAGCTATTGGGTTCTCTGTTGAATATATATTAAAACTCTTTCTTGGAACCCCTAGGCACAATAAACCACACCCTATTCTTGCTGCAGCTCTTGCAGCTAATCTTGATGCCCCTGTCATTTTTTCTCCACAAATAATTAACGAAAATCCTCTTGTGTATTTATGAGATTTCTGGTTTGGCCATGGAAATTTACTTCTCCAATTATCAGGATGATTTTCAAATATACGTGGTTTAAATGATAACTTTTCTAAATTGATTCCAATATCTCCAACTATTACATTTCCACAATACTCGCTTCCTGGAGATAATAAATGTCCTGGTTTTTTTGTAGTAAATGTAATTGTGTCATTAGATTTTAATGCAGTGCCTTGAATTTCTCCTGTATCACCATTAATTCCTGAGGGTGTGTCTATTGATATACAATATGGTTTTTTAAGATTTATTTTTTCTATAATTTTTTTTAAATTTCCAGAAATATTTCTTTTTAAACCTGATCCAAAAATTCCATCAATAATCAAATCGTTACTTGAAATTTTAAAGTCGTTAAAACTTTTTAAATTTTTATTAAAATTGTTAGCGGCTATTTTTGCATCGCCTTTTAATTTATTTTTTGTAACTAAACAAAATAATTCTACATCTTGAAAACCATTTTCTTCTAATAATTTTGCTACTACAAAACCATCCCCTCCATTATTACCTGGCCCACACAAAATTTTTATTTTTTTTTTTTTTTTAAATTTTTTCTTTATTATTTTAAAAATTACACCACCTGCATTTTCCATTAATTTATAACCAGGTATAAATTTTTTTATTGTTCTCTTATCTAAATCTTTATGATTTTTACAACTAAGAATTACATGATTTAAAATATTTTTTTTTATCATTTTTTGCTTTATTAATATAATAAAAATTTATTCTATATATCTTCAATATATCATCTAATATATAGTTATGATTAGATCAAATTGGACACAAAATGAAATATTAAAAATTTTAAATTTACCATTATTAGAACTTATTTTTAAAGCAAAAAAAACACATAACAAATATTTTCCAAAAAAAGATGTTCAGCTAGCAAGTTTATTAAGTATCAAAACAGGATTGTGTCCGGAAAATTGCAAATACTGTCCTCAATCAGCGCATTATAAAACAAAATTAAAAAACAGTTCTCTTCTAAGTGTTAATGAAGTTCTAAAAAAAGCTAAGAAAGCAAAGCAATCTGGTGCTTCAAGGTTTTGTATGGGAGCAGCATGGAGAGAAATTAAAGATGGAGCGGAATTTGATAAAGTCATAAAAATGATAAAAGGAATAAAAAAAATTGGAATAGAGTCTTGTGTTACATTAGGAATGTTAAATCAACAACAAGCGGATAAATTGGCAAAAGCCGGGTTAAAAGCTTACAACCATAATATCGATACTAGCCCTAATTTTTATAAAAATATTATAACTACTAGAAAGTTTCAAGATAGAATTGATACAATTAATAGAGTAAGAAAAGCAGGTATTACAGTTTGTTGTGGTGGTATCATAGGAATGGGTGAAAATATAAAAGATAGAGCAAAAATGCTCCAAGTTTTATCAAATTTTAAACCACATCCAGAAAGTGTACCAATAAATGCTTTAGTTCCTTCTAAAGGAACACCTTTGGGTAATAGAAATAAAGTAAATGCAATTGAGCTTGTCAAAATGTGTGCTACTGCAAGAATTATTATGCCAAAATCAAGAGTGAGGTTAAGTGCTGGAAGAAAAGATTTATCAAATGAGGCCCAAATACTTTGTTTTATGTCAGGTGCAAATTCTATTTTTTATGGCGATAAACTATTAACAACTGGAAATAATGATACATCTTCCGATGTAAATTTATTAAAAAGCGCTGGTCTTCCTTTAACACAGCTAAATAATTAATTAATTAACATTAATAAATTAATATAAAATATTGATTATATTGATATTTTGGGGCGAGAGATGGGATTCGAACCCACGACATTCGGCACCACAAGCCGATGCTCTAAACCAACTGAGCTACTCCCGCCATACTGGTTAGCATAATTTTATAATATACTATAAAAAAAACCGGTTATTTTAAAATAAAATAACCGATTTTTTTTTAAGAAATACTTATAATTATAAGAATTATTTGCCTATTGAAGCGGAAACATTAAGAGCAACTAATCCAAGTACCGCACCCGCAATACCTGATAAAGCTGTTAATATAAGTGGGTTTCCAAGACTGGCAGTTTGTAAAGCGTCAGTTCCGGCTAGAAATGCTGTAAAAAAAGCAGCATATCCATATACTGCGCCTGGTGCTAATGAAAAAGCTTTAACTTTTGTACCATAAATAAGCACAAAAACACTAATAGCAATAGCGACAGGAACACCTAATCCAGCAGGTAAGCCTCCTAGATTTGGTATAAGTACAAGAGCAGTTAACCAAGCAACAACAGCACCCCAAAGCCATGCTGAAATTGTAGAACTTAATGCTTTATTATTACCACCTGATGCAACAAAACATGCCCAAGCAATAAATGAAATTGGTATGGAAAGAGCTAGAGGTGTGGATGTATAAATCCAAGTCATAATACCACCTACTCCTCCAATCGCCAATGATAACGCAATTAATTTATTCATAATAATACCCTCCCTCTTTATAAAAAGGTTCCGTATTATACTATTAGATAATATTAAAAAAAACCTTTAAATATTAAAAAAAAGCTTTACAAATTTTATTTTTCAAATAACTTATCAGCGTAATTTTGACTAGATTTTTTATTTTTGAGTAAATTTTCTAAAAATTTTAATTCCTTCTTTAGGTTTTTTATTTCTTCTAAAAGATCTTCAATACTAAATTCTTCGTAATTTTTGTCTTTATTTATTTTTTTTTTTATTTCTTCATCTTCTTCCATAAGATAATTATTATATTCTTTATAAAATATAAATTAAATCAATAATAGGAATGTATGATATCAGCAAATTTTTTAATAAATCAATTATTAAAGTATGGATTTAATTTTTTTTCAGGAGTTCCGTGCTCTTATTTAACTCCAGTAATTAATGGAGTTATTAATTCAAAAAAAACAAGATATATATCAGCGGCAAGCGAAGGAGAAGCAGTTGGGATTGCTTCAGGTGCTTGGCTTGCAGGAAAAAAAAGTGTTGTTATGATACAAAATTCAGGTCTAGGAAACACAATTAATCCTTTAACTTCATTAAATTATCCTTTTAAAATTCCAATTTTATTAATTACAACATGGAGAGGTGAACCAAAAACAAAAGATGAGCCTCAACATGAGTTAATGGGAAAAATAACAAAAAAAATTCTTAGATTATCTAAAATAAAAAATGAAATTTTTCCAATAAATGAAAAAAATTTAATAAAAGTTATTTCTAAAATTAATAATTCAATAAAAAAAAGTTCATTACCTTATGCTTTAATAATGAGAAAAGAAACAGTTAAAAAAGAAGAATTAAAACAAAAAAAATTTTTTATAAAAAAAAGAAGTACTCCAATAATTTTTTATAAAAAAAAAAAAATTCCAACAAGATATAAAATCTTAGAAGAGATACAAAAAAACATTAATAATAAAATTGCTGTTATTGCAACAACAGGTAAGACTGGAAGAGAATTATTCACGCTTAATGATTGTAAAAATTATTTTTACCAAGTTGGTTCAATGGGTTGTGCGAGCGCAATTGCATTAGGTGTAGCGTTAAATTCAAAAAAAAAAATTATGGTTCTTGATGGAGATGGAGCATTACTTATGAAAATGGGTAACATGTCAACAATAGGTGCTAATCAACCAAAAAATTTAATTCATATATTGATAGACAATAATGTTCACGATTCAACTGGTCAACAATTAACAAATGCTTCAACAGTTGAATTTGCAAATATTGCAATAAATTGTGGTTATAAAAAATCATATTCTACAGATAATACACGTGATTTTTCAAATATTTTAAAAAAGAACTTAGCGAATACAAACGGACCTATTTTTATTCATGTTAAAATTCAAAAAGGATCTATTTTAAATTTAGGAAGACCTACACTACATCCAAAAGAAGTTGCTTTAAGATTCAAAAATTTTCTGAAAAATTAAACCTTAAAATTATAATCTTTATTTGGATCTCTATCTATATCAGGTGGGTAATTTTTATATTTATCCTCGTAGTATCTTTCTTTATGGTTACCATCAGACAATTTATTATATGTTAAATATAAAATTCGTCTTGGTTTATTTGTTAAGTTAGGTTCAGATCTATGAGGCGCAAAACAATCAAAAAAAACAGCGTCTCCTGGTTTTGTTTCTATTGGAATAAACTTCATATTTTTCATATCTTCATCTGATAATGGTTTCCACAATTTACCAATAAGTCCGGACTTGTTATGTCCAGGAGCAAATTCTAGGCATCCATTTTGTATATTTGATTCATCAACGCTAACCATTGCAGTTAAATAAAATTTTGCATAATCATCCCAACCAGCTTGAGAATCTTGATGAGGAGTAAAACCAGCGCCACCTGGCATTTTAAAATTGATTTTATCTTTAAATAATATCCCTTTCTCTCCTAGACAATCATTTACACATTCCATAATTCTACTATTATTGCATAAATCATTAAAACCTTCGTGATATTTACAGTAATTTTCTATTCTTGCTAAAACTTTCTCATTTTTATTAATTTCACTTTTTTCAAAATATTTCCATTCTTTTCCTGATACCTCGGTAGAGGTTTGTAATTCTTCAGTATATTTAAGAATTTTTTTTATTTCAAATTTACTAAACAACTCTCGGACTAGAACAAAACCATCTTCTTTAAATTTTTTAACTTGTTTTTCATTTAACATATTATTATTTTAATAAAAAAAATTAATTTGATAAATATTTAATATGCATTTTTACAAGAGTCTTTTTTATTGCTTCTAATAACATTTTTATATTTTTAGGATAAATATTTCCAATGCAACCAATTCTAAAGGTTTCTTGAGTTGTAATACTACCAGGATAAATTACAAAGCCTAATTTGCTAAGATTTTGATAAAAAAAATTAAAATTTAAATTTTTAGGCTTATGAAAACTTACTATTATTGTAGAATGAAGATTATCATTAAGATAGCAATGAAATCCCATTTTTTTCATACCAGATACAAGGGTTGTGTAATTATTTGTATATCTTTTATTTCTTTTATTTACACCACCTTCTTTTTTTAATTGTTCTAAAGCAGATGATAAAGCAATAATTGAATGTGTTGGTGGTGTAAAACGCCACTGATTGTTTTTTAAAAAAACTTTCCATTGATCATATAAATCTAAAGATAGGGTGTTTGCGTTATTTTTAGACTTAGATAAAGATTTTTTTTTTATTATAGAAAAAGAAAATCCTGGTATTCCTTCTAAACATTTATTTGCAGAACTAACTAATGCTTCGATGTTATTTTTTTGAATATTGATTTTTGTTCCACCAAATGAACTCATTGCATCAACAATTAATTTTTTTTTATATTTTTTACACAAAAATGATATTTCATTTAATGGATTCAAAATACCGCTACTAGTTTCACAATGAACGAATGATAAATGGGAAATTGATTTATTTTTTAATAAAGTTTGTTCAATCTTTGTAGTTAATATTGATTCATTTTCATTAAATTTTAGAAGTACAAATTTCTTCCTGATTTTTTGACATATTTTAACAAGCCTATTTCCATAAACGCCATTACTAAGAATTAGAACTTTAGATTTATAATTAAGTAGTGTCTCAAAAGTTGCTTCTAAGCAAAATGTTCCGCTTCCTTGGATTGGCAAACATACATATCCTTTATTTGCATTTCCTATCTTTAATAAGTCTGATAACAATGTTTTGTTGATTCTAATAAAATCTATATCTCTTGAACCCAAATCAATAAGAGTTGATTTTTTAGTTATATCCGACGTATTAAGCGGTCCGGGGGTAAATAGTAATTTTTTTTTAAATTTTTTTAACATTTTTATTTTATATAGAAGATATAAGTTCTATAGGGTATTTTATTATAAATAATTAAAAAAAGGATATCTATAATTGTCTAAATTTAAATTTGTCTATTTACTCTTTGGCATAGGACTACTTGTTTTTATATTTAACAAAGTTGATTTCAATTCCTTTTTATACGAATTAAATAAACTTAGATTCAACTTTCTAGCTATTTTAATTATTTATTTTATTGGTTTTATTTTAGATAGTTATTCGTGGCAACTATGCATTCAAAACTTAGTTAAAACAAAATTAAAACTTCATCAAATATTTAAAATTAGAATTATAGGAGAAGCTTTTAATTACATATTTTTTCAAGTAGGAGGAGAGCCAATTAAAGCATTTTTATTAAAAAATAATTTTGGTATTAAATACAAATCATCTTTTGGTTCATTGATATTAGCAAAAACTATTATTCTTTTTGCATTAATAATCTTTTGTTTTATTGGTTTAATAAGCATTTTTTATACAAATAAATTTGGAGATAAATTTGAACAAGTTTCTTTAATTGGTTTTCTTTTATTTTCAACTTTAATAACTTTATTTTTTATTGTTCAAAGATATAAATTAACATCAAAATTACATAATATTTTTAAAAATAAACTATCGAAAAAATTTAATAAATACTTCAGACATCTACAAGAAACAGAGCATAAAATTGCTGATTTTTATAAAAAAACAAAAAAAGATTTCTTTAAAATTTTATTTATAAATTTATTTAATTGGTTCCTTGGAGCTCTTGAATTATATACAATTTTTTTTCTTTTAAATGAAAAAATTTCTTTTTTAGAAGCAGTAGCTATTGAAACACTTGTTCAATTAGTTAGAGCAATGCTTTTTTTTATTCCTTCAAACCTAGGAACACAGGAAGGTGTTTTTGTTTTAGCTGTGAATGTATTAAAAGATTCTACACCATTAGGTTTAGCTGTAGCTATTATTAGAAGATTAAGAGAGGTAATATGGATAAGTATAGGATTAATGTTAGGGTTTAATGAAAAAATAAATTTTAAAGAAATTAAAAAGAAATTATAATTTTTTTATTTTATAAAAAAAAATCAAAATTGTTATGGCTAAAAATATTGGTGTACCAATAAATGAATAAAATAAAAAAATATCAATTTTATTAAAAAAAGTCACTGGTATAATAATATAAATTATATCTTCATGTTCAAAACCTAATATGTTGTTTTGTTTAATTGCATCATCACCTCTTACTCTTTCTAAATAAAATCTTATAGTCATTATTAAAAAAACACATAGAGCTGAAATAAAAGCATAATCTAATCCTAAATTAAAATTTTTATTAGAATAAATTCCCAAACCAATAAACAATGCTATGTATGAAATACACACACCTATATGATCTAAATAATGACCAAATGTAGAAATTTTATTTAATTTCCTAGCAACTTCTCCATCAACATGATCAAAACAAGCTGCTACAAAAAAAGACAAAGAAGCTATCTTTGCGTAAAATAAATTTCCAGTTGTGTATAAAAAAAAAGACAAAAGACCAAATAAAATTCCTATAACTGTTACTATGTTCGGATGTATATTAAAATAAATAAACGGTTTAGAAATAATTTGTGCAACTCTTTGGTCCCATGGAGAAGTTAGGGATAATTTTTTTATAATTTTATTCATTAATTTCTTTTAAAATCTTTTTTTTTGCTAAAACTAAATCTTTTTTGAAATCTATTTCAATCCAAGATAATCCTGTAATATTTTCAAAATTCATTTTAATTATTTTTTTTTTTATAATTTGTTGAATTACGTCTTCATACATAGAATTTTTATTAGTTTTCATAATTAATTTTGCTTCTTTTAAAAACTTCATTGATGAATTATTTGAAAAATTAAAGAAACCTATCGACTCTCCTTGAAAATCAAATTCTTGATTTACAATTTTTCCAAAATCACAAATCTTTTTATCTTTGATACATACTTTAACTGGCTCTTTACCTTCTTCAAATTTTTTATCTATTAAAAGGCAATCTTTTTTTTTAGAATTAATTAATTTTTTTAAAACTTTTTTATGATATAAAACATCTCCATCCATAAGAATCAGATTACCTTTTAAATGAAAAAATTTGTTTGCACAAATTAAGGAAACTACGCTACCTAATCTATATCGAGTGTTTGTAAAAATCTCTATATTTTTATCGTTGTCTATTTTTTTAATAAAATTAACTAAATGCTTTGATTGATACCCAATAACAATTCCAATTTTTTTAACTCCAAGGCTTAAAAGATTTTCTAAATGTCTTTCTAGCAATGTTTTAGAACCGATCTTTAATAAAATTTTAGGAACATTTGATTTTAATCTTTTTCCTATTCCAGCTGCTAGTATTAATGCTTTCATCTTTCTTTAAAAATTATAAACAATAATATTTCATATATTTGTAATATTTTCATATTTGTAATACAATTCTAGCAAATGGCAATAATACATAGAAAAGACATTGGTGTTAGTAAAATATCCAAATCGCAACTATTAAAAAAAGAACTTAATAGTAAGGAATTATCATTCTTAATGGAAGCTCATAATGGCTTGACTGCAAAAATCGTTGAGGAAAGTGGTTTCAAAGGAATATGGGCATCTGGCTTATCTATATCAACAGCTCTTGGAGTCAGAGATAGCAATGAAGCATCTTGGACACAAATATTAGATGTTTTAGAATTTATGTCAGACGCTACATCAATCCCTATACTTGTAGATGGGGATACAGGATATGGTAATTTTAATAATTTTAGAAGACTAGTTTCTAAATTATGTCAAAGAAAAATTGCAGGCGTATGTATAGAAGACAAACAATATCCTAAAACAAATTCTTTTGTAAAAAGTTATCAAAAATTAGCTGATATAGATGAATTCTGTGGAAAAATAAAAGCAGGTAAAGACATACAAGATGATAATAGTTTTTCTATCGTTGCAAGAGTAGAGGCGTTAATCGCAGGTTGGGGAATTGGAGAAGCTATCAAAAGAGCTGAGGCTTATCATAAAGCAGGTGCAGATGCAATACTTATTCACTCACGTAAGGAAAATGCAAATGAAATTTTAAGGTTTAAAGAAGAGTGGGATAACAGATGTCCAATAGTTATTATTCCAACTACTTATCACAAAACTCCAACAAATATTTTTAAAAAGGCTGGTTTCTCGACTTTAATTTGGGCTAACCATTCTTTAAGAGCTTCAATTAAGGCAATTCAAGATGTAACAAATCATTTAATGAAAAAAGAAACTCTTAAAGGTTTAGAAAAAAAAATATCAAGTTTAAATGAAGTTTTTGAATTAGCAGGAAATAATGAGTTATATGAAGCTGAAAAAAAATATTTATTAGAAAAAAAAAATTATAACGCAATTATTTTAGCTGCATCAAGAGGTCGCCAACTTAAACATTTAACTAAAAATAAACCTAAATGTATGCTTGACGTTCAAGGAAAACCACTTTTAGAAAGATTAGCATCTACGTTAAAGAAAGACAATATTGGTAAAATTTCAATTGTTGCAGGGTATAAAAGCAATGTAATTAAAAATCAGAATAATTTATCAAACTTAAATATTATTGAAAATAAAGAATATGCTAAAACTGGAGAACTTTTCTCACTTAATAAATCAACTAATGAAATAAAAGAAGATTGTATTATTACCTATGGGGATATAGTTTTTAGGAAATATATTTTAGACGCGTTATTATCTACTAAAGGAGAAATTATAATAGTAGTTGATGCTCTTTTTAAAAATAAAGGAAAAAAATCTGAAAAAGATCTAGTAATTTGCGATAGAAAATTTACTGGAAACTACCTACTTGAAGAAAAACCTGCGATATTGCAATCAATGAATAATGAATTAAAAAAAAATATTACTGGCCAATGGATTGGTTTGTTAAAAACAAGTTTCAAAGGATCAAAAATATTAAAAGAACAAATTTATAAATTAAGTAAAAATAAAAACTTTAAAAATCTAGGAATGCCAGATTTATTTAATAATTTAATAAAAAATAAAATTAAAATTAATGTTCTTTATATAGCTGGACAATGGTTAGACGTAAATGATGCTTTTGATTTAGCTGAAGCTAGAAAAGTTTCATGGGCAAAAAGCTTTACTTAGGATTTTTCACAAATCTTTTGATATTATAAATAACAAAAACAACTGAACCAATAGAGGCTAATAAAAAAAATAAATTAACGGTATCAAACCATGTAAAAAGTGGGTTAATCCAAATAATTGGTCCAATTAAATAGATTCCATCTGCTAAATCAAATTTATCTGTTTGTGGCCAATCATAAAAATCTTTATTAGTTTTATATTTATGAATAATTCCTAGGAAAGTATTAAGTATAGATGCAATAATAGCTGAAAATAATAAATAATTTTGTAAATCAAAATTAACTATACTAAAAATTTTTATTTCAAAAGTACCAGGTGGTATTCCTGCTGATATACCGACGAACATCAAAACATAACCTGCGGTATCAGCAAAATAATCGTAATACCAACCAAATCTGCTTACGTGTTTTATCTTTCTTGATAACTGACCATCAACATGATCTAAAAATTTTGAAAAAATAAATAATATAGAACCAATAACGGTAAAAAAATATATGCCAAAGCTAAAAAAGACAGCTGCAAAAGCTGCTAGTAAAAGACTAAATGTAGTTACTTGATTTGGTGTTATAGATGTTTTTACTAAATAGTTAACAACTCTTTGTGCAATCTGTTCATCAATTTTTTTTCTATATTTAAACATAAAAAATTTTAAAAAAATAATTATTCATTACTTGAAAATTGATTATAATCATTTATATATTTTTTATATATTATTTTATAAACATTATTATAAATATGACTAATAAATTCACATCAAGAAAAGCTAAGAATATTGCAACAGCAAGCTCTTATGCGTTTTCAAAAAAAAAAATAGCAGGTAATACAGCTACATCAAACATCTATACATCGGAAAGATCAGCAAAAAGTACAGCTACTAAAAATTCATAAGAATTATTTAGTATGATATCTTTCCCAGAAAAGAAATCCTTAATTAAATTAAGGAATGGGAATAGAATTGGATATGCTGTTTATGGCAATAAAAAAAATTTTCCTATTTTTTATTTTCATGGATGGCCAGGTTCAAGATTTGAATTAAAAAATATACCATTAAAAAAAGAAAAATGTTTTATAATAGCATTAGAAAGACCTGGCTATGGAATATCTGATTCAATTTCAAATTTTAAAATATTAGATTGGCCTAAAATTGTTTTAGAAATTGCAAATAAACTAAAAATCAAAAAATTTTCTATAATTGGTGTTTCAGGCGGGGCCCCTTTTGCGCTCGCTTGTGCAAATGCAATTAAAAATAATATACTTAAAGCTATTGCTGTTGTTTGTCCATTAGCACCTAGTGAGGTTGAAGGAATGAATAAAGGTAGAGTTGGAATGCTAATAAATTACGGAAAAAGACCCCTGTTGTCGTGGCTAATAATTAATCTATTAAGGATGAGTTTATTAAACAATAATATTAAAAAAAATTTTAATAGATTGAAAAATAAAATTCCTCTGCCTAAAGCAGATTTAAAACTACTTACAGTAAACAGAGGAAAAAAATTAATGGAAAATTATAAAGAAGCTGTCAAACATGGGATTACAGGTGTACATAGAGATGCGTATTTATATTCTAATGATTGGGGATTTAAATTAAAAAATATAAAAAGAAAAATTTTTATATGGCATGGAGAAAAAGATTTAACTGTGCCAATTATTACAAATAAATATTACAAAAAAAAATTAAAAAATAAGAAAATATTTATAAAATCAAATGAAGGGCATTTTTCAATCTGTTATAACTTTATGAATAATATTATTCAACAAGTAAGTGGGTAAATATTTACACGCCCCAATAAAAACAAAAAGAGTACCTAAAGGAATACCTTACATTATTTCCAACGAAGCTGCTGAACGTTTTAGTTTTTATGGCATGAAAGGAATATTGGTTATTTTCATGACTCAGTATCTCTTTCTAACTACCGGTGAAACAAATATTTCTGAAGAAAGTGCTAAAGGATATTTTCATTTATTTACATCAGCTGTTTATTTTTTTCCTATATTTGGCGCTTTAATTTCAGATATTTTTTTTGGAAAATATAAAACAATTATTTCATTATCTTTAGTATATTGCCTGGGTCACTTTATACTTGCTATTGAACCTTCAAAATTAGGTTTGTCTCTCGGTTTAACATGTATTGCAATAGGCTCTGGCGGAATTAAACCTTGCGTGTCTGCACATCTTGGTGATCAATTTAGTATAAAAAATAGTTTTTTAATTAGTAAAGCATATAGCTGGTTTTATATTGCAATCAATTTAGGAGCATTTGTATCAACATTACTTACACCTTATTTATTAAAACATTACTCACCAAATATTGCTTTTGGTATACCTGGTATTTTTATGTTATTGGCTACAATATTTTTTTGGGCAGGAAGATATAAGTTTATTCATATAAAACCTAAAGGAAAAGAGGTTTTATTAGAATTATATAAAAAAAAAAACATAAAAATTATATTTAAACTTATTACAATTTTCATATTTGTTTCTTTTTTTTGGTGCCTATTTGATCAAACGGGATCTTCTTGGATTCTACAAGCAGAAAAAATGAATCGTGAAATTTTTGGAATTGAAATACTCAGCGCTCAAATATTATCAATTAATCCAATAATGATATTAATTTTTACTCCTATTTTCTTTAAATACTTATATCCAAGGTTAAATCATTACGTGGAACTTAATTACATAAATAAAATAACCATAGGTTTTTTGTTAACTTTTTTTTCTTTTTCAATAATTACAATTGTTCAATATTGGATTGATTTAGGTAAAGAAGTTCATATGTCCTGGCAATTATTAGCTTATGCAATTCTAACAAGTGGAGAAATCTTTGTATCTATTACATGTCTAGAAATATCTTACACACATGCCCCAAAGAAATTAAAAACCCTTACTGTATCTATTTTTCTGTTAAGCATAGCGATTGGAAATCTCTATACGAGTATTGCAAATTTTTATAATGAAAGAGATGATGGTAGTGTTATATTAGAAGGAGCTCGCTACTTTTTATTTTTTACAATATTAATGCTTGTTGTTACATTCTTTTTTGTTCTTTGTACAAAAAAATATACAAAAGAAAGATTTCTGCTTCAAGGTTAAGTTTAAAATAGTTAGTTAATGAACAAGTTTAATATTGGGTTTCTTTAATTTTTTTTTTAAACTCTGTTTAAGTGTTTTATTAAATTCATATACTTGGGATGGAAATTTCATACGTACAATATTATTTTTACTTATAATTTTTCCTTGGTTATAAACATTATATTTTTGGGATCTAGGATCTATTTCAACGCATATTGGTTTTCTAGTTATAATTCTTCCAATTTTACAATCTTTTCCAATAATAGCTGAAAATAGATGATCATTTATTGTTTTTCCCGTGCTTGAATATGATGCAAGATCAACTGCTCCTTTACCAAAACCTAAATACTTAAATGCTGCTTCACCCCCGATTGGGCCTATTGCTGTGCACCCAGATAAAATAAGAAAGGATGCCAAAAAAATTATTTTTTTTATACTAAATTTTTCCATTTTTTTCATATATTTATTATCCAGATATTTTCAACTCTTTTTTTTTTCTTGACAAATTAAATACTTGCATAGTATGTGATATTTCATATATACTACATATTGTGCTATAGAGTATTATTACAAGTAGAATAAAAAAGAAAATGTTAAAAAAAAATAGACAATTATGCTCAATTTGCAACGAATCAATTAAGAAAAAAATTGATAAGCAATTTAACCTTAATGATACGTCTGTAACAGATTCGCGTTCTACAAAAAATGGCACAATGATACGAAGACGCAGAGTGTGTTCATGTGGTAGTGGGCATAGATTTACTACATATGAAAGGATTCACAGGCCAGAGTTAGCCGTTGTTAAAAGAAACGGTCAAATTATTCCTTTCAATAGAGAAAGAATATTTCAATCAGTAAGAATTGCATTGAACGGGTGTATTGATCAAGAAAAAAAAACTGAGCAAATTTCAAATGAAGTAAATGAAAAAATTCAAGATATTGGGAAAGATACTGTCCAAACTAAAACAATTGGAGAATTCATATTAAAATCATTAAAAGAAAGAGATAAAATTGGATATGTTAGATTTTATGGCGTTTTCAAAAAAATTAACGATCCTAAAGAATATAAAAAAATTGTAGATACACTTCATTAAAATTAAACACTAGACTTTAAAAATTCAGTAAATTTAAGAAAATCATTAGATCTTGCTGCATTGTTTCTCCAACACAAAACTATTTCTCTAAAATTTTTTTTGTTTTCGTATTCAAGAATTTTAATATTACTATTTTTTAATAATTGAGAATTTATAACAATATCAGGTAATAAAGTTATTCCAATATTGTTAGCAACCATCTGAACCAAAGTTAGTAAACTTGTAGCTTTAAAAGTATCTATTTTTTGTTGCATTTCTTTACTACAAGCTTCTAAAGCATGATCTCTTAAACAATGACCTTCATCTAATAACAACATATTAGTAGCGCTAATATCTTTTTTAGATAATGATTTTTTAGTTTTTTTTAAAAGAGAATTATTTTCTGGTACTGCAACATGAAAAAAATCTTTTTTAATTAATTGAGTATTTAAATTTTCTGTTTTATATGGTTTTGCCATTAATACTAAATCCAAATTACCAGAATAAAGCATATTTAAAATATTTACTGTTTGATCTTCTACTAACATTAAATCTAGGTTAGGGTATTTTTTTCTAATCTTTGGCATTAATTGTGGCAATAAATAAGGGGCAATCGTTGGTATTATACCTAATCTTGTCTCGCCAAACATATGTTTTTGCGCAGATTTAGCTAAGTCCAAAAGGTCGTTCATTTCGATATTTATAGATTGAGATTTATTTGCAATTTCTTTACCTAAAGGAGTTAAAAAAACAGTTCTTTTAGTTCTCTCAACTAATTTAATATTTAATAATTTTTCTAATTCCTGTATTCCGGAACTAAGAGTGGATTGACTAACAAAACATTCTTTAGCAGCTTTACCAAAATGTAAGTTTTTTGAAATTGATACTAAATACTTTAATTGTCTAAAAGTTGGATGAAACATATTGTTTTAACAAATTACAATTAATCGATAATATCGATTATATTATACAAAAAATATAATTATATCAATCGTATATGTTAAGCTGCTCTAGTTATACTTTATTAAAAAGAGGTCAGTAATGAGTGGTATACGCCTAAAATAGCGAATTAGCTATTGGCCTTGAAATTAATAACTATGCATACGCTGAAGTTAATTGTTAAACTTCTTTATAAACGGCTCTTGATATCTTGTTAAGAGACGTTTTTTTATTTATAATCTAAAAAAAATTGTCACAAAACAACTGGAAAAACTTAAATCAAAAAATAATTTCTTGTAGAAAATGTAAAAGACTTGTTAATTTTCGAGAAAAGATAGCGCATTATAAAACAAAAAGATTTAGAGAATGGGAATATTGGGGTAAGCCTGTTACTGGGTATGGAAATATAAATGGAAAATTAGTTATTTTAGGTTTAGCGCCAGCAGCACATGGTGGTAATAGAACAGGTAGGGTTTTTACAGGTGACAAATCTGCTGATTTTTTGATTAACTGTTTGCATAAAGTTAAACTTGTAAATCAACCAACATCAAAAAATTTAAATGATGGGTTAAAAATGTATAACTCGTACATGACACCAGTTTTAAAGTGTGTGCCTCCAGAAGACAAGCCTACATCAAAAGAATTAACAAATTGTTTTTGCTTTTTTAAAAAAGAAATAAAGTTATTAAAAAGAAGCAAGGTTTTTTTAGCTTTGGGAAAAATAGCTTTTGATGTATGTGTTAAATTTTTTAAACATATTAATTATATTGATACAAATAATAAATTTAAATTTTCACATGGAGTAACCTATAAAATAAACAGTAAATTAACCCTAATTGCTTCTTATCATCCTAGCCCCAGAAATGTTAATACAGGAAGATTGGACTCAAAAAAAATGATTAGATTGCTAAAAAAAATAAAAAAAAGAATTAAATAAAAAAATGAAAACGGAAAAAACTATTTTTGCTGCAGGATGTTTTTGGCATATTGAAGATTACTTCATAAAAATTAAAGGAGTAGTTAATACTCGTGTAGGATACACGGGGGGATGTTTTGAAAATCCAACATATAAAAATGTTTGTACTGGTACAACCGGACATGCAGAAGCTGTCGAAATTGAATTTGATACCAAAATCATTACTTTCAGTGAACTATTAAAACACTTTTGGAAAATTCATAATCCATGTTCTCTAAATAGACAGGGGTTAGATATTGGTAGTCAATATAGATCTGCAGTATTTGTTACTAGCCCAACCCAGGAAGAGGAGGTTTTAAAACAAAAAAAATTATATAATGAAAAAAAGTACAATCATAAAATAGTTACAGATATAGAAATTTTTTCAAAATTTTATCCAGCTGAAGAATATCATCAAAAATATATACAAAAAAAATCAACATTTTATTAAAATTTATTAAAAAAACCTAAAAAAATCAAAAAAAACCTTCTTTTTTAACTTTTTTGGCACAATTTATGCTGTATATTAGTAGCATGAAAAAAATTGAAGCTATTATTAAACCCTTTAAACTAGATGAAGTAAAGGAAGCGTTAAGTAAAATAGGAATCAATGGAATGACGGTGTTAGATAGCAAGGGGTTCGGGCGACAAAAGGGTCATACTGAATTATACAGAGGCGCTGAATATGTAGTTGATTTTATACCTAAAATAAAAATTGAGGTAGTTGTTGCGGACAAATTGTTAAAAAAAGCTATCGATACGATTCAAAAAACAGCAAATACTGGAAAAATAGGTGATGGTAAAATTTTTGTATCAAATATTGAAGAAGCAATAAGAATTAGAACTGGAGAAAAAGGAAACAATGCTATTTAAATTATTATTTATTTATAATTTTTTTTATTATAAAAATTCACGATACTTTTATTGGAGGTTTATATCATGGATTTAAAATGCACGACACCAGCTGATGTGTTAAAAGCAGCAAAAGATCATAAAGTGAAAATTGTCGATGTAAAGTTTGTTGACATGCCTGGTATGTGGCAACACTTTAGTGTTCCTCTTCATGAACTTGAGGAAAGCTCATTCGTTGACGGATATGGTTTTGATGGTTCATCGATAAGAGGATATCAAAATATTGATCAAAGTGATATGTTGGTAGTTCCAGATGCAACTACTGCAATTCTCGACCCGTTTACTGCAGTGCCTACTCTGTCATTAATTTGCAATATTGTAGATCCTATAAACAAAAAACGATACAACAAAGACCCGCGTTATATAATTCACAAAGCTGAAGAATATGTTAAAAAAGGAGGTTTTGGTGATACTGTATTTTTTGGTCCTGAGGCTGAATTTTTTATTTTTGACAATATTCGTTACGACAGCGGTGTAAATTTTGGGTTTTATGAAATAGACTCAGTTGAAGGTAGCTGGAATACTGGGACAGAGGAAGAACCTGGTAATTTAGGTCATAAACCTAGACCTAAAGAAGGTTATTTCCCAACTCCACCAGTTGATACATTACAAGATGTAAGAAGTGAGATGGTAAATGTTATGGAAGATTGTGGAATAAATATTGAATGTCATCATCATGAAGTTGCAACTGCTGGTCAAGGCGAAATAGACATGAGATTTGAGCCAATTGCAAAGATGGCCGATCAAATGATGATGTACAAATACATTGTCAAAAATGTTGCAAAAAATTATGGAATGACTGCAACATTTATGCCAAAACCTTTATGGAATGATAATGGAACTGGTATGCACTGTCATTCAAGTATTTGGAAAGATGGAAAGCCTCTTTTTGCTGGTGATAAAGCTCTTGGTTTAAGTGATATGGCTCTTCATTATATTGGTGGTATTTTAAAACACGGGCCTGCTATTCTAGCTTTTACAAATCCTACAACTAATTCCTATAAAAGATTAGTACCTGGGTTTGAAGCGCCTGTTAATTTAGTGTACTCAGCTAGAAATAGATCAGCAGCATGTAGAATACCTATGTATTCACAAAACCCAAAAGCTAAAAGAGTTGAATTTAGATGTCCGGATCCTTCTGGAAATCCTTACTTAGCATTTGCAGCAATATTGATGGCTGGACTTGACGGTGTTAAAAATAAAATTGATCCAGGCAAGCCGATTGAAGGTGATTTGTTTAGTATGACAGAAAGACAATTATCCAGAATAAAAACAGTTCCTGGATCATTAGAAGATGTGTTAGATGTGCTTGAAAAAGATCACAAATTTCTTCTGGAAGGCGATGTCTTTACTAAGGAAGTAATTGATACTTGGATTGCATATAAAAGAGAAACTGAGGTGGATGAAATTAGACAAAGACCGCATCCACATGAGTTTTTTTTGTATTACGATATTTAAATTATTTTATAAGTTGTGAGATGGTTTTAAATTCTTTGGTATCTGATTTTTTTAACCACTCGAATAAAACCATTTCACAGGTTACTATTTGAATATTTGGATGTTTATCCAACCTACTAAGTGCCGTTAAATAATCATTTTTATATCTTGAGCTTATAGCATCTTGTACAACATAAATTTCTTTATCTATTGAAAAATTAATTGCAGTTTGTAAAACACAAACATGTGCTTCTATTCCACAAAGAATAAATTGCTTTTTTCGATATGGATCTTTTATTGGCACTGAAAATTCTGTTTTTTCGATCATTTGATTATCAGTGGCAAAATTTTCTTTTATTTTATTTATAGTTTTACCTAAGCCTTTAGGGTATTGTTCTGAACAATAAATCGGCACTCCTAAAATATTCGCAGCTTTTTGAAGCTTTATTATATTATCTATAAAAGTATGGGGTTTTGGCATTATTGAAACCAATTTTTCTTGAACATCAATAATTACTAAAGATGATTGATCTTTTTCTATTAACATTAAACTATTATATAAGCAGACTTCGCATACCCATTATAAGCAACCACGACTAAAAGCTCGATCGAGGAAAAACCTTTTTGTTTCATACAAAATTATAACACGATAATCCGTGATTTTCGATGCAAAATTATAAGTCTTAACCCTTAAAATTGACTTGATAAAGATAAGTTGGCATTGTGATTTTCTTGATTGGAGAAATCATTTTCTAAATTAAATCCTAAATCAAAAATTCCTAAAGTTTTAGAAATATTAAAGTTGGAAGTCATATTGCCATTAATACCGAGTGAAAATTCTGTTTCTTTTTTAGATAAAAAACTTGCCGCCAAAGAAAAGGTATCCATGTGCCCGGAATTGATAATTTGTTTTCTCTCATAGTCAATACTAACAGTTACACCTTGTTCATGATTAAGATCAAAACCTAGACCGCCTTTAAGAATATCTCTATCTTTTTTATACGCTTGATAAGTGTCACGTGTAGAGCTGTCAGATGTATATCGTGTAACTACTCTTGAGTTTGAGGCAAAATCTTTACCATATTCAAGATTTACTCTGGATTTTAGAATTGATTTTTCAAATTTAGTATCTCTGTCAATTTTCAATCCTAAAGATGCCATTAAAGAAGCAATATCTTGGTTGTCATACTTAATAGTTTCAGTGCCGTTTTCCTTGTAGTCACCAAGAACTGTATAACTACCATCAATTCGACCTGTTGGAATTATGTTTATATCATTATATTCAGATTCTCGACCAAATTTAAGAGAGCCAAAAATTTGATTGCCGTGTCGAGCACCTTCTTGCGTGTTTGTGTCTCCACTATTTTTTCTTTCAATATCATTTCTTAAATGACTTACACCAATGACATGATCTATAAATTTATTTACATCTAAAGTATTAGATCCATAAAGTGACAAACTTATAGCATTAGTATACATAGATGAGCCATATGCCCCAACATCGACATCCGTGTGATCGAGTCTTAGGGCAACTCCTAATATTTTATTATCATCAATTTTTTTATCAGCACCAAACGACATACCTAGAGCAGTGATATCTTGAGCTGAACTTAAACTAGTGTCTCCTATTTTTCCAAGATTCACACTGCCTTCCATCCATGATGCCCATCCTTCAGGAACAAATTCTTCAAGTGGGTCATTAGCTAATGCTGCAGTTTGAACAACATTGGTTAATTGAGCCAGAGCTGGATTTGAAAAATTAATATTAAAGTTTTGAGTAGTAACATCATCTTTTTGTTTCATTCTTAACTGAGATAATCTTTCTAATGCAGTACCAGATGATTTTACTGCAAAATTTTTAGCTGCTTCTATTTGGCCATCAATTAAACCTTGCACCGCTTTAATTTTTGATGGGGCATCACACTTACCAGAGCTGACTACTTTAAAAGCACAGCTTAAATTATATTCATTTACATTGTCGTTACCAACGCCCGTAACAAACATTTTTGATCCATCATTGTTAAATGCTATTCCTCTTGGGTTTGCATCTTCATTAGCAACACTAAAACCACTAACCAAACTTGCTGTGGATACATCAAAGCCAGTAGTTAATGTATATTCATGTATTTCATCAGGAGTAGCATCAACAACAAACAATTTTGTTCCATCATTGTTAAATTTTATTCCAGTTGGAAAGCCTGAAGCAAGACTAAGACTATCAACGAAACTTGCTGTGGATACATCAAAGCCAGTAGTTAATGTATATTCATATACTTTATCATTTAGATAACCCGCATGAAACATTTTTGTTCCATCATTGTTAAATGCTATTCCTCCCATCCCCTCATCTTGATCACTAACATCAAAAGCATCAACGAAACTTGCTGTAGAAACATCAAAAGCAGTAGTTAATGTGTATTCATTTATATTATCTCCAACATTACCCGCAACAAACATTTTTGTTCCTTCATTGTTAAATGCTAAGAATAGTATTTGTACATCTTGATCACTAGCATCAAAAGCATCAACGAAACTTGCTGTAGAAACATCAAAAGCAGTAGTTAATGTGTATTCATAAATGCTATCATTTTCATTACCCGCAAAAAACATTTTTGTTCCACTATTGTTAAATACTATTCCTATTGGAAGGCCATCTTGCCCACCAACATAAAATGTAGAAACTAATGCAGTTAGAGGTGTATATGTTGCAGCTTTAGCAGTGCTAACAAAAATTAGATTAAAAATTAAAAGAAAAGAAAATATATTTTTTAACATCAGTTTAGCAATCTTCGTATACTTATTATGAGCAAACAAAACTAAAAACTCTGTAAATTTAGATCCTCTTCGTTTCATAAAAAGAAATTATAGCACGATGATACGTGATTTTGTAGTCAGGAATCGAGGCCAATTCTTCAAGCGACATGAATCAAAGTGCCCTATTTGCGCCCAACCCAATAATTAGAAATAAGGGAAAACTCCAAGATCGTTGATACATAAGGTGTGCCCCCTACGAGGTTTGAACTCGTGTTTTCGCGTTGAGAACGCGACGTCCTAGACCACTAGACGAAGGGGACAACATAATAATTATTTTAGTTATTTTTTAATAAAAGTTAAATTCAAAAATATTAACTTTATAATGTACATATGTTAGATATAAATAAATGTATTTGGATTACTGGTGCAAGTACAGGAATTGGAAAAGCTCTTGCATTAAAATTGGCTAGTGAAGGATTTAACGTAGCAGTAAGTGCAAGATCAATTAAAAATTTAAATAACTTAAAGCAAGAATCTAAATTATTTAAAGGATCTATTAATATCTATCCTTTAGATATTAGCTCAAGAAATCAAGTTATTTCTGTTTTTAGTAAAATTGAAAAAAAATTAGGGAGTATTGGAGCTGTAATTTTAAATGCTGGAATTAATGAACCAATGCATAGTCAAAACTTTTCGTCTAAAAAAATTGAAAATATTATGAATGTTAATTATATAGGAACAGTAAATTGCCTTGAACCAATCATTAAAAAATTTACAAAAAGAAAATATGGTAAAATAGCAATAGTAGCATCTTTAGCAGGATATATTGGTTTTCCATATTCATCTGCTTACTGTCCTACCAAATCAGCATTAATTAGTCTTTGTGAATCACTTAGATCTGATTTAGAACAATATAATGTTATTCTCCAAGTTATAAATCCTGGTTTTGTTAAAACATTTATGACAGATAAAAATAGATTTTATATGCCATTTTTAATATCCAGTGAGAAATCTTCAGAATATATTTATAAAGGTTTATTAACAAATAATTTTGAAATTTTTTATCCAAAAGTTTTTGCTTATTTATTAAAAATTCTAAGATTTATTCCTTATTTTTTCTTACTTCCAATATTAAAATTAGTGCTTAAGAAATATAGTATGAGGAAATAATTATTTTATCTCATAAAAATAATATAGTCATCCTATATCCTAAAAAAAAACAAGAATTGAATTAAAAAAAATATATGTAAGGGATTATACTTGTTTTATATTAACAGCGCTTTGTCTGCCATTTTCATCCTCAACGTCGTATGATATTTTATCACCTTCGTTAAGTACAGAAATATTGGCTTTTTGCAACGCAGTAATATGCAAGAACATATCCTTCTCATCGTCATCTTGATCTACAAATCCGTAACCTTTTTTTGGATTAAACCATTTGACTTTGCCGGTTTTTGAACTCATTTATTCGTTATCTCTATAGTAAAAAGTTAATAAAT
>Ga0315338_1000864_pt1 | contig 50285 bp, 40 predicted proteins | sample ASW8metaG_FD_204518 | JGI IMG/M metagenome (GOLD analysis project Ga0315338, IMG submission 204518) | Ammonia-oxidizing marine archaeal communities from Monterey Bay, California, United States - ASW #8 | ecosystem: Environmental > Aquatic > Marine > Coastal | place: USA: California | collected... | reverse complement strand
GTCGGGCCCGACGGTGACGGCGAGAGCGCTGCCGAGACGGAGCGCGCCCGCGAGCTTGCGGCCCTGCGGATGAGAACGATCGTTGCCGTTGTTCTCGCCGTCGGCGTCATGGCGCTGTCGATGACTTCTCCTGCCTCGCTCGGGATCACGGACGGTGCGAAGGCGTGGCTGCTCCTCGCGGCAACGACACCGGTGCTGTTCTGGTGCGGACGCTCCTTCCTCTCCGGATTTCTCGCCGGGCTCCGGACGTGGTCCTTCAACATGGACAGCCTGATCGCGATCGGGACAGGGGCGGCGTTTGGTTTCAGCGCGGTGTCCGTCGTCCGCGGCTTTGGCGCGCTCTATTTCGACACTACATGCATGATCCTCGCACTCGTCTTGGTGGGTAAGCTTCTCGAAGCTCGCGCGAAGGGGCGCGCGTCGTCTGCCATCCGGAAGCTCGTAGCACTCGCGCCGGCAACGACCCATCTCGTGAAAGCGACCGCCGACACAGAGGTCGTGGACGTGCCGGTCGCGTCCGTCGAGATCGCTGATCTCCTCGAGGTCAGGCCCGGCGAGAAGGTCCCGCTCGACGGAGTCATCCGCACGGGTGGCTCCACGCTCGACGAGTCGATGCTGACCGGAGAGAGTCTCCCCGTCGACAAGACGGTAGGCGACCCGGTCACCGGCGGCACCATCAATCAGACGGGCACGTTTCGTTTCGAAGTCGCCCGTATCGGAGAAGATACGACGCTGTCGCGCATCATCCGGATGGTCCAGGACGCGCAAGGCTCGAAAGCGCCCGTGCAACGCCTCGCCGACAGGATCGCGGCGGTGTTCGTACCGAGCGTGATAGGCCTGTCTCTGTTGACGTTCGTCGTCTGGCTACTCGTGGGCCAGCCGGTGAGCTTCGCGCTCAGCACGGCGATTGCCGTTCTCATCATCGCTTGCCCGTGTGCACTCGGTCTCGCCACGCCCACCGCGATCGTCGTTGCCACGGGGCGGGGCGCGGAGAAGGGGATGTTGTTCAAGAACGCGGCGAGCCTCGAGACTCTATCTTCGGTCGGGCGGGTCGTGCTCGACAAGACGGGGACTCTCACCCGCGGTGAGCTCACCGTCACCGACGTCGTTTCAGCGGGTACGGAAGACACGAGCCTCGTCCTCGCTTATGCGGCCGCCGTCGAGAGCACGTCCGAGCACCCCGTTGGAAAAGCGATCGTCGCCTACGCGAAAGGCGCGGGCGAGATGCTCACGAAGCCGACGGAGTTCGAGGCGCTACCGGGGAAGGGTGTAAAGGCCATGCTCTCCGGACGACGCGTTCATGTCGGAAACGAGACCTTGATGGAGGGTGCTGGCATCACCGTCGAGCCTTTGGCCAAGGCGGCCGAGCTTCTCGGTGATGATGGGAAGAGCGTGGTGTTCGTCGCCGTGGACGATGTGCTCGTCGGCATTGTCGGCGTCGCGGACACCGTGAAACCGTCCTCGCGGGAAGCGGTCGCGTCGCTCGCAGGAGCCGGCCTTCGCCCGACCATGATGACGGGCGATACCGAAAAAACCGCCGCCCGGATCGCTGCCGAAGTCGGGGTCGAGCACGTAGAGGCGCGCGTGCTGCCGGATCGCAAAGCCGCTGTCATCTTGGAGCTACAACAGCGCGGCGTGAAGGTCGCGATGGTGGGCGACGGGATCAATGATGCGCCCGCGCTCGCGCAGGCCGATGTGGGGATCGCCATAGGCAGCGGCACCGACATCGCCATCGAAGCGTCCGACGTGACGCTCGTTCACGGCGACTTGCGCGGCGTGCCGGAGGCGTTCGAGCTCTCGTCGAGAGCGATGACCGTGATCCGACAGAATCTGTTCTTCGCGTTTTTCTACAACGTGCTGGGGATCCCGGTCGCCGCGGGCGTTCTCTTCCCGAGCTTCGGAATCTTGCTGTCTCCCGTCGTCGCGGCGGGCGCGATGGCCTTGAGCTCCGTCTCCGTCGTGACCAACGCACTTCGTTTGCGAAACGCGTAGTCGGGCGAAGGGCCGGTTAGCGCCGTGCCGCGTCGGCTTTGTGAGCGAGGAACTCGCGATAGGCCGACTGATAGCGCTGGCCCAGGGCCCGGCCTTCGTCGCCTGGGACGGGAGCCGCTCGCAGCCAGTTCTGGTTGAGGCGTTTCACCTCGTCCGAGGCTCGTCGCAAGTCGTCTTGACCCGAGCTGGTCTTGCCGCCAGTCATCGTGTTGCTCGCCAATGCGTCTTTCAGCTTCTGGGCCAGCGCCTCGAGCTCATCGATTCCGGACTCCTCGGGTGCTTCGGGCGTCAAGTCACGAACGAGCGACTCGAGGCGACCGACGAGGCGCTCGCGCTTCTTGCGGCTCTCGGCCGGGTCTAGCTCGGAGTTCTTGAACACATCCGGTGCGCCGGACACGAGCGTCGCGAGGTGGCCATCGAAGGTTTGTTGTAGCTCGATGTCGGATCCGGGGAGCGGTCCGAGCGACTTCCACGACGTCCATAGCGTCGTCGCTTTGGACAGCAGGTCTTCTTGCTCGGGACCGGCTTTGTCGAGCTCCGCTGCTTGCTCGACCATCGCTCGACGTTTGTCTCCCTTGGCCTCGGCTTCCACTTCATCGCGACGCTTGTAGCGGTCGAAGAAGTTGTCGCACGCTTTGCGAAACCGTTTCCAGAGCTGGTCGGAGATGCGGCGCGGTACCGGGCCGACGGTCCTCCAGTCCGATTGCAGCTTCTTGAGTGTCGCGGCCGTGTCACGCCAGTCCAGCGAATTCTGTATCGCTTCCGCTTGCTCGCACAACGCGCGTTTTTGCTTGAGGTTATCGTCGCGCTCGCCCTTCAGCTCGCCGAAGTGCTCTTTACGTCGGTCGAAGAACGCATCACACCCGCCGCGAAAGCGTTTCCACAAAGCGTCCGAGTCCTTCTTGGGGACGGCGCCGATCTTCTTCCACTCGGCCTGAAGCGCCTTGATCTTCTCGGCGGTCTGGTTCCAGTCACTGCTGTCGGCCAGCGCCTCTACTTGCTCGCACAGTGCCTGCTTCTTTACCAGGTTAGCCTTGCGATCCTTGTCTTGCTGCTCGAAGAAAGCGTCGCATCGTTTCTTGAGCTCGTCGCGCGCCGCTTTATAGCGACTCCACAGCTGCTCGGATTTGTCGGCAGGCGCGGCACCGGCCCTTTTCCATTCCGCTTGGATGTCTCGGAGCTCTTTCGCGATCTTCGGGACATCCTTCGACTCCCGAAGCGCTTCTACCCGTACGATGAGTCCGTTTTGGATGTCCGCATTCGCCCAACGTTTCCACGCTTCGACGTCTTTGAGCTGCTGCGTTTTCTTGAACAGCTCTTCCCGGGCTTGTGAGAGATCGCGACGTACTTTCTTTCGGTTGATGCTTCGCGCGAGCGGTCCCATGTTCTTCAGGAGATCTTGAGCGGCCCGCAGCTCCTTGTCGGCATGTTTGATGGAAGGCTCCGCCGCGCTTATGAGCTCCCGCATCCGGCTGAGGACGCCTTGTATGCTGTCGAGTGTCGCTTGCTCGCGTGCCTCGCCTTCGAGCCGCGTCTTCTCTTTGAGCTCTCGTAGCTTGTTCTCCGCACTCGCATAACGAGTCTTGGCCTCTAGGGTCGCGGATGACTCGAGGTGCTGCCACCTGCGCGCGAGTCGGGCGAAGCTGCGGCTGACCGCGTCCGTGTCGGTGCCGAGCACGACGGCCGAGATCTCGTCGACGATCTTGTCGGCCTCGCGTTGACGGGCCCCATCATCCTGCGCGGGTTCATCGGCGGAGGGCGCGGGCGGATCATCGCCGCCAGAGGCCTCGACCGGCGTTTCTTTTCGATCGGTGTCCGTCGGCTCCGGCTTGGGCTCCTCAGGCGGGAGCGTTTCGGGTGCCGACGTGTCCGCGAGGTCGTCCTCGATAGCGGGCTGTTTCTCGTGTCGCGCCCGGATCGCAGTGACCGCGGCGTTGAACCGTGCGGCCAGCTCAGCAGATGGGGCTCCGCGACTCTCCGTCTTCGCCCACTCATCGACAAGGTTCTTGAGCAGGACATCCTCATCCGGGGACGACGCCTGTGTGAGAGCTTCGCCCTTCTCCGCGAGGTCGAGAAACTCAGCCGAGCGTTTCTCCGTCTTGAGCGGATGATCTTCGTCGACGATGTTCCAGAGCTTGGTCGTGGCCGCGCGCCGGATCGCTTTGGAGGCAGAACCGTGAGCGACGACCCACTCGAGCGACGGGACGGAATCGAGGCGGCCTAGCGCCGAGAGCGCGACGTCTGCGGCTTCCGCGTCGACGATGAGGGGCTTGAGCGAGTCGGGATCCTGAATCCGCTCCAAAGCCAGCTCGCGTTGGCTCGGGTCCTTCGTCTTTTGGAGAAGCTCGACGAGAGCCTGGTCGTCGGAGAGCGCCTCGAAAGCTTTTCTTCGGAGATCCTCGTAGTGGGCTTTCGCCGCGACGGCGACGATGTCCTCGGTGTCCGAAAGTAGCTCGAGCGCACGGCCGGATTCCTGAGCGTCTCGGGAATCGCAGGCGATCTGCACGAGGAGCTGTTTCGAGCGTTTCTTGGCGGCGTTTCGAACCCCTTCGTCCGAATCTGACTCGGCGATCTCGATCAGGGTCCGCGGCGTGTCGAGCTTTCGGACGGCGACCCGCCGTACGCGCGGGTCGGGATCTTGCTGGGCGACCGCCGCGAGAAGCTCGGACTCGCTCTTCTCGAGATCGCGGACCGCCTCGATGCGGACTTCAGCGTCGCTATTCTGCCACTTCGGGCGAAGACGGTTCAGCAGGCTCATTGGATTTTGGTGATCCGTCGACGGTTGCCGTTCGCTCGATGGGGGAGATCGAGCAATGAATCGAGTTCACTATACCCCAAAAACCTCGTCGGCTTGAACCGCCTCCACCGCTCGGCGCGTTGCGCAAAGCGTGCGACCTGCGGCAAAGTATAGGTGATATGGCACGGAAACTGGCCCCTTGGCTCGGAGTCACCCTGTTTCTCGCCGGGGGAGCCTATGGGCAGTCCCTAGCAGAGGTGGCGGCCAAGGAGAAGGCCCGCCGGGCCAAGAGGGACCCCGCTGAGCCGGTCCGCATGATCGGCAGCGATGAGCTCGCCCAGGCCCGTGGAGAGGGGACCTCGACGTCCGGTATCACCCCGTCGGGCGAGCTTGGGGCCGCCGAGGCGACGGAGCCTACCGACCGCGCCGCTTCCGACGCTTCGGCATCCCTCAGCGAAAAGGAGATCCGTTACTATCGCGAAGCGTGGAACCGCGTCTGGGCGAAGCAGATGGCCGCGGCGAAACAGGAGCTGGAGGTCGCGGAGTACGAGCTCGGGCAGTGCCGAGCCGCGGCGCACTACGTGTTCGTCCCCATCGGTATCGATTGCAACGGGGTGCGCGAACGGCACGCCATTGCCGAGTTTCGCGTGAAGGATCTCGAGCAGAATCGATTCAACTGGGAGCGCCTGCTTCCGGAGCGTTCGAGAGGCCCGCCGCAATAACCGTGTTCGCGCGCATTGTGAACCGCCTCTACGGCTACGACCGGCTGCGCCGTCGCGGCGATCAGCTGTTTCTCTCCGGCGAGTTCGAGCGGGCACGGCTGGAATATGAGAAGGCGCGGACCGTTCTCGGCAGTGCCGATCATCGGCGGCTCGCGATCGACGCCCTGATCCGAGATTGCGGAAGGCACCATCGGGGCGGCGTTGCGGCCGTACCGGTTCAGCCGGAGCGCGCCTCGCGCGAGCCTGGCGGAGGAGGCGATGCGTTTCATGCCGGGCTCGAGGACATCTTCGAGCTCGCGATCGCCGACAAAGGCGAGGAGCGCGTGCACGCTTACCGGGCGCTCGACTCCGGTTTCAAGGCGGGCTACGTGGCCTTGGTTCAAGGAGACGCGCCGCGAGCGATACGCTTGCTCTCCGAAGTGGCGGCGCGGCCGGGCGCGTCTTTCGTCGTGCATCTCGAGCTCGCTCGGGCGCATAGCCTGGAAGATCAGATGGCGCTGTCGAGAGAAGCTCTCGCGCTCGCTGAGAAGTTGGCGCCGAACGACTGGGAAACGCGGGTGCTCGCCGCCGCCGTCGATATCGAGCTCGGCCGCTTCGAGGCGGCGCATCAGCGCTTGCTGGCTCTGCGCCGACCGGAGGCGGAGCCCGAACCCGAAATCTCCTTTCTCCTCGGGCGCGCTCTCTCCGGCTTGAATCGCAATGATGCCGCGCTCGAGATGTTCCGAGCGACGGTCCACCGGGAGCCGCATTTTCATGAAGCGTTCTTCGAAGGCGGAAAGCTACTGGGAGCCGTCGGCGATCGTGAGGCGCAGTTCGAGCTTTTGAGTCGAGCATGTGCCCTCGCCCCCGACGAAGTGCCCTACAACCGAGAGCTCGTCGCCGTCGTGATCGCCTCCGAGCTCGATCCCGAGGCGGGACTCGCCGCTTGCGACCGGCTCCTCGCGACGGATGAGGACAACGCCTGGGAATATCTGAGCTGGGTCGCAGAGCTCTACTTGCGCCGCGGCTGGAAGCGAGAGGCGCGCGATCCGCTGACGAAGGCCCTCGAGCTCGTCCCGAACGATCGTCGCGCGGAGCGAGACGCGATCGAGAGGCGACTCGCCGAGCTCTAACGCCGTCCGTAGTGAGCGCTCAGAGCTCGAACAGCTTCTCGATCGGCTTGACGGGTCTTCCTAGCCAGAGCGGGCGCCGCCATTTCCCGGTCGGTGGCCTCGTCTCGGCGAGCCACTCCTGGTAGACGGCGCGCGAGCGAGATTTGTCCACGAAGACGTCGCCGTAACGGTCGTCCGAATGTCCCTTATCCACCGTGACGACCTGGTGCCAGCAGTTCATCCCGGAGATCGGATCCGGCTGGACCGGAAAAGCCAGGTTTTGATGAACGCCACCGTCGCTCCACCACATGCGTTTCGAGTCCGGGTCGTTGCTTTCGAACGGCGCGAGCGGTTCGATCTGCCGGAGTCGCACGCCGTCCCCGACCTCTTCGAAGCGCACGAGCGTCGAGCCCCAGCGATTACCTTGATCCGCTTGTAGCCGCCACCGGCCTAGATGATGGGAGCAGGCGATGACGCCCGGCATGATCGATTCGGTCACCCAGACTTTGTTTACGAAATATCCGATCGACGTTTGCACGCGCAGGAGGTCACCGGTCGCGATTCCGATACGGTCGGCGTCCTTCGGGTGCATCCAGACAGGGTTGCGGTGAGAGATCTCCGTGAGCCATTTCGAGTTCGCGGAACGCGTGTGGATCTGCGTCGGCAAGCGGAACGTGGGTACGAGCGCGAACTGCTGCCTTTCGTTCGCGATCGCGTCTCGATGAACGTGACTGCGAATATAGCCAGGCATCGCGAACTCCGGCCATCCCCATTCGGCCATGGTCTCGGAGTAGAGCTCGAGCCGTTTGGACGGTGTTCCGAACCCGGCGCGCGCCTTGCCGTCGACGACGATACCGACGACTTTTTCGCCCTTGCGGATCGATTGGTCGTCACCTTCGACGCCGCCGGCCAGGGTCTCCTCATCGACTTCCTTGCGGTAGAGCTCGTAGGTTTGGTCCACGATCTCGAACGCACCGTACTTGCGCATATAGCCGAGCGGGTCCAAGCCCTCGGAGGCGGCCTTTTCGGGAAGTCCCGGAACGGAGTTCTCGAAAACGTAGCGGTAGTAATCGTCGACGGTAAGCTTCTCGCCGGCCCGGTAAGGAGACTCGAAATGGCGGCGGATACCGAGCGCGCCGTCGGGATCGATCTTCCACGAAAGAGAGACCCAGAACTCGTCTTCTTCCCACACTTCGCCGGGGTTGGCCTCGTAGGTGTGCTCGACCTTCTCACCGCGTCGCTCCATCGCCGCTCTCTTGACCGGCTGTCGAAACGATACCCACATTCCCGCGTGGGTCTCCTGGCTCTGAATGTCGTGACGCTCGCCGGCAAGTCCCATCGGTAAGATGTAGTCTGCGAAGTAGGCCGATTCGTTCCACGTCGGCGTGAGCGCGATGTGAAGGCCGATCTTCTCTTCGTCCTTGAGAACATCCATCCAGGCATGTCCGTCGGGGTTCGTCCATACGGGATTGAACACCCGCGTGAAGTAGGTGTCCACGCGTCCGCGACCGTCCTTGAGAAGATGCGGAAGCAAGAAGCCCATCTCGTAGTGGCTGAGCGGGTACTCCTTGGGGAACAACAACTCGTTCCACTGCTCGTGGTGGGGCGGCTCGTCCCAGAAAGCGGGCTTGAACTTGTTCCACGTATGCGGAAGGGTGCCGCCTTTGGTCCCGACGCTTCCCGTAAGAACGGAGAGAAACTGGAGGGCTCTCGCGACTTGCCAGCCGCCGAGGTTTCCGGCCGCCGCGCCGCGCCAAATATGGGCCGCGAAGCGACTGCCTGCCGCGCCGATCTGTCGTGCGACGCGCTCGATTTGCGCCGCGGGAACGCCGGACTCGCGCTCGGCGAGCTCAGGCGTGAACTCGCTGTAGTGTTCGACGAGAGCGGCCTCGAAATCCGTGAAGCTCGCGTGGTCGTTGTCGTGGACCACGCTCATGTAACGCCGCCAGTTCACCCAGTTCTCGACGAAAGCGCGGTCGTAGAGCTCTTCGACGAGAAGGATCCGCGCCATCGCGAGCAGCACCGAGGCTTCGCTTCCGGGCCAGCTCGGAAGCCATTCGTCTGCGACCGACGCCGTATTGGACAGCCGCGGGTCCATGACCGCGAGCTTGGCTCCATCGAGCTTACCTTCAATGATCCTCTGGGCATGCGGGTTGAAGTAGTGCCCCGCCTCGAGATGCGCGGATAGCAACAGGATGAAACGGGCGTTCGAGTGATCGGGGCTCGGCCGGTCGGATCCCGACCAAAGCGCGTAGCCGAGCCTCGCGCCGGCGGAGCAAATGTTCGTATGGCTGTTATGTCCGTCGATGCCCCATGCTTGAAGCACGCGATCCATGAACCGCTCATGTCCTGGGCGGCCGACGTGGTACATGACCTCGTTGCGACGGTCTTCGTCGATAGCCTTGCGGATGCGCCCGCCGATATCGGAGAGCGCCTCGTCCCATGACACGCGCTCCCAGTCGCCACCGCCGCGCGGGCCGGAGCGCTTCATCGGGTAGAGAATACGGTCCGGGTCGTTCACCTGGTTTATCGTCGCGGGGCCCTTGGCGCAGTTCCGACCGCGGCTGCCCGGGTGATAGGGGTTGCCCTCGAATTTCCGTACTTCGAGTGAGTCTTTTTCGAGATAGGCGAGCAGGCCACAGGCGGCTTCGCAGTTGAAGCAGATCGTCGGGACGATCGTGTAGCTCTTTGGGACCCGCTCGGGCCAACGCTTGGGATCGTACTCCACCCAGTCGTCCCACTTCTCCGGCGGGGGATAGCTAGACAGCTTACCGGGTGGGTTCAGTCGCTCGATCTTCATGAAGCTTCTCGGATCTCCTTTACGCGAGCGGGATGGCCTGGCCCGCCTCGACGAAGATGTGCTCGAACAATGCCATCCCGCACAGGGCGAGCACTGCCGCTGCGGGGAAGCTCCCGGCGGCCAGCAAGAGAATCGGAACGAGGTGCCCGGCGAAGAAGACCCAGAACCAGAAGCGGACGCGAAACTTCCCGGCCACGATCATCTTCGCCGCCGCCTCTGCGTCGGCGGTCTGATGCCGGGAGAAGAACTCCGCGCCGAGAGCGAGAAGGCTCGCGGCGAGACCGAACGCGAGCACCCGTGAGCAGGTCGGGATGAGCGCGCTCCGTCCATCCGTGAGGACGAGGAGCAAGCCGAGAGCCGCCGCTCCCGCGGATACGGCATGCGCGACGAGGTGCAGGGGCAGAACCGGACTCTGCCAGAGATCGCGTCCGCGCGCCTGATTGAACAGAAAGGCGCTATAGATCGCGGTGCCGAACCCGAGCAGCAGGATAGCCACGAGAAGTAGCATCGGCGGCCGGGACCGAAATAGGGCACTCAAGAGCGCGAGTGACCATACCGCGCCGTAGCCCATCATGATGTAGGCGCCGCGGACGAGCCAGGACCGCCATTGCGGCCTCGTGAGCACGTAGAAAAACCGCTCCCGTCGCTCTAGCTTCGACACGAGCAAGTAGTTCGTCAGGCCGAGGAAGACGAGCGCCAGGAGCCCGGGCGCGACCAGCGCGGCGGGGTCTGCGAGCTCTCCGAGGAGGAACAAGGAGGCGAGGACGATCCCGATGCCGGCGGCGACGGACTTCGTAAACAAGTACGCGGAGACTTCTTTACCCCAGCTCCCACGGTGCGGCTCGGCGGTCGCGTAGACCTTGCGTGCGGAGACGGTTTTCCCCTCATACGCTTTCTGCTCTTGGCCGTGGCGTTCGGTGGCGATCCGCCAGGCATCGATGTCGACCCCCTGAGGTGGCGGGTCGCTCCACATATAGCTCCCTTCGGAGCTCGTCGCGCCGGGGGTCAGCGATGCCTGGTCGCCGTCGATGTAGTAGAGCTTCGGCTCGGTCGCCTTCTCTGGCTTTCGCACCTGTACCGGGTGCAGGGCGAGGAGTGTTGCGATCTCGCTCTCGGAATCTTCGAGGTCTCCGGACACGATCGCATGGGTTGGACACACGTTGACGCAGGGTGGCTCGAGGCCCACCTCGACGCGATGGGCGCAGTAGTTGCACTTGGCCGCCGTGCCGGTATCGGGGTCGATATGGATCGCGTCGTAGGGGCACGCCTGCATACACGCTTTGCAGCCGATGCAGCGACGATTGTCGAAGTCGACGATACCATCGCCACGTGCGTAGAGCGCCGTCGTCGGGCAAATGGCCGTGCACGGCGATTCAGCGCAATGGTTGCAGCGCATCACGCTAAACGCGCGATGGGTGTTCGGAAACGCGCCCTTCTCGATGTACTTGACCCACGTGCGGTTGACGCCGATCGCGGTGTCGTGCTCCGACTTGCACGCGACGGTGCAAGCGTGGCATCCGATGCACTTCCTGTTGTCGATGATAAAGCCGTAGTTCATGCGTGGTGACCGGCGGGAATCCTATCACCGTGCTCGGAAGGGCGGCAATGATATTGCGTTAGTATGCATCGGTTACATGGACGGTGCGCAGGCGGAAGTTCCTCGAGCGGGTTCAGGAGAGGCTCGGGTCGTTTCAGTTCTCGTCAGTCTGCTGGGCCTGGGCCTGGTCGACAATCAGATTCTTTCGCCGCTCCTCTTCGATATCGCGACCAGTCTCGGCACTCACGAGGCTTCGGTGGGCCGAACCGTCATCGGCTACGCGGTCGCGGCTGCGCTGGCGGCGCTCATCGTGGGCCCGATGTCTGATCGCTTCGGCCGGCGCCGCTTTCTCATCGCCGCCGCCGCACTCTTCTCGGTCGCGAGCGCTCTCGTCGTCACGGTTGACACGTTCAGCGCTTTCGTCGCCGCGCGCGCGCTGACCGGAGCGGCGGCGGGCGTGATCTCAGCTCTCACCGTCGCCGCCATCGCGGACGCGGTGCCCTACGAGCGTCGCGGTCGCGCGATGGGGTTCGTGGCGACGGCGTATTTCGCCGCGCCGATCTTGGGCGTCCGCGTGGCGACGGAGATCGCGGAGCGCCTGTCCTGGCAAGCGAACTACGCGGTGTTCGCCGTCGTTGCGCTCCTCGGGATGGTCGCCGTGGCGCTGTGGTTCGAAGAGGCGAGGCCGGCATCGGCGAGCCCCGACGGCGCCGCGAGCCTTTCCCGTGGGTATCGGAATTATCTGGTTTTCTTTGACTCACGCTCCACCGCCGCGGGCGCCGTGTCTGCCTTCTTCGTCACCGGTGGGCTAACCGGCTTTTTACTCTTTCTCGGCGCCTATCTTCGAATCCACGTGGGGCTCTCGCTGACGAGCGTCGGCAACGTCTTCGTCTTGAGCGGCATGTTCAGCCTCGTGGGAGCGCTTGGCGCCGGATGGTTCTCGGATCGATTGGGAAAGCTCCGCGTGGCGATCGCGGGGAACGTCGCCCTCGCGCTGTTCCTGGTCGTCGTGCCCGAGACGGTCGGTGGCCTCTTATACGTGACGCTCGGCCTCATCGGGTTCGCCGCTGCTGCTCGCGTGGCCCCGCTTCAATCGCTGGTCACTCAGCTCGTGAGCCAAGAGCAGCGCGGCGCCTACGTCGCTTTGCGGAATACGCTTTCCCAAGCGGGAAGCGCGACGGCCGCGGCTGCGTCGGCGTCGCTCTATGACCATGGGTTTCAGTACATCTGCTGGATGACGGCAGGGTTCACGGTGCTGGCGCTCGTTCTACTCCTTCTTATCGATGAACCGGTTGCGGAGGTCGCGGCATGATTCGAAGGCATTGGAAGAAGATTCTCGGCGGCATCCTGGCGTCCGTCATCGCGTTCGCGCTGTTCGGGGTGCCGTATCTCATGGCGCGGCTCGTCACGCGTGCGGGCACCCGGCCCATGGATATGAGACTGACGTCGGCGCCCACGGATTTCGGCGTGGACTTCGAGGACGTGACGTTCTCGTCGTCCGACGGTGTCGAGCTTTCGGGGTGGTACTTGGGCGGTGGGGACGGCGGGCTCACAATCGCTTGCGGCCACGGCCTGTTCCGATCGCGAAGGGAAGTACTCGACCGCGCGGTTTTCTTTCGGCGGCTGGGCTTCGATACGCTCGTGTTCGACTTTCGTCGCCACGGCACGAGCGCGACCCGAGAGAAAGTCACTCTAGGCTACGACGAGCGCCTCGACTTCCTGGGTGCCGTGGACTTTCTGAAACGCGCCCATCCGGACAAGAGCGTGGCTGTTTACGGCGTATCGATGGGGGCCGCAGCGGCGCTCCTGGCCGCGCGTGCCTCCGACGACGTGAGTGCCGTTATGGCCGACAGCTCGTTTCTCAGCATCGACCATACGGTGGAGCACCACGTCGAGCTGTTATTCGGACTCCCTCGATTCCCGTTCGCTAGCACCTTGTTGTTCTTTTTCCAGCAACAGGCGGGCTTCGACGCTGAGGATTTCGACCTGGAAAAAGCGGCGGAGGCTCTCGGCGACCGGCCGCTACTCGTCGTGGCCGGAGAATCCGACCAACGCATGCCCGCGGCGCTCCAGCGTCGCTTGTTCGATGCGTCGTCCAGTCCGTCGAGCCGGTTTCGCTCGTTTCCCGATGCCGGCCATGGGGCCGCCTACCGGACGCATCCGGATGCGTACGAAAAAATGTTGGTGGAGTTTCTCGAAGAGGCGGGGTTCGCTACGCGTCCCGAATCTCGGGGACCCGAGGAAGAAGATAGTAGCCCCGAGTCTCGGTGAGCCGCTTCGTCGAGACGGAGCGACCTTCGGAGGGCGGGTGGTCCGGGAAATGTCCGAGAAAGACGTCGCGGATCGTGTCGTAGTCTTCCAGAAGAAAGTAGCGCTGAATGAGCGTTGCGGTGTTGAGCCCTTGATCCCAGTATTGGAGGTCGACCCGCAGAACCGCTTCGAGCGGGCGTGCCTGGACCGGCGGTTGTTCTCCGTAGGAGTCGGCATCGACCCATAGAGAAATCTCTTCCGACTCGATGATCTTGTCGTGGGCGTGGACCATGTAGTACTTCCACAGCTGGAACTCGCGCAGAGGGATGAAGCGTGGCGCAGGTGCTTCCCCTGGAGCTCTGAGGTTGCACCTCACCATTTTGACTTTGGTCATCCCGCGTCTCCCAATTAGCGCTACTCCCCACCAGTAAGCGCCAGACGTTTGAGGGTCGCCCTTCGCCCGTGAAGGCGAACGACACTTCGAGTATAGCGGTAATGGGCCAGAAACTGAAGCGTTCCCATTCGACGGTCCGAAACGTCGCTCCGAACGGGGAGGCTTGCGGCGGCCGAGAGTTGCGGCTTACCGCGCTTGTTGACTGATATCCATGGATTGGCGGTAAGCAATGTAGTACTTGAAGATGTTGCTCACGTATTGAACCGTCTCACGACCGATCTCTCGGGCAGCAATGATCTCGACATTGTCGAACCAGCGATCGGGATCGAGACCTGACGCTTCCGCTTTCTGACGAAGTCCCCGAACGCGCGCGGGGCCGGCGTTGTACGCGGCGAACGAAAAGAGCGTTTGCTGAATTTCGTCCATCCCGTCGTCGGAAAAGTAGCGTTCCCGCAGAAACCTCAAATACTTTGTCCCGGCATGGATGTTCGCTTCGACTTCCTCGATATTGGGGATGCCGACGTTCGGGTCGGACGCCGTCGATTGCAACAGCTGCATGATGCCAATCGCACCGGCGTGACTCCGAACGTCTTGGTCGAGGCCCGACTCTTGAAATCCTAGCGCCGCGAGCATGAGGTGGTCGAAGTCGTACTCTTCCCCGTATTTCTGGAACAGGCCGATAACCTTGTGAAAGCGCTCGCGCCCGGTGCCGGCGAGCGCGTGCTCGACGAACTTCGTGCTCTTCAAGTAACGCTTGATGAGGATATTGCCCATCAAAGTGCCCTTGCGGTTCTCGCGCACGAATGCGTTCACGACCTCTGCGAGCTTCGGGCTGTCCTTGCGAAACGCCCACGCGATCTCGCCGCCAGCGCGGACCGTCAAATCGTGGCGGACCTCGATATCATCGAGGATTTGCGACCAGAAATCGGCTTTGTGCGTATCGACGACCGCCATCGGCAGGATCCCGGCGCCGACCATCTCCAGCAGATCTTCGTCCTCGAGATGCTCGTCAGCGTCGATGATCTCGACGATGCCTTTTCCGGCGGCGCTCATCTCGTCGTTCAGGCGCTTGAGGCTCTCGAAGTAGCTACTGGATCGCCGGACGTGGATCTCCTTGCCGGCCAAGTCGTCGAGCGTGGCGAGCGGCGGGGCGGAAGGGCCGGTGACGATGACCTCGGCGATGTCCGTGGCGAAGGGCTCGGAGAAATCGACGAGCGCGCTCCTGGCGGGCGTGATGGTGAGGTTCGCGGCCGCGAGATCCGCGCGCCCTGCCACGAGAGCGGGGATGATCTGGTCACGGGTGACGGGAACGATGGCGACGTAGACCTTCAAGTTTCCGGTGTTGAGCTGTTCGTTCAGCGTCTTCTCGAAGTGCTGGAGAGCCTCGAAGCTAACCCCGCGCTGGACCGGGCCGTCGAGAAAGTATTGAGTCAAGCTCGGCGTCACGAGCGCACGTATGACCCGACGCTCCACCATGGCGTCGAAGTCGCCGCGGAACTCCCTGACGAGCGAGACGAGGTGGTTGGGTAGAGCCTCTTCACCCGCCGGCATGATGAGCGCTCCGGGCTGGGAGACTTCCTGCGGGCTCGGAGAGGACGTTTCGGCCGCGGCGCTCTCCGGTGGCGTGGGACTGCACGCGAGCGAGACTGAAAGTGAGAGGAGCAGGACGGTCGGTTTCATCGGAAGCCTCCGGGCCGAGATTATCCCTCAACCGAACAGACGGCGCCAGAGTGCTAAGCTTTCGAATGTGCGTCTGACGAACGGTTCTCGCCTGGGCGGTGCGGTGGCTGGTCTCTTCATCTGGATAGCGCCCGCGGTGTCCGCGCAGGAGCGTCTGCTGTCCGCGTTTTTCGATGAAGACGGCCACGCCGAGAGGCAGTCCGAAGCGCGGCTGCTAGTGGCGTCCGGGGCGACGTTCATGGAGGTGCACTCGGAGCTTGCTGTCGGACGGGTCTACGCCGCCGCGGTCGAGACCGGGCGTCTCGAGTGGAGTCACAAAATCGGGGCGGAGCGTCATCGATACGTCGTTCTCGTGCCGGACGACTACGACCCGAAAAAGGCATACCGCGTCTGTTTCTACCTCCACGGCGGCGTCAACCGGCAAGGCGAGCCCGAGGAAGGCGGATCGTGGTGGCGGCGTTTCGATCGGTTCGACGGAGTGGAACAGATCTCGGTATTCCCGGCTTCGTGGCCGGCGTCGTTGTGGTGGCACAAGAGCCAGGTCGAGAATCTCGAGCGGGTTCTCGATCGCATCAAGCTTTCCTACCACGTCGATGAGAACCGGGTTTTCCTGTTCGGTGTCTCGGATGGAGGAACGGGCGTGTATTACCACGCGATGAAGGCGCCGACGATTTGGGCGTCGTTCTTTCCGTTCATCGGCCAGCCCGCCGTGCTCTCGAACCCCGCGACCGGTGTCGAGGGTGAGATGTTCGAACGAAATCTCGCGGGCACGGCGTTGTATATCGTGAACGGCGAGTCGGACCGACTCTACCCGGCGGCCCGCATGCTTCCTTTCGTCGAAGTCTTCCGAGAGCTCGGCGCGGACGTCGTCTTTCGCTCGCGGGCGGGCGGACACAATACGAGGTGGTGGAACCAGGAGACGTCACGCCTCGAAGCATTCATGTCGGAACATCGTAGGGATCCGCTCCCCGAGCGTCTGGTCTGGGAGACGGCGGACACGAAGAATTTTGGTCGGCGGCATTGGCTCGTCGTCGACGCGCTTTCGAAGGGCCGGCCGGCGGGAGGGATCTTTCCTCATGAGGACCCCTACGGCCGTGTGGTTATCGAACGGAGCGGCAATGGGTTCGAGGCTATGACGACGGGGGTCCGCCGCTTTCGAATATTGCTCTCTCCGAGGGAGGTCGAGTTCTCGAGCCCGATCCGGGTCTCGGTCAACGGCGAGGTCGTCTTCGACGACCGGATCGAGACTTCGGTTGAGACCCTGCTTCGGTGGGCGGCTATTGACGATGATAAGAGCATGCTGTTCGGGGCGGAGCTCGCCGTCGACGTTCCCTGAGCGCGAGCCGTAGCACGACCACCGCCCGCTCCGGGGTGCCGCGCAGGACCGGCATCGTAATGCGTCCTGTCCGATTGTGGCTCTCGTGTCGACGTGATAGAAAACGCGCACGATGTCGAATAGCGCGGAGGCGGTCATTATCGGGGGCGGCATCATCGGCGCCTCCATCGCCTACCACCTCGCTGCGCGCGGACTCACCGATGTCGTCTTGTTCGAGCGCGAGGAGGCCCTCGGCACTGGCTCCACCGGAAAGTGTGCCGGAGGGGTGCGGCTCCAGTTCTCATCGACTGCGAACGTCGAGATGTCTCGCACGAGCATCGCAGCTTTCGAGCGCTTCGAAGAGGAGCACGGCGTCGCGGTGGACTTCAAGCGAAACGGCTATCTCTTCGTTTTGGGTGACGATGCCGACCTGGATGTCTTTCGAGAGAACGCCCGGCGGCAAAGGGAGCTGGGCGTCCCCGTGGAGGTGTTGACCCCGGAGGAGGCACAGAAGATCGTTCCCGAGCTCTCGGTCGACGGTCTCGTCGGGGCGACCTTTTGTGGTGGCGACGGTATCGCGAACCCGCACGCCATCCTCGAAGGCTACGCGAGTCACGCCAAGCGACTCGGCGTGCGCATATTGAGAACATCGGAGGTGACCGCCGTCGAGGTCTCGGGCGGGCGGGTCCGCGGCGTGAGCGTCGCGGGCGAACGGTTCGAGACGGACTGGCTCATCAATGCAGCTGGACCTTGGGCCCGACGGGTCGGCGCTTTGGCTTCCGTCGAGGTCCCGGTCGAGCCCGTCCGCCGTCAGTACTTCGTGACCAAGCCCATGGCGTGGGTCCCGGAGAACTTTCCGCTTCTGATCGATTGGTCGACGGGGTGCTACATGCACAAAGAGAGCGGTGGGATGCTCGTGGGCGAGTCCGACCCCGTCGAGCCGCCCGGCTTTGCGCAAACGGTCGATTGGGACTTTCTCGGCCGCGTCGCCGAGCACGCGGTCGCCCGGGTGCCGAGACTCGCCGAAGCCGAGGTGGCGCGAGGGGTCGCGGGTCTGTACGAGGTGTCGCCCGACCACAATGCCATCATCGGCTGTGTGCCCGCGCTTCCCAATTTCGTATGTGCCAATGGCTTCAGCGGGCACGGAATGCAGCACGCGCCCGCGGTGGGCTTGGCGGTCGCGGAGCTCGTCACCGAAGGAGCGTCGTCGAGCGTGCGTCTAGAGCCGTACGCCATCGAGCGTTTCGAGAAAGAGCAGGTCCCGGAGTTCAATGTCATTTGAGCGTTTTCGACGCCGCCGGCAACGCGTACTGAACGGGCTCGGCGACGGGCTCCTCGTCCTGCCGACCGCACCTCTCGCGTTCCGAAACGGCGACGTGCATCATCCGTACCGTCCTGATAGCGACTTCTACTACCTGAGTGGATTCGAGGAGCCCGACGCCGTGCTGGTCGCGCACCGCGTCGACGCGCGGAGTCACTGGGCCGCCCTGTTCTTGCGCGCGCGGGATCCGGAAAGAGAGCTTTGGGACGGACCGAGGCTCGGCCCCAAACGAGCGCGTCGCGAGCTTGGGCTCGACGCGGCGTTTCCCATCGACGAGCTCTATGTTCAGCTCGAACGCCTTTTGCGGGACGCCGATAGGCTTCACTACACACTCGACGTCGATCCGGTCATGGACCGCTCGCTCTCCCGGCTGTTCGAGCGCAACAAGCTCGCGGACTATCGAGGGAACCCGCCGTCACACCCCGTCATCGGGGACCCGCGGCCCGTGGTCGCACGCGAAAGACTCGTCAAGGACCGCGACGAGATCTCCGCGCTCGACCGCGCCGCGGCGGTCACGGCGGCCGGCCACCACCGCGCGATGCAAGCCGCCAAGCCGGGAATGATGGAGTACGAGCTTCAGGCGGAGGTGGAGGCAGCGTTTCGTCGCGGCGGCTCGAAGCGGAACGGATACGACTCGATCGTCGCGAGCGGTGCGAACGCATGCACGCTGCACTACGTCTCGAACGAGCGCCGGATGAAGCAAGGTGATCTCGTCTTGCTCGACGCCGGCGCCGAGATCGATTGCTACACCGCGGATATCACCCGAACGTTTCCCGTGTCCGGTCGTTTCGATGAGGCGCAGGCGGCGGTCTACGCAATCGTCCTACGGGCGCAAAACGCGGCGATCCGCGCGGTGTCCCCCGGCAAGGCGTGGACCGCGCCGCATGACGCCGCCGTTCGAGTCGTCGTCGATGGACTTCGTCAGCTAGGAATCTTGCGCGGCGCGAGAAAACGACTACTGGACAAGGCTTCGCACCGCCCCTGGTTCATGCACGGCACCAGTCATTGGCTCGGTCTCGACGTCCACGATGCGGGGGGCTACCTCGATGCAGCGAGAAAGCCGCTACGGCTACGACCGGGTATGGCCCTCACGGTCGAGCCTGGTCTCTATTTCAGTCCTCGGGACGAACGCGTCCCAAAGGAATACCGCGGCATCGGTGTCCGGATCGAAGACGACGTTCTCGTGACACGCGGCGGCAACAGAGTTCTCACCGAAGGTGTGCCGAAAGAGCTGAGAGACGTCGAGCGTTTGTGTAGCGAGCCGTCCGACGCCGGCACGACTTGACGCGTCCGCGGTTCTAGCGAGCGGCTCGGCCGAGCCCCACGGGGCGCAACTCTTTCCAGCGTTCGATGAACGCCACGGCGGCGTCGACGAAACGTTCGGTGTCGTCTCTCCCGCGCGCGCTGGTCGCTTCCTTCGGATCACGCTCGCTCCACACGCCGGTGCTCGTCATGTCGCGGGCGCTCGTGCCCTTGCCCGTGACGTCCGCTTTGAGAGCTTCCGCGAGGAAGACGCGTAGCGCGGTCTCATCACCATCGAGGATGTCCGGGACCATCGCCTGGAGATGTTCGGGCATCGACAGCTCCGCTTTGACGGAAGCGTCGAGATCGACGAGGCTCTCGATGAGATAGAGCGAGCTCGACGTCTCGCCGACCCCTCCGTGTCGGTCGAACTCAGCAGGGCGGTCAGGAGAAGGGCTCCGGAAGGGCGCGGACGCTTCACCTAGCTCGACCGCGATACCACCGGTCTCGTGGTTGATGCGGTCTGCGATGAAGCGGGACACCACTCGGTTTCCGCCGTGAGAGTTGAGGATGAGAAAGCGCGTGAATCCGTGTCGCAGGAGGCTCTCCGCAGCTTCGACGTAGACAGCTTGGATGGTCTCGAGCGACAACGTGATCGTCCCCGCGAACCCCAGATGGTAGGGCGAGTTACCGGGCAGCAATATGGGAGCGACGAGCACGTCCGTTCGTTGTGCGACGAGCTTCGCGCGCTCGATGCCGTTCAAGATGTCGGTTCCAATCGGGAGCTGGTGGCCATGCTGTTCGAGCGAGCCGACCGGAATGATGACCATATCGGTGCGTGAGGCGAGAGCTTCCACCTCCGGCCAGCTCATGTGGGGAAGATAGTTCTTGACCTTTGTCGGCGGAGCGAGGGGACTCGCCTGAGCCACAAGAGACGTCGCCCAGGCAAGTGCGACGAGAACGAAGGAGAGCTTCTTGATCATGTTGCGGACTCCTTTCTAGTGAGTGCGTCACCGGACCTCGCCCGTATCGCGTGGACGGCGAAGACGCCCGTGACGAGCGCGAGCCCGACGAGCCGTGTCGTCGAACTGGGAACCAGGACCAATGCCGCGGACAGGGCGAAGCCGAACCTCTCGAGCGTGGTCGTCTTGACGATCGCGTAGCCCTCGATCAGGAAAGCGAGGGCCAAGATGAGCGCGAGCGTGAGCAGGCTCGACCATAGGGTGTCTGTCAGCTCGACGCCGTCGAGCATCAGCAGGCCCGAATAGGCCATCATCACCGGAATGATGAAGAAGCCGAGCGCGAGCTTGAGCGCCTCCCAGGCGGCCTGCATCGGCGGCGCACCGGCAATGCCGGCTCCCGCGAAGGCGGCGAGCGCGATTGGAGGCGTGACGTTCGAGGTTTGCGAAAGCCAGAAAATGATCATGTGAGCCGTGACGAGGGGGAGTCCGAGCCCGGAAAGGGCGGGGGCGGCCATGACCGAGATGACGATATAGGCCGCCGTCACCGGCAGGCCCATTCCGAGAACGAAGGCCGCCATGGCGATCATCAGGAGCGCGAGCCACAACACGCCGCCGGCGAGATGCACGACGGATTCGGTGAATTGAAGACCAATGCCGGTTTGACCTATCACCCCTACGACGATCCCTGCAGTGGCACAAGCCAAGGAGATCGGTAGTGCCATCAATGCACCTCTCTCGAGGCCGGTGACGATCGTTCCCAAACCGACCCGGGTATTGGCTCGGAGCGCTCCCGTGAGCACGACGACCGCGCAGCCCACCGCGCCGACCAGCGGCGGAGAGTAATTGAGCAACAGCAAACACGTGACGACGATGAGAGGGACGAAGAAATGGGAGCCGTCCTTCAAGGTCCGTCTCAATGACGATTCCGGCTCCATTCCCTCGAGTCCGAGCTTGGCCGCCATGAGGTGCACGAATACGAGAGTGCAAATGAAGTACAACAGCGCTGGAGCAATCGAAATGAGGACGATGTCGTTGTACGGCGTGTTCGTGAACTCCGCCATGATGAACGCGCCCGCGCCCATGATCGGAGGCATGATCTGACCGCCGGTCGAAGCGGCCGCCTCGATCCCGGCGGCTTGCTCGGGCTTGTAGCCGAGCTTCTTCATCATCGGAATCGTGAGCGCGCCCGTGGTCACCGTATTCGCGATCGCGGAGCCCGAGATCGAGCCCATCGCCCCTGACGCGAGGACACTTGCCTTCGCTGGACCTCCGCGAAATCGACCGGCCGCGGCGAAGGCGAGGTTGATGAAGAACGTTCCGGCGCCCGTTACTTCGAGAAAGGCTCCGAAGAGCACGAACATGAAAACCGTTCCCGCTGCGATCCCGAGGGGCGCGCCGAAGAGTCCCGCACCCGAGAACACTTGAAAGCGGATGATGCGCTCGAAGCTAAAGCCGCGATTGGCGACGATGTCGGGCAAGAGATTGCCGTAGGCGCTGTAGAGGATGAACACGGCACCGATGGCGACCATGACCCAGCCGACGGCGCGGCGCGTGGCCTCGAATAGCAGGGCGACGAAGAGCACGCCGCAGAGAAAGTCGACCGGGGCGAGTCCGTTCAGAATGTGATCGATGCCGCGATAGTCGAAACGTAGCAAGCGTATGCCGCACGCGAGGGACGTCAGGGCGAGGAGGACATCGAGCGTCCGCACTCGGCTTCGGTAGTGCATGAAGGCGAGCACCATGACCCACGTCAAATGGGCCGGACGGAAGAAGGTCGCTCCGATGGCACCCGTCAAGCTTTGCCAAAGCTGGGCGCAGGACAACAACACGGCACCAGCGAAGACGAATTTCAGAAGAGCTTCTTCGGCGGGGGCCGTGCCGTTAGTTTCCGTCTTGTCGAAGACTCCCGAAGATCTCGTCATAGTACCGTTTGGCGCCTGGATGTAGGGGTAGGGGGCCGGTCGCCCTCGCTGTCTCTGGAATGATGAACTTCGCGACTTGCGAGATGTTCTCGAGCTCGTCTCGATGCTCGAACACCGCGGAGAGGAGCTGGTAGGCGAGCTCTTCGTCCATCGAGCGGTTGACGACGAGAAGGTTCCACAGCGTGGGCGTTTGTACGGGCGCGTCGATGCCCCGATAGATACCCGGTGTCACCGAGAACGCGGTATAGGCCGGGACGTGCGCGGTAATCTTCGCCATCTCCTCGTCACTGAACGAGACCAACGAGATATCACGAGCCGTCGCGAGCTCGACGACGGCGGCGCCCCCGATCCCGACGGCGATGAAACCGGCATCGATGGTGCCGTCTTTCAGGCCGTTCGATGTCTCCGTGTAGTTCAGTTGGCGCACGGTGAAATCGCTCTCGGCAATGCCGAGGGCCGTCAAGATGTTCCATGCGGTGACGGCGTTTCCGGAGCCGGGTGGCCCCACGGAGACCTTCTTGTTCTTGATGTCCGCGACGGAGTCGATCCCGGAGCCGGCGATGGTAATCAGGTGCACGACGTTCGGATACATTTTCCCGAGCACGAGTAACGGCATGGGCTCGGGGAACTTTCCGGAACCGACGACGGCGTCGGCGACGGAGTCGCCCTGTGAGAACCCGATATCGCTTTCGAGCTTTGCGACCTGAACGAGGTTCGTCACGGAGCCCGCGGTGACCTCCGCTTTCATGTTGACGCCGTCGACGTTTCGGGACCAGATCGACGCGAGCCCTCCTCCAAGAGGGTAGTAGAGACCGGACGGGTTACCCGTCGCGAACGAGAGTGTTTGGCTCGTTACCTCCGGAGCGGTGCCCAGGATCGCGATGGCAATAGCCGCTATTGTGCCGGCCCATCGAGCCTTTTCGCCCATCCACGCCCTCCTGAAGGGGGCCGATCGTACCACAGGGACAAAAAAGGGCTGACCCGGCCTCGTCTAGCGAAGCTTCTCTCTAAAATACGAGATCGTCTCGGAGAGACCGTCGTCGAGGGCGACCGTCGGCTCCCACTCGAGGAGCTTCTGCGCCAGCGAGATATCGGGCTGCCGCACTTTGGGATCGTCCTCGGGTAGGGGCTTGAAGTCGATGGCGCTGTCGGAGTCCGTCAGGTCCTTGATCTTCTCCGCGAGCTCCAAGATCGTCATTTCTGCCGGATTGCCGATATTCACCGGACCTTGATGCTCCGAGAACAACAGCTTGCAGATACCGGAGACGAGGTCGCTCACGAAGCAAAAGCTGCGTGTCTGATCGCCTTTGCCGAAGACGGTCAGAGGTTGGCTCTCGAGACATTGGCTGATGAACGCGGGAATGGCGCGTCCGTCTCGCACGCGCATCCGGGGGCCGTACGTATTGAAGATGCGTACGATCTTCACGTCCACCCCGTGGTAGCGGCGGTAGGCGACCCCCATCGCTTCGGCGAATCGCTTGGCTTCGTCGTAGACGCCGCGAGGCCCGATCGGGTTGACGTTCCCCCAGTAGTCCTCGGTTTGCGGATGGATCAGCGGATCGCCGTAAACCTCCGAGGTGGACGCCAGCAACAGGGCCGCGTTCTTCGCTTTGGCGAGACCCAGCGTCTTGTGGGTTCCGAGAGAGCCGACCTTGAGCGTCTGGATCGGTAGCTCGAGGTAGTCGATAGGACTCGCGGGGCTCGCAAAGTGGAGGATGTAGTCGAGGCGGCCTTCGACTTCGATCTCCTCGGTCACGTCGTGCTCGACGAGTGTGAAGCGGGGATCGTCGATGTGGTCGAGGTTACTCTTGTCGCCGGTAATGAAGTTATCCATACCGATGACGTCATGGCCTAGGCCCAGCAGGCGATCGACCAAGTGAGATCCAATGAATCCGGCGGCGCCGGTTACAAGCGTTCGTTTCGTCAATATGCGTGTTTGTGAAGGACCGCGCGCCACGTTCGCCACAGAATGTGGATGTCGAGGGAGAGCGACCAGTTCTGGATGTAGTAGAGATCGTGCTCGATACGTTTCTCTATCGAGGTGTTGCCGCGCCAGCCGTTCACCTGGGCCCAGCCGGTCATACCCGACTTGACTCTATGCCGCAGCATGTACTTTGGAATACGTTGCTTGAAATCGGCGACGAAGCTCGGTCGCTCCGGCCGCGGCCCCACGAGCGACATGTCCCCTTTGAGGACGTTTGCTAGCTGCGGGAGCTCGTCGATACTGAACCGGCGCATGAACTTGCCGACGGCCGTTCGGCGCGGGTCTTCGGGGTCCGCCCAAACGGGGCCCGTCTCTCGCTCGGCGTCGTCCTCCATCGAGCGGAATTTGTAGATGGTGAACGGTTTGCTGTCCAAGCCCATGCGCTCTTGCGTGTAGAGCACGGCTCCTTTCGAGTTCAGCTTGATGACGAGTGCGATCAGCGCGAAGGGAATCGTGAGCAGGGCCAGGAGCGCCGCCGCCACCGCGATGTCCATCACACGCTTGCATACCCAATCGAATCCGCGAATGGGCGGCTCCGAAAGGTTGATGATCGGCATGCCGTCCAGATCTTCGACGCCTGCATGCAGGGCCGCGTCCGTCAAGTAGTCCCACGCAACCTTGACGTCGAGGGCTTCGCGGTTTGCGAAGTTGACGAGAGAACGGATCTTGCCGTGAGCTCCTAGCGGCAGCGCGATATAGAGCGAGTCGACGGTTGCGGAGCCAACGACGTCCGAGACATCGTCGAGGCCGCCCAAAATCGGGATGCCCCGGTGTCCGGCGAACTCGCCTCGGAGGCGATCGTCCAAGAAACCGACGACACGAAATCCCATTTCTTGATGGTCGATGAACTTGTCGGCGACGGTGCGCCCGAGCTCTCCCGCGCCCGCGATGAGAATGTTTCGGAGGCCCAAGCCTTGCCGCCACCGTGCTTCGCGGCGTCCCCGAATGAACGAGCGGGTCAAGGTCAATAGCAGGATGTCGAACACGACGAACAAGCCCAGGACGAGCTGTGAGTACTCGTAGCGTCCGGAGAGCTCCGGTGGACCGTAGAGGTAGTACACCCGCGCGTAGAGCGCGACGAATAGCGTGAGCGCCGTGCCCATGGCGACGGCCCAAATCGTAGAGAACAACTCGTCGGTGCGCGAGCGTATCCGTCGGAGACTGTACAGGCCGTGTGCGTAGAAAAGCGGCGGCCATAAGAGCGCCAAGACCGGAAGCAGCAAAAGGTACTGGCTGAAAGGGTTGACACCCTTGGTCACGTCGAACAAGCCGGAGTGAAAACGGACGAAGTAGGCGAGGCCGAATGCGGAGAGGGTCGCGAAGAGATCTCCGGCGACGTATACACCGGTCCAAATGCGACTTTGTTGTTTGACCATTCGTTGAGCTAGCGGGCGGAGTCCGCGATCGTGGCTTCGATAAAGGCTTGCATGCGACCGCGGAACGTTTCCCGAGAGAACCCGAGCGCCCAGTCTCTCATCGATTTTTTATTTAATCGCAGTGACGAAACCTTGTCAATGGCTCGACTTAGCGCCGGCACCGTCTGCTCTTGGAACAAGACCCCTGTCTCCCCGTCGCGAACGGTGTCGAGCGCTCCACCATAGCCGAAAGCAACGACCGGTGCTCCCGAAGCTTGTGCCTCGAGGGGGACGATCCCGAAATCCTCGACGCCCGGGAGGAGACAGGCACGGCAGCCTTGATAGAGCTCTCGTAACGCGCTCGGGTCGACCCACCCGAGAAAACGGACGTTGTCGGGCGCAGAGGATTTCAGCCGTGCGGCGTCCGGCCCGGCGCCGACGATCCGCAGCTCTTCCTTGCGTCCGCGAAAGGCGTCGATGGCCAGATCGACCCGCTTGTAGGGGACGAGCGCCGAGACGATGAGGAAATAGGGGGGGGCGTCGGTGTTTCCGGGCACGAAGAAATCCGTATCGACCGGAGGAGGAATGACCGCGCTCTCGCGTCCGTAATACCGCTCGATGCGCTCCGCAACGTAGTTCGAGTTGGCGATGTAGGTGTCGACGCGATCCGCCGTCGCTTTGTCCCAGTGGCGTAGTCGCGACGCGACCGGCCCGTAGAGCAGCTTCGCTTTGACACCCGAGCCGAAATAATCCTCGAACCGATCCCAGACATAACGCATGGGTGTGTGGCAATAACAGATATGGAGGGCGCCCTTGGGCGCGCGGATGCTCTTCGCAACGCAGTGCGAGCTGGACAATACGAGGTCGACGTCGTCGATCCGTAGCGATCCGATGGCCCACGGATGCAGCGGCAGGTACCAGCGATAGAGCGAGCTCGCTTTCGGGAGCTTCTGTGTGAACGCCGTCCGGATGGGACGAGATTCGATCGTCGGACTCGTCGTGCCGGCGACATGAACGAGCGTGTAGAGTGTGGCGTCGGGGAAGAGCTCGCAGAAGACTTCGAGGACTTTTTCGCCGCCGCGCATGCCGGTGAGCCAGTCGTGAACGAGAGCGACACGCATCCCGGCTAGCTCGCGAGGGCGTCCCGGTACACGCCCCGAATCTTGTCGACGGCCACCTCCCAGGAGAAGCTGTTCGCGCGCGCGAGTCCCGCCTTGGTGAGCGTGGCCTGGAGCGCTTCGTCCAGGAGAACGCGTCTCATCGCGTCGGAGATGGCCTCGACGCTCTCGGGGTCGACGGTAATGGCCGCGTCGCCCACGACCTCGGGTAGGGAGGAGACGTTCGACGTGATGACGGGGGTACCGTTCGCCATGGCTTCGAGCGGCGGCAAGCCGAACCCTTCGTAGAGCGATGGAAACACGAAGACGTCCGCGGCGCGGTAGAGCGCGACCAAAGTTTGCTCGGGAACGAACCCGAAGAATCGAACCCGATCTCGGATCCCATATTCTTCGACGGCTCGTCGCAGCGACGGGTAGCGGGAGATCTCATCGCCGACGATGATGAGATTGAGATTCGAGAACCGGTCGTCCGTCGCGAGCTTTCCGAACGCGGCGATCAGGCGCTCGACGTTCTTGTGCGGCTTGATGTTTCCGACGAAGAGGGCGTTGCGGCCCTCGATCCGGAAGCGTCTCTTCACGGCATCGATCGCGCCGTCCTCCGGCGCGCGCAGCATCGCGGGATCGATGCCGTTCGCGATGACGTGGATCTTCTCCGGCGAGACGTCGAAACGCTCGAGGAGGTCCGCCTTCGATTGGCTCGAGACGGTCATGACCTCGCGCGATTGGTCGAGCGCTCGCCGGATCATGCGGCGCGCGTAGAACGCGCCGAATCGCGAGGGTAGGTATTGAGGAAAGAGGAGATGTATGACGTCGTGCACGGTCACGACCGAGCGGCACGGGGTCCAATAGGGCAGGACGTAGTGCGGCGCATGATAGAGGTCGGCTCGGATACGAAGAAGCTTGATGGGGATCTCGCGGTGCTCCGCCAACGAGTAGTTGCGGGCGCTGACCCAGGAGAGTTCCGCGTCGTCGTTGAGGGAACGAAGCAGCGCCTCGTCGGAGCGGTAGCCGAGCAGGTGGTACCGGTTCTCGGTGTCCAGCTGGGGGAGGAGTCGGATCAGGTTCCGAAGGTAGGTGCCGATTCCGAAGTCGCCAATTTTGCGGACATCGATGGCAATCCGCATTGCCCTCTTACCGAACGACGGCGTGATGGTCTCGACTCAAATCGTGAAAACGATATCACGTTTCTTGGCCGGTGGTTCGCTGGATCTGGGTCGCGACTTCCTCGAGCTCCGACGCGAGCGAGCTCTTCAGCAGCTCGAACTCGCTCGTCATGGGTTTGAAGATATTCTCGAAGTTCTCGGTCACGAGCACCGAGTGCAGCTCCGAGCGCTGGAGCGCGCTTACTTTCGTGAACCGAACGCCGTGCAGTTGCATTCCGGCGACGCCCTCGTCGGCAACGCCGCCCAAGCGGTTCCAGACGACACGTGCCGGGAGGTCGAACAAGCGCGGCTCCTGATAGAACGACAGCTTGAGCTCGACGTCGCTTCCCGCCAGGAGTGAGTTGTCCGTCACGATGCAGGCACCGGTCACGGAGACGTTGGTAATGACGCCGTATGCGATTTGTTGACGGTGCCTGTAGACGGCGGCGGTGGCCGATTGCTTCGGAGCCACGCGGGAAATCGTCCGCGGGCTGTCGAAACGCTTATTCATGTAGTCGCTCCCTAGATTGTCAAACCTGACGGCACCGCAGGCTGCGACGTTGCCCACCTAGAACGAATGGTACCCGCTCCCGGCCTTGTTTGTCAAAGCAGACCTCCTACGAAGGGCGTCCGGTACGGGTCATTTCAACGCATCCAGCAGCTGTTGCCACGAGCGCATTTCCCACGACGGCGCAACCATCGGCGCGAGCTTTCGTCCCGCGAGCTCCAAGCGACGGTAGAAGATCTCGTCGTGCTCGGCGCGTGCGAGAGCCTCCGCGAGGGCGTCGGCGTCTCCCGGTGGAAACAAGCCCGGGTAGCCCGCGCCCAAGAGGCCCTCGACGCCGTTCACTCGGCTCGCGAGTATGGGGACGCCGATCGCGAGGGCTTCCGACAGCACGTTCGCGCCGCCTTCCGCGCGGGACGTCAGCAGCAGTGCGTGGCTACGTGCGATGAGAACCCGCGCCTCCTCGTGGGGAAGGGCCCCAATCCAACGATAGCGCGACCCCTTCTCGTCGGAGGCCTCCCGGGCCCGGGCTTCCAACGCGTCGTCGGCCGCCGCTCCCGCGTGCACGATGCGTGTCCTCGAGAGCGGGTCGAGCTTCCGGACGGCCTCGATCGCGAGAAGTGGGTCCTTGACCGCGCGCAAGTGCCCGATGAGGCAGACCTGAAAGCAGTCCTCCGCCTTTTTCAGTGCCGGCACGAACGGCATCGCCGATTGGTAGATAACGCTCGTCTTCGGGCGGATGCTCGCGTCGAGCACATCGAGGGCGGCGGGCTGCAGCGTGACGACCTGGCTCGCCGACTCCAGAGATTGGCAAACGGTTTCGTCCTCTGGGTAGTCCTCATATAAATCGGTGCCTGTAAGCGCTACAACGACAGGTTTGTTCGGGTTGTGGGCCATGAATGCTTGAATCGACGGTGCGCTCTTTCGCGCATGCAGCGCGACGAGCGCGTCGGCGGACCCGTCCTCGTACCGGTTTTGCAGCGTGACGTCATGGCCGAGCTTGCGGAGAATGTCCTCCCACCTGCGAGCGGTCACATCGTTTCCGGTCACGCGGCCCTCGAGCGCGGGCTCGCTCACCGGCGTGACGAGCACGATCCTCACGGTGTCCTCGAGGCGCTCACCGGCGTCGATCCACCCCATACGGAGCTCGCGAGCCGGCGGCACGCGTCGCGATCGGCCGGGCGGAAGACGAAACGCGCGAAAAGCGTGAACGTGACGTACATCTTCAGCAACAAGAGCCGCGGCTGTCCATAGTGCTTCGCGTAGAAGTAAACCCGGCTCCGTTGGGCCTCGACGAAGGCGAGGCTCTTCTCCTTTCGCATCGACCGTCCGCCGAGATGCGTGATCTCGACTCGGGGCGTGAAGCGTACGTCGTGCCCCTGCTCGCGTATCCGCGCGCAAAGATCGACGTCCTCGGAGTAGAGAAAGAAGTTCTCGTCGAAACCTTCGATTTGCGCGATAAGCGGGCGAGGCGCGACCAGGCATGCGCCGCTCACCCAGTCGACGCTCCGCTCGGCGAGGTATTGACGGTGGACATAGTCCTTCAAGAAGCCGTCGCCGTTCCGGTAGCCCCAATTCAGGAGCTTCTGGCGGAGCTCATGAAGGAAGCTGAGCTGCTTTCCGTAGGACATCTCCAGGACGCCCTCCGCATTGCGAAGCTTGGGTCCGAGCGCTCCGAGTTTGGGGCTCTCTCTCAAGATCGCCGCCAAGCTTGCGAGGGCCGTCTTCGGGACGAGAGTATCGCTGTTGAGAAAGACGATCTGCTCTCCTCGAGCCTGGCGCCAGAGCCTGTTGCTGGCCCGCGAGAATCCGACGTTGTCCTCGAGCTCGACGACGTGGACGTCCGGAAACCGTTCGCGCACCATCGCCGCGCTTCCATCAGAAGACGCGTTGTCCGCGACGAGGACCTCGAAGGAGTCGAGGCCGGTGCTCGCGAGCACCGACGTCAGGCACCGTTCCAGGTCATCGCGCGCGTTGTAGCTGACGATCGCGATCGATAGCTTCACGCTCTTTCTCGCTCCGGCTAGCCGCCAACGAGGCGGTAGAGCGCAACCGCCTTACGGGCGGAGTCTTCCCAGGAAAAGTGGGACACCCGATCCACGCCCTTGGAGACGAGTGACTGTCTGACGTCGTCGTCGCTCCAGACGCGCTCGATGGCGTCGGCCAGGCCCTCGGAATCCAGGGGTGCGGCGAAGGACGCCGCATCCCCCGCCACTTCACGATGGACGGGGATGTCGGACGCCACGAGCGGAACCCGTGAGGCCATGGCTTCGAGAAGCGGGAGTCCGAAGCCTTCCCAGAGCGATGGGGAGACCACGGCGCGTGCGCCGCGGTACAGGGAGCGAAGCTTGTCGACATGGACGTAGCCGAGCTTTTGGACCATCGCTCCTATCCCGAGCTCCTCGACGACCTCGTCGAAGCGCTGGACGTCGAGGCCCGGACTACCCGCTACCCGCAATACCCCGTCCCAGCCGCGCTTCTTCAGAAGCGCGATGGCACGAAGCAGGGATACGAGGTTCTTGCGAGGTTCGATCGTGGCGACGGCGAGCAGGTAGCTCTCCCGTCCGGCACCGTTGTTTTTGTCGTCGCCGTTGGTGCCGGACGACGGAGCTTCGTAGAGGAACCGTTCGTCGACCCCCGCAGGAACGACGTGGACTCGATCCGGCGCGACGTTCAGTTTCGTGACGACATCTTTGGCCGTCGTCTCCGAGATGGCGAGAATCGCATCTGCCCGCTGCGCGTGTGAGCGCACGAGTCGGCCGTAGTCACGACGGATCTCGGCACCGGTCGCGTCGGGTCGCTCCAGGAAGAAGAGATCGCAGATGGTGACGATGGAGCGCCCGTGGCGGGTCGGCAGGAGCATCGGCGTCGGAGAGTGCCCGATATCGATGCGGTGTCCGGCGAGCCGCTCGAAGCTGGGCATCTCCGCTCGATGCCACAAGGCATTGAGCAACCGGACGGGAACGCGGCGGTCCACGAGCTCGAAATTATCGGGCATGGGTGCTTCGGGCTCCGCCGGTCGCTCCTTCCAAGAGCTCGAGAACAACACGTAGTCGTTGTCGTGGTCGACGCGACCGAGCCCGGACACCAAGCCTTGAAAATAACGGCCGACTCCGGTCGCGCGTGATAGCGCGGGTCGGAAGTCGAGGCCGATCTTGAGCCGCTTCATCGTGTTCCGGATGTTAGCATTTCGACCCGATACGTCGCGTCGTCGCCGATTTTGCCGGCGCGACGGCGTCGGTGCGTTAAAATAGCCGGCTTTGGTCCTAACAAGGTTGGTCACATGAAGATTTCAGTCGTTGGAACGGGCTATGTCGGTCTCGTCGTAGCCGCCTGCCTCGCCGAGAACGGCAACCACGTTACCGCGGTCGATATCGACGAAGAGAAGATAGCGCGCCTCAATCGCGGGGAGATCCCGATCTACGAGCCCGGGCTCGCGGAGCTCGTGAAGCGGAACATGGTGGAGGAGCGCTTGACCTTCACCCAGGACTTCGACGGCGCGGTCGAGGATGCGGGTATCATCTTTATCGCTGTCGGCACGCCGCCGGACGAGGACGGCTCGGCCGACATGTCGCACGTGCTCGCGGTGGCGGAAGGGATCGGACGCGTCATGCAATCGCGAAAGATCGTCGTCCTGAAGAGTACGGTGCCCGTGGGAACGAACCGCCGCGTCGATGCCGCCATTCGCGCGCTCACGAGCCAGCCTGTCGCCGTCGTGTCGAATCCCGAATTTCTGAAAGAAGGCGCGGCCCTCGACGACTTCCTGCGCCCGGATCGCGTCGTGATTGGCACGGACGATCCCGATGCGGCGGATGCGATGCGTGAGCTTTACCGGCCGTTCGTCCGTACACAGCATCCGGTGCTCGTGATGGACCCGGAGAGCGCGGAGATCAGCAAGTACGCCGCGAACGCTATGCTCGCGAGTCGCATCAGCTTCATGAACGACATCGCGAAGCTTTGCGAGAAGGTCGACGCCGACGTCGCGAACGTGCGTCTCGCCGTGGGCTCGGACAGTCGAATCGGACAGCCCTTTCTCTTTCCGGGTGTGGGCTACGGCGGCTCGTGCTTTCCCAAGGACATTCGAGCGCTTCTGAGCACGGCGCGCGCCGCGGGCGTCAACCTCCAGATCGTGGAAGCCACGGAGCGCGTGAACGAAGGACAGAAGCTGTACCTCCTCGACAAGATCCGGGCGCATTTCGGCTCGACTCTACGGGGTCGCACGCTGTCCATCTGGGGCCTGGCGTTCAAGCCGCGTACCGATGACATCCGCGAAGCTCCCGCACTGACGCTCATCCGTGCGCTCGCGGCCGAAGGGGTGCATGTCAAAGCCTACGACCCCGAAGCGATGGATGAGGCGAGAGTGAGCCTCGAAGCGCTTTCCGATGACGTCACGTTCTGCTCCAAAAGCTATGAAGCGTGCGAAGGCTCGGATGGGTTGGTGCTCGTCACGGAGTGGAACGAGTTTCGGGAGCCGGACTTCGGCCGTATCCAGGCGCTCTTGAAAGAGCCCGTGGTCTTCGACGGCCGCAATATCTACAATCCCCAAAAGCTTAGAGAGCTCGGCTTTACTTATTTCGGCGTGGGGCGGGGCTGACGTGCGGACGCTCCGCGTTCGAGCGCCGTTCGAGCCCCCGCCAGGAGCATCTTGCTGATGGACACACCCACGAGGGATACGACGTGGTCCGGGCGCATGGCGCTTTACGAGCCGTCGCGGGCCGTCACGGAGATTCTCGATCTGGCGGAGCGACCCGATGTGATCTCGCTTGCCGGCGGCCTGCCGGACCCGGCGATCTTCCCGCTCGATCGGGTGCGCGAGTGCATGGAGCGTGTGCTCCGTGACGAAGGGAGCCAGGCGCTCAACTACGGTCCCAATCCCGGCTTTAGCAAACTGCGCGAGTGGGTCTCCGAGCGCATGGGCACGGTCGAGGGCGTCACGCTCGAGCCGAGCAACATTCTCATCGCTTCAGGAGGCGTGGAGGGGCTGAACCTCGCCGCGATGGCGATGGTGGACAAAGGAGACACCGTCCTCGTCGAAGCGCCGACCTACATGATGGCGCTCCACGTGTTCCGCACCTACGAAGCTCGGATTGTCTCCGTCCACTCCGACGTGAGCGAAGGGCTGGATCCGGAAGCGCTTCGCGAGACGCTCGAGCGGCTCTCCAGCGAGGGGACGCGTCCCAAGATGCTCTACGTCATCCCGTCGTTCCAGAACCCGTCGGGTGCGACGCTATCGCAGTCGCGACGAGAGGAAGTCGTCGCGCTTTGCCGCCGCTACGGCGTGCCGATCGTTGAGGATCACGCCTACGCGGAGCTTTCCTACGACGCGCCACCCTTGCCGTCGCTCAAAGCCCTCGATCCGGAAAACGTCATTTTCATCCACACGTTCTCCAAGATCTTCGGCCCCGGCGTCAGACTCGGATTCGTCGCGGCGGAGTCGGAGCTCATCGAACGTTTCGGTCTCTGCAAGCTCGGCACCGACCAATGTGCCAACACGTTGACCCAGAGGCTCGTCTACGAGTACGGCCGGCACGGCTTTATCGAGCAGCAAGTCGCCGCGTCGCGAGAGCTTTATCGACGCAAGCGGGACCGCATGGAGTCGGCGCTCGCAAGCGCCCTTCCGGAGGACGCGAGCTTCCAGCACCCATCCGGGGGGTTCTTCTTGTGGGTGAAGCTCGCCGACGGCGCCGATAGTGAAGCGATCCTGGCGCACGCGATCGAGCGTGAGAAGACCGCGTTCGTCGCCGGCACGCCCTTCTTCGATGGCGCGGGAGGACGCGACACCCTTCGACTTTCCTTCAGCTTCGTGCCTGAATCGCAGATCGACGAAGCCGTCTCCCGGCTGGCCCGCGCGATTACCGATTAGGCAGACCGGCTGATAGCATAACCGTGACGTGAGCGAATTTCGTCGCCTGCTACAGCATGCGTGGCCCTACCGCGGCCGGTTTTTTCTTGCCTGCGTCGCGATGGTCGGCTTCGGCATCGCCTCCGCCGGTCTCGCTTATTTGATCAAGCCCGTTTTCGATGATGTCCTCATCGAGAACGTCAATCTCGGCCGCGTCGCGACCCTCATCATCGTGCTGTACGTCCTCAAGGGGATGTCGTCCTACTTCTCGTCCTATCTGATGAGTTGGGTGGGCCAGCGCACGGTCATGGACTTGCGCAATCACCTCTACGACAAGGTCATCCAGCAATCGGTCGGATTCTTCAAGCGCCAGCAGACCGGCACGCTCATCAGCCACATCACGAACGACGTCGAAAAGATCCAGCTCGCCGTATCGAGCGCGACCGGCGACCTGCTCATGCAGTCCTTCGCGCTCGTCGGCTACGGCGCCCTCTTGTTCTACTACGACTGGCGGCTCACTCTCTTCTGTTTCGTGACCGCACCGCTCGCGATTTACCCGCTCGTCACCCTGGGCCGAAAGCTCCGTCGGCGCACGGATATCGGACTGGAGCGGTGGCGCGATATCACCAACATTCTGCACGAGACGATCACGGGGAGCCGCATCGTCAAGGCGTTTCGCATGGAGGCCTTCGAGTCGAAGCGCTTCGCGCGCGCGACCGACGGTCTGTTCCGCACGAACATGCGGATCACGCGCGTCGTCTCACTGATGCCTCCGATCATGGAACTGGTCGGCGGGGTCGGCCTTGCCGCGGCCATCTGGTACGGAAGCGGCCGTATCGGCTCGGGGACGATGACGCCGGGTGAGTTCACCTCCTTCATGGCGGCGCTGTTCATGATGTACATGCCGGTGAAGAAGCTCTCGCGCGTGAACGCGACGTTGCAGCAGGCCCTCTCGGCGGCGGGCCGCGTCTTCGCCGTACTCGATACGGAGAACGAGATCGAAGAAGCGCCGGATGCGATCTCGCTCGCCGCGGTGACGCGATCGATCGAGTTCCGTGATGTGCAGTTCGTTTACACCGATGGCGATGTGCCGGCGCTCAAACATGTGAGCCTCGAGGTTACCGCCGGACAGGTCGTCGCGCTCGTGGGCACGAGCGGGGCAGGCAAGAGCACGCTCGCGAGCCTCGTACCGCGTTTCTATGACCCGACAGGCGGCGCGATTCTTTTCGACGGCGTCGATATCCGCACCGCGACGCTCTCGTCTCTCCGAGGGCAGATCGGCCTGGTGACGCAGGAGACCATCCTCTTCAACGATACGGTCGCCAACAATATCGCCTATGGGCTTTCCTCGGTGAGCGAGAGCGAGCTACGCGGCGCAGCGGAAGCGGCTTGCGCGCTCGAGTTCATCGAAGCGCTGCCCGACGGCTTCGCCACGCTGATCGGTGAAGGCGGCCAACGGCTCTCGGGAGGGCAGCGGCAACGCTTGGCGATTGCGCGAGCGATCTTGAAGAACCCGCCGATCCTCGTCCTCGATGAAGCCACGAGCGCTCTCGATGCGGAGTCGGAGGCTCTCGTTCAGAAAGCTCTCGAGAACTTGATGGCGGACCGGACGACGATCGTGATCGCGCACCGCTTGTCCACGATCCGACGAGCGGATCAGATCGTCGTCATCGAGGACGGCACCGTTCAGGAAGTCGGAAGCCATGAACAGCTCGTGAAATCTCCGGGCGGTGTGTACCGGCGGCTGTACGAGCTCCAATTCGCCCTCGGGACCGAGCCCGAGACGATCCCTTCGGCAATCGCAGATGGAGCCCAAACGTAGATGTTGCACAGCATGACCGGGTTCTCCCGCACCCAGACCGCAGCGGAGACGCATGAGGTCATCGTCGAGATGAAGAGCGTCAACCATCGTTTCCTCGACGTCAAGTTGCGCGGAAACATCAGCCTTTCGGCGATCGAGCATCGGGTGCGGAGCCATGTGAGCGCGGTGCTCGGTCGTGGGCGGATCGAGCTCAACGTGCGCCTCGTCCCCAAAGGGGAGAGCGTCCACGAGATCACCATCGACAGACCGTTGATGAGCGCATTCGTGCGCGCGGCGACGGACCTCGCTGAAGATACGGGCATCGAAGGGCCACTTACGATGTCGGACTTGATTGGATTTTCGCCGGCATTCCAGGTCAAAGAGCGTGAGCTCTTCGACGAGTCCACGCTCTGGGAGGCTCTCGAGCCCGCGCTCGACGAGGCGCTCTCCGCGCTTCAAGAAATGCGTCGTGCAGAAGGCGTCGAGATGGAAGCCGACCTCGAGAGCCGCATAGAGACGCTGGGACGCCTCGTGGATCGGGTCGAAGGTTTGTCCGAGGAGAGACGCGCAGCGAGGCAGTCGGAGCTCGAGGCGAAAGTGGCGGAGCTGATGGGAGATGCCTCCGATCGGTCGGCGATATCGATGGACGTCGCGCGGCTGGTCGAAAGGGCGGACATCGCGGAGGAGCTCACTCGGTTCCGAAGCCACGTCGAGCTGTGGACGCGCGCGGTAAAATCGAGCGAGCCCTGCGGCAAGAAGCTGGACTTCATCGTTCAGGAAATGAATCGCGAGGTAAACACCGTGGGCTCGAAATGTCAGGACAAAGACATCGCAGAGCAAGTCATCGCCATGAAGTCCGAGATCGAGCGGGTCCGCGAGCAAGTGCAAAACATCGAATGAGTACCAGACGCGGCAATCTCTTCGTCATCTCCGCGCCCTCCGGCTCCGGCAAGACGACTCTCGTGCGGCGGCTTTTGGAGACGCTCGATGACGTCTGTTTCTCTATCTCGTTCACGACCCGGCCCCTACGTGGAACGGAGCGTGACGGCGTGGACTACCACTTCGTCTCGGAGGCGGACTTTCGTGCCCGTATCGCCGACGGAGAGTTTCTCGAATGGGCGGAAGTGCACGGGAATCTTTACGGGAGCTCCCGAGTCGAGACGGAGCGTATCCGCTCGCAGGGGGAAGACATCCTCCTCGACGTCGACGTCCAAGGCGCAGCCCAAGTCCGCAAGGCGCAGCCCGACGCGGTGACGTTGTTCGTCATGCCGCCGTCCTTCGATGTGCTCGAAGATCGTCTCCGTGGTCGCCGTCAGGATTCGGAGGCCGTGATGGAGGCGCGCCTAGACGAAGCCCGTCACGAGATCCATCACTTCAAGGACTACGATTTCGTCCTCGTGAACGACAGCGTCGAGCGGACCTCGGAGCTCTTGCGCGCCATCGTGCTTGCCGAGCGAGCGCGGCCCCACCTTCTCAAAGAGCGCATCCAGCCCATCGTGGACTCGTTCAAATGACCGAGGATCGGGCTTGGCTCGAGGAGCAAATCCGGGAACGCCTTTCGTTCTACGGGTCGATGACGTCGCTCGGCTATCGCCGGCACCGAAGTCCCGACGTCGCGGCCGAGGGCCCGAAGTCCTCGCCGGCGCCGCAGTCGAAATCTTCGACTGGGCCTCGACCCGAGGAGAGCCTCGAGGCGATCCGAGCCGATCTCGGAGACTGCACGCGCTGCCGTTTGCACGAGAAACGCTCGAATCTCGTGTTCGGAGTCGGCAATCCCAACGCCAAGCTTCTCTTCATCGGCGAGGGGCCGGGCTTCGAAGAGGACCGCCAGGGAATCCCTTTCGTGGGACCCGCGGGGCAGCTCCTGACGAAGATTATCGCGGCTATCGATCTCGGCCGAGACGACGTGTACATCACGAACGTCGTCAAGTGCCGTCCGCCGCGCAATCGCGACCCGGAGCCCGATGAAGTCGCTGAGTGCCGGCCCTTCTTGGAGCGACAGGTCGATGCGATCCGTCCGAAGGTCATTTGTGTGCTCGGGCGCATCGCCGCTCAACAGATGCTGCAAACCGACGACGGCATCACCCGGCTTCGCGGCAAGGAATTTCCTTATCGCGGCGCGACGCTCGTGCCCACTTTCCATCCGGCCTATCTCCTGCGAAACCCCGAAAAGAAACGCGAGTGCTGGGAAGACATGAAGCTCATCCGGCGCTTGCTGAATGACGCGTAAGGGGGACGACGCCGCGCGTTTCAGCGTCTTCGCTGAGCTGGCACTGCCGATCCCATTGCCCAGGACGTTCTCCTACGGCGTCCCCGAAACACTTCGCCGGGCAGAGCCGGGCGTTCGCGCTCGGGCTCGTTTCGGACGTCGTGTACTCGTCGGTTGTGTCACGCGCATCACTTCCACGCCCCCGGAGCTTCCTGAAGGAACGACTCTTCAGCCGCTTCTGAGCCTTCTGGACGACGAGCCGGTGCTGGCTTCTGAGCAGCTCGAGCTCGCGGAGTGGATCGCCGACTACTACCTGGCGTCGCCAGGGCTCGTCTGCCGCAGCATGTTGCCGCCCGAAACGCCGCGCGGCGAGACAATCCAGTACCAGCGCGTCGCCGGCGCCACCGCGTCGGGCGCCGGTGGCCGATTGCTCGACGTGCTGGAGCGTCCGATGACCGCAAGGGCGGCCGCGAAGGCGCTCGGAAAAAAGAGCGTCTCCGGAACGCTCGCCACCCTCGTGCGGGACAATAGCGTCGAGATCCTTCGTCGTACGGCGAAGGGTGGGGGGCGGCGCATCCGCGTCGCAACCATCACGGAGCAGGGGAGGCAAGCGCTCGACGAGGACACGCTCCACCCGACGACGTCCCGCATCTTGACGCTTCTCTCCGTCGCGACGGACCCGGTGCCTGTCGGGACGATCCGAAACGAGCTCGACATCGCGCGCGGGCCGTTCGCGAGCCTCGTGTCGCGGGAGTTGATTACGCTCGACGAAGAAACGCTCGCGGAGACGCCGTGGCACCGCCTCAAGGGAGCCGCGAAAGACGCCCGGCCCGAGTTGACCGATGCTCAAGACCAAGTCGTCCAGAGCATCCGTGATGCGCTGACGTCCCGGGCGTTCAAGCCATTCGTCCTTCACGGCGTCACCGGTAGCGGCAAGACCGAGGTCTATATGCGGGTGGCCGAGACGGTGCTCGCCTGTGGACGAAACGTCCTCATACTCGTCCCGGAGATCGCGCTCACACCCCGTCTCGCTGCGCTCCTCCACGCACGCTTCGGCGAGCGCGTGGCGATCCTTCATAGCGCGCTGGGCTCCGGCGAGCGACGCGACGAATGGTGGCGCATACGTCACGGGGAAGCGGCCGTCGTCGTTGGCGCCCGAGCGGCTGTCCTTGCGCCGGTCGATAATTTGGGGCTCGTTGTCGTCGACGAAGAGCACGAAGGCTCGTACAAGCAAGAGGAACGACCGCGCTACAACGCGAGAGACGTGGCGATTGTCCGAGCGAAGAACGACGGCGCCGTCGTGTTGCTGGGCTCGGCGACTCCGTCGCTCGAGTCCTATACCCACGCGACCGCAGGACGCTATGGACTGTTGACTCTCTCCGAGCGCATCGCGAGTCGGCCCCTCGCAGCCGTGGAGCTCATCGACATGAAAGAGGTGGTGACGTCGGAGGGGCCGGATGTCGTCTTGTCGAGCGCCATTCGAGATGCCATCGAAGATCGTCTCGAGGCGAAAGAGCAAGCCCTCGTGCTCCTCAATCGCCGAGGCTATGCGGGCCAGATGGTCTGCCGTCAATGTGGACTCTCGCTCGTTTGTACCGATTGCAGCGTATCGATGACGCTCCACAAACGTGGGACGCTCGCGGTGTGCCACTACTGCGGGCTAGGTCGTCCGGCGCCCACGAAGTGCGAGACCTGCGACGGCGAGTACTTACGGCGGGTCGGCTACGGAACGGAGCGGCTCGAGGCGATCGTCCGTGAGAGCTTTCCGAAGGCGGCGGTCGAACGCATGGATCGCGACACGATGCGGGCGAAAGGAAGCTATGAGGCGCTTCTCTCCCGATTCGGTGAGCGGAAGATCGACATCCTGGTCGGAACGCAGATGCTGGCAAAGGGGCACGATTTCCCGGACGTCACCCTCGTCGGAGTCTTGGGTGCCGACAACGGTTTGGGGGCTCCCGACTTCCGTGCAGCGGAGCGCACGTTCCAGCTGATGACGCAGGTCGCGGGCCGTGCCGGCCGTGGCGAGCGTCCCGGCGAAGTGTTCATCCAGACGTTCACCCCCGAGCACTACAGCCTTCAATTCGCGCAGGCGCAAGACTATTTGGGCTTCTACGAGACCGAGCGAAAGTACCGCCGAGCGCTCCTGTATCCCCCCGCGCTCAGCCTGATCAACGTGATCATTGAAGGAAGCTCGACCGCCGAGGCAAGTCGGGAGGCCCGACGAGCGGCCGCTTACCTGAACCGTGAACCTATCGACGGAGTCCGGATTCTCGGGCCGGCCTTTGCAGTGCGCTCCAAGGTAGCGAAGCGGTTCCGTACTCAGATTCTGATCAAGCTGCGAAAGAGCGAGCACGCCCGTGTGCGCCACTTGCTTCGCGGATTGCTTCGGGACGATGCGCTGTCACGGGTCATGCACGTCGACATCGACCCCATGACGCTATCGTGACCTCGTGTTGACGACGAATTGACGAGGCGCGAAAACTAGCCGCCCCCGAACTCCTCGAAGAGCATCCGCCAGCTGATCTTGATCGGCTGAGGGGTGAAGCAAAGCACGAACGTCACCAGTCCGAGCACGCCCAGAACCTTGCTACTGCGCGGAAGGTGCACGCCGTCCGCGAGCGTGGGCGGATGGGGCCGGCGGATTCCGAGAACGTAGGCGAGGAGAGCGAAGAACAACCACGAGGGCGCGAGCAACGACATCGGCACGAGCGCGAAGAACGCGAACGACGACAGGCGGTGCGCCTTGTCTTTGAACAACGCGTAGGCCGCATGGCCGCCGTCGAGCTGGCCGATGGGAAGTAAGTTTATCGCCGTCAGCAGGAGCCCGAACCAGGCGGCGAGGCCGACCGGACTCAACAGCAAGTCCTGCTGGGTGGGGTCCGGCCAAAGGAGCGCTGTGGCGGCTTTGAGGATCAACGGCTCGCCGAGCTGAAACGAGCCCTCGGCGGCTGCACCGCCAGTCGCCGGCCGGGAGCCGGCAATGCCGATGAGAAGGGCCGGGATGCAGACGAGAAAGCCAGCGAACGGACCGGCGAGGCCGACATCGAGCAGAGCGCGGCGGGTGGGAAAAGGCGAGCGGATGATGATGAACGCCCCCAACGTTCCCAGGAGGGTAAACGGCGCCGGGATGAACATGGGGAGGGAAGACCGGATGCGGTAGCGACGTGCCGTCAGGTAGTGGCCGAGCTCGTGGCTCGCGATGATCATCATGATCGTGGCGGCGAAAGGGAGCCCGTAAAGCGTCCATTCCATGAGAGATGGAGGTGGACCGGACGAAAGGCGCCACGGCGCGTAGAACGCGATACCGTGTTGGGCACCGATGAACAGCGTGGAGAGCGACGTCAGTAACAACGCCGCGAACGGGACCGCTCGTGGGAAGCGAGCGCTGGTCAATACGGAGGCGAGCGCACTCTTGATGGACAAACCGGCCGCTCGCTAGTAGTCCCGCTTCGAGCGCGTTCTACTAGGGGATGTTTTGGAGGTCCTTACCGGGTTTGAATCGGATCGTACGTCCGGGAGGAATTCGTACTTCCTTGCCCGTGCGAGGATTGCGTCCGATGCCGCGCTTTCTCGGCTTGACTTGAAAGACACCGAACCCTCGGAGCTCGATACGCTCCCCACGTTTCATGGAGTTCTTCATGGCGTCTAGCACCGCTTCCACGGCTTGTTCCGCTTTCACTTTCGTGATGCTCGCGGTAGCGGACACCTCGTTGATGATGTCCACCTTTATCATATTGACCTCCCTAGGGATACGGGATGATTATAAGAACCGCTCGGAAGGGTGTCAAGCACGTTCTCCCCATATCATGCTCTAAACGTTCGAGTTAGCCTTACCCATGCGGAACGGGCGCGAATGGTATACTCTCGGGCTCGCAAAAAGCCTATTAACAGCAGGGAGATCAGGGGTGAACGCACCGTTCCGAGTGGCAATCGTCGGTCGGCCAAACGTCGGTAAGTCCACTCTATTCAACCGCATCAGCGGTTCGCGCAAAGCGATCGTCGACAAAGTCGCCGGCTCCACGAGAGACCGGAACGTGTCGTTCGTCGAATGGGGCGGCAAGCGATTCGAGCTCGTCGACACCGGGGGAGTCCTCGAGGATGTCGATACGCCGCTCGATGAGCAGATCGGTATCCAGGTCGAGACCGCGATCGCGGGCGCCGACCTCGTGTGCTGGGTCGTCGATTCGCAGACGGGGCTCCTCCCGGAGGAGCAGTTCCTGTCGAAGCGGCTACGTGCCTTGTCCGAGCGTGTGCTCCTCGTCGTCAGCAAAGTGGATACCGCTAGGCACATGCCCGAAGCCGCGGAGTTCCATCGGCTGGGCTTCGGTGAGCTCTACGAGACGTCGGGCGAGCACGGCCTAGGTGTCGCGGAGCTCATGGACGCGATCGCCGCCCGCGTGCCGGTGGAAGTGGAAGAAGAGGACATCAACGAGGTCCGCATTGCCATCACGGGCCGGCCCAACGTGGGGAAGTCATCTCTACTCAATCGCTTAGCAGGCGAAGACCGGGCTGTCGTGAGTGCGCTCGCCGGGACAACCCGCGACGCCGTGGATACCGCGATCGACGTGGACGGGGAGCGTTTTCGCTTCGTGGACACCGCCGGGATCCGCCGTTCCGGGAAAATCCCGAACCAAGCCGACCGCCTTGGGGTCATGGTCGCGGGACGCGCCATCCAAAGGGCGCAGCTCTGCCTCCTCATGCTCGACGCGACCGTCGGGGTGACGACGGAAGACGCGTCCATTGGCACGAAGATCCAGGATGCGGGCCGTGGCGCGATCCTGGTCTTCAACAAGTGGGACGTGGTCGACAACCGTGAGGCGGAGGCGAAAGAGCTGGCGCTCGTGGCGCGCGAGAAGATGCCCCATTTGAGCTTTGCGCCCATCATCTTCGTCTCGGCGCTCACCGGCAGGGGGATGGCCGGCCTTTTTCCCCGCATTCGAGAGGTCCGGCGTGAGCAGCAGCGCGAGATAAGTACGCCTGATCTCAACAACTTCCTGCAAACCGCGTCGACGAGGCTCCCGCCGCGGGCCCGGGACGGCAAGCTCGTCAAGTTCTACTACGCGGCCCAGACCGGCGTAGCCCCGCCACGCTTCGTTGTCTTCTCCAATCGCTCCCGAGCGGAGCTCGACGCCACCTATACGCGCTACCTCGCGCGGCGGCTTCGAGAGGCCTTCGGATTCGAAGGAACGCCCATTCGAGTGGCCATTCGTAAGAGGAAAGGCTAAACGACCAATGAATATGGTTGACTTGAATGGGGAGTCTCATATAATACTTTAGGTAGTTAGGTTAACTGTCTAGCCTCGCGACACTTAAAGTCTCGACTTATCGGAAGCGCCGTAATCCTATGGTCGGAAAGCCGGATTCTTGACCCTTGACCAAGGCAGACTTGGCACGGGTGATATACGAGCGCCATGGCGGCCTCTCGAACAAAGAGGCGTCGCGGTTGGTGGACATGATCCTGGAGTTCATCAAAGAGGGGCTCCTGCAGGGCGAGCGCGTGCAGATCAGTGGATTCGGGACCTTCGTGGTTCGGGAGAAGAAAGAGCGGAAAGGCCGCAACCCGCAGACCGGCGAAGAGATGACAATCTTGTCGCGCAAGTCCGTCGTATTCAGGCCGTCCAAGAACGTCCAGAACGGCTTCTCATGACAGAGATTCGAAGGGCTCGCTAGATGGAACCGAAAATCCCAAGCAAGCTCTTCTTCAAGATCGGTGAAGTGTGTGAGCTGACCGACACGCAGCCCTACGTGCTGCGCTACTGGGAGTCGGAGTTCTCCGCACTAGCGCCCGCCAAGAACAATTCGGGCCAGCGCATCTACCGCCGCCGCGACATCGAGACCATTCTCCGCATCAAGACGCTTTTGTACGAAGAGGGCTTCACGATCGCCGGAGCCAAGAAGAAGCTCGAGCTCGAAATGAAAGCCGAGGTCAAACCGGCGGACAGCCCCGAGCAGCCGGAGCTGGCACCGACGCCGTCGCCCGAAGAGTTCCAAGACGAGGTGTCCGAGATCAAGTCCGAGCTCCACGACATCCTGAACATGCTGGGCGAGCCCAGCCCGGCCACGGGCGACTGAGCCCGTCGGCGCACCGTCTAGGACTCGACGCATTGACCGTGATCCGGCGACGTGCTAATTTCACTAGATCTTCCTGGCGCCATACGGCTTCGGCTATTTGAATGGCGTGCTCTCAGGAGCTCCAAATCGGGACGTAGCGCAGCCTGGTAGCGCACTTGCTTGGGGTGCAAGTGGTCGTCGGTTCAAATCCGGCCGTCCCGACCAATTTATCGCTCGCCTCATCCCCCGGAAGGCGTGCCCGACTTCGAGACGGAGGGCGGCTCGACCTTGCAAATACTCGTGACCAATGACGACGGTGTGGACGCGCCCGGCATCGCCGTGCTCGCGAAGCAACTAAGCGCGCTCGGAAACGTTACCGTCGTCGCGCCCGCGGAGGAGATGAGCGCGGTCAGCCATGCGTTGACGCTCACCCTTCATTTGAGCTTCGAGACCGTGGGCGAGCGCACCTACGCCGTCCAAGGGACTCCGGCGGATTGCGTGAACTTCGCGCTCCGAAAGCTCCTGCCGACGCCGCCGGACCTCGTTGTGTCCGGCATCAATCGAGGGGCGAACGTCGCGGACGACATCGCCTATTCCGGCACCGTCGCTGCCGCGCGTGAGGCCGCCATGCTCGGCGTTCGTGCGATTGCCGTCTCGCTTGCGAGCAAGGACGACGACGCGGACTACCAGCCGGCCGCGTCCTTCGTTCAGAGAATGATCTCGAGCATCAGCGCCAAGCAGGACTGGGGACGACGGACGTTCCTCAACGTGAACGTCCCCGCCACGGACATCAAAGGCGTGAGGATCACCAACCACGGTAGGCGCGAGCCGTGGGCCAAGCTCGAAGCCGCGGCGAGCTCGAAAGGCCGTGCCTTTCAATGGCTCAAGCAAGGACTCCATCCGCACCCGAAGGTGGGCATGTCCGATATCGACGCGCTTCGGGCGCAGTTCATCGCCGTGACGCCGCTCCATTTCGACTTTACCAATTACGAAGCGCTCGACGAAGTCGGAAGCTGGGATCTGAGCCACGACGGCAAAAAATAGATCTATCTTCAATAAAGGCTTGAGCTTCCCGCGCCTGTCCTCATAGAATGACACGTCTTTAGTCGTTCACATGTGAGGGGAGCGTCCAATGAGTGAAGCACCGCAACCGCCACCACCACCGCCGCCAACACCGCCGCCTGCGTCGGGCCCGGGCAAGTCCAAGAGCGGCGGGGTCGACGACAACATCGCCGGAGCCCTCGCGTACCTTCCAATCATCGCCATCATCTGGCTCCTCGTTGATCCATACAACAAGAACCGCTTCGTCCGGTTCCACGCTTTTCAAGCGCTGGGCTTAACCGTCGTCTCGATTCTGGCGTCTTGGATTCCGCTTCTGGGATGGTGCATCATTCCGCTCGTGGTCTTCGTCGCGGCGATCGTCTGTGCCGTCAAGGCGTTCCAGAACGAGAAGTTCAAGCTGCCCGTGCTCGGTAACTTTGCCGAGGAGCAAGCGAACAAAGCATAAGCGAATTCTCCCGGCTGCGCGTTCATAAGGCCTTCCGACGCCGCACGTTCCGGGTTAAACTAGGCGTCTTGCCCTGGTCGGGGCGTGGCTCAGCTTGGTAGAGCACCTGGTTCGGGATCAGGGGGTCGCAGGTTCAAATCCTGCCGCCCCGACCAATAAAATCAATAAGTTACAGGAACTAGGGACACACGAAACGGCCTGCTAGGGGCACTCTAGGGGGAGTTTCATGCACCATCACCGCTGGGTCCGCCTCACGCCCGAACAGCACGCCCGCATTCGCACACCAGGCGGCAGCCACCTCGACATGCCTTTCTCCGAAGGGATTTCGCAATGCGCCCTGTGCGGTGTCGCCTCGCTTGTCCCCTCGTCAAGCTCGTTGGACTGCGAGCACGAGTTGGAGCTCCGGGCGCGTCGGTTCCGACGGTGCCTGACGATGATCGTTTGAGAACCTTCCTTCGTCGAGCGTCGAGTCCACCGGCCCCGAGAAAGCACCGTTGGACGTTCGCCGAGACCCCGCTGCGATGCCACGATTCATCAAGCGCCGTGCGCCTGTCCACGCGGGCCGCCGTGACTACAGAAAGAAACTACTGAGTGAGTATTTCCCAGAGGCCTGCGAGAACAAGCGGCAAGGTGATGATCGTCACCAAAAGCCATAGAACACCGAACACCACGTAATAGTCCAACGGAGTACTGGGTGCGCGTTCAGCCCCTTGTCTTTGACTTTCTCCGCGGCGAGCTCGCGCTGTCTTTGAACTTCTCTTGACTCTCGAAGCCGAGCCACGCGGTCGAGTTCACGCTTCCACTGTTCCTTCTGTTCGCTCACGACCTCATCCACATATCAAGGATCCTCGCTGTCCAAGTCGAGTTCGTCGTCCGCTTCCCGCCTGGAAAGCCAATACGAGATCCCGCCCAGGATTGGCCCCGCCCAGATGAATGTGCGGAGAAAGTTGCCGAGGATATCCGGGTCCGGATCTAACCCATGGAGTTCTGGTGGGCGCCATAGTCCTATCCCTGCATGGTCAAGGCTCATCACTAAGGAAACAAAGGCCGGAAAGACCAAATGTTTCATGACGAAACCCTACTACCGATAGTCCGTGGACGCCAGCGTATCGAGAACCGGCGCCAAGGGCCCGGTAACTTGCCTCGTGATTGGCGCCGACGAGCGAGGCTCAACTGTGAAAGACGTAGTGCGCGAGCGTCTGCTGAACTTCGTATATATTGACCTGCTTGTTGAATTGCTTCTCGATCGGCCCTGCTGACCCGCGGAGCCAAATTTTCAGTTCGGCGTCGCGGTCGAAGTGCCCCACGGTTTCGACGGCAAAGTGCGTAATGCTCTTGTAGGGAATCGAGTAGTAGGCGACCTTCTTGCCGGTGAGGCCCTGCTTGTCCACCAGAATTAGTCGGCGGTCCGTAAAGATGAAAGAGTCGCGGAATACCTGATACGCCCGAGTCACTTTCTCGTCGGCCACGAGCACTTGCGCGAACTCCTCTTGAAGTTTCTCCGGATCTGCCTCGCCCGCGTTTCCTAGCACGTTGTCTAAGAGTCCCATTTGCCAAACCTCCGGACACGATTATTGCCTTTCGTTTGGCAAATCGGAAAGCAAAAGACCTGGTCAAATGCAGAAATGGCAAGAAAAGGAGAACGCTGATCCGATCCGCGCCCGTTTCGCGCATTCGATACTGCGGGGCGGCTCGGTGCGGGGCGGCGTTGTGTGCTCGTGCATCGTTATCCATTCGTCTCTCCTTCGGTTAAGTCAGCGGCCCGACGCCCGTGAGGAAATGACGACGAGCCCCACGAGCGTCGGGTGCTGTGGATGCGACCGGTCTTTCAGCAATTGAACCCGGCCGCGCCTATGGTGGCCCCACCCCCCAGATGAACACTGACGAGGAGCAACTCGAACCCCTCGGGAGAAAAAGGGTGGGACCACCGGATCGTCATCGACGTAGAAGCCTTACGTCGAGACGGTTTGCGTTCGGAACGCGTTCGAGCGGACGGGTTGCCCGCCGTAACGCGCCGTCGCCAATAGTCCGACGTTAGGCGCGAAGCGTTCCGCGAGTCGTTGGACGCGGAGCTGGTGCCTATCGGCGACCCAGTAATAACTGAAATCACCGAACACGATCGGCACGGTACCCGCGCCGACGTCCGGCATGAATTCCGAGAACGAAATCGGGCGGTTGAAGAGCGTGCCCGGCAAGCTGTTCGGGGGGAAGAGTGAAAACCCACCACTCGATTCGAGCTGGAGAATGTCGCCGTAGGTGCTGCTGTTCATAAGCCACGTAGCCCGTTGTCGATACTGTGCCGGAAGGCCGGTGAACAGGTCCAACAGGCCGCCGTAGGTGAGTGCCGAAGCGTTGGCGGCCTTGATACCCGCAAGGCGGCTGCGCAACGGCGCATGGCCAATGCCCTTGAAAAGATCACGGCCGCCGCTTCGTTGAACTTAGACTCGCGACCCTATACATTCTGGCAGTGCCCCTAGCCGCCGGAAACCGCCTTGGTCCATACGAGATCGTTGAGCGCATCGGCAAGGGCGGGATGGGCGAGGTGTACCGCGCTCGTGATACGAAGCTCGAACGCGACGTTGCCATCAAAGTCCTCCCCGACGAATTCGCGAACGACGACGAACGACTGGCTCGATTCGAGCGGGAAGCGAAGCTCCTCGCGTCGCTGAACCATCCGAACATCGCGAGCATTCACGGTTTCGAGGAATCGGATGGCGTGAAAGCTCTCGTACTCGAACTGGTGGAAGGCCCGACGCTAGCGGAGCGGATCACACAAGGGCCCATCCCCGTCGACGAAGTCATCGCCATCGCAAAGCAGATCGCGGAAGCACTCGAAGCCGGACACGAGGCGGGCGTTATTCACCGCGACCTGAAACCCGCGAACGTAAAGGTCAAAGAAGACGGCACGGTCAAGGTGCTCGACTACGGGCTCGCGAAAGCGCTCGAAGGGGATGCCCCCACCTCCACCGACTCTGAGCTATCGCAGTCTCCGACGCTGACGCGACAAGGAACACAGGTAGGCGTCATTCTCGGCACCGCCGCCTACATGAGCCCCGAGCAAGCGAAGGGCAAGCGCGTCGACAAACGCACCGACATCTGGGCGTTCGGAGCCGTCGCCTACGAGATGCTGACAGGAACACGAGCGTTTCATGGCGGGGATGTCTCTGAGGTCCTCGCATCAGTGATCAAGAGCGAGCCGGATTGGGCCGCACTTCCTGTGGGAACACCCGAGTCGCTCCGTAGCGTCTTGCGACTGTGTCTCACGAAGGACGTCAAGGGGCGCTTTCGTGACATCGGGGATGCGCAACTCGCTATCGGTGCGTTCGAGACCACCGCATCACCGCAGGGCGCTGTCTCCCCGCCGGTCGGCTTGCGTGTCTCGATCGGCATGGCGGCCGCTGCCGCATTGTTGATCGGTGTCATCACCGGCGTCGCGGTTTGGAGCGTAACGTATCGCGAGCCACCGCCACGACCCGTCGTACGGTCTTCGCTAACCTTGCCCCCCGGCGTCTCGCTGACGAATACGGGTCGTCACGTCGTGGCTCTCTCTTCGGACGGTACCCACCTCGTTTATAGTGCGAACAATCAGCTCTACCTCCGCTCCATGGACCAAACGGAGTCGACTCCCGTCCGAGGCACGGAAGGCGGTGCTCGAAATCCGTTCTTCTCTCCCGACGGTTTATGGGTAGGATTCTGGGTAAGAGGCCAACTCAAGAAGGTCGCCATCCGTGGAGGCGCGCCCGTGAGTCTAGGTGACACGGTAAATCCGCCGCGGGGCGCTCGGTGGGGAGCCGAGAACACGATTGTTTTCGGGCAACGTGGGACTGGCATCATGGAGGTGTCCGCCGATGGAGGCACGCTCGAGGTTCTCATCCCGCTGGAGGGAATAGAGGTCGGCCATGGCCCGCAGGTTTTGCCGGGCGAAAAAGCCGTGCTCTTTACCCTCGCGCCGGAGGGTACCAACTGGGACGACGCGCAGATCGTCGTGCATTCTCTCGAGACCGGTGAGAGAAAAATTCTGATCGAACGCGGCAGGGACGCTCGCTACGTACCCACAGGGCACCTCGTCTATGTCTTGGATGGAACGCTTTTTGCCGCTCCGTTTGATGCGGGCAAGCTCGAGCTGACCGGTGGTGCCGTACCGATGGCCGCGGACGTCATGACCGCTGGTGAGAGCACTGGAGCCGCGCACTTCAGCGTTTCGGAAACCGGCGCTTTAGTCTATGTCCCGGGCGGCGGCCTAGAGAGCCGCACACTCGTTTGGGTGGATCGGGACGGAAGAGAAGAGGCGCTGGCAGCGGAGCCGCGTGCCTATGCGTATCCTCGTATCTCTCCGGATGGGGAAAGAGTCGCCCTCGATGTGCGCGACCAGGAGAACGACATCTGGGTTTGGAACTTCGGCCGCGAGACCATGACCCGGCTCACGTTCGCTCCCGGCCAAGACATGAACCCAGTTTGGACGCGGGATGGGAGGCGGGTGGCGTTCACCTCTGAGCGTGACGGACCAAGGAACCTGTACTGGAAAGCGGCCGACGGCACCGGTACAGTCGAGCGCCTAAACGAAAGTGAGATCCCTGAACTGCCGACCGCCTTCACCCCGGACGGAACGCAATTGGTTTTTTTCGAAGTGGCAGCGGAGGGGGGCCTCAACCTCGGCGTGCTATCCCTCGAAGGATCTCCGGAGCCGCTTCTGGCGACTGAGTTCGACGAACGGAACGCGGAGATCTCTCCCGACGGCAGGTGGCTGGCCTACGAGTCGGACTCCTCGGGCCAGTACGAGGTCTACGTTCGACCGTTTCCAAGCGT
>Ga0315338_1000863_pt1 | contig 50414 bp, 50 predicted proteins | sample ASW8metaG_FD_204518 | JGI IMG/M metagenome (GOLD analysis project Ga0315338, IMG submission 204518) | Ammonia-oxidizing marine archaeal communities from Monterey Bay, California, United States - ASW #8 | ecosystem: Environmental > Aquatic > Marine > Coastal | place: USA: California | collected... | reverse complement strand
AAGAAGCTAAAGCACCAAAAGAAGAAGCTAAATAGAAATTATTTTTTTAATTTAGGCATACCTTAACATAGCACAAATTTCAAATCTAGTAAATGCATTGGAAAGATTCTCTTCCTGACTGGTATGTTAAAAAATATGGTCACCAACCTTGTGTAAATATTGGAACAGCAGGACATGTTGACCATGGCAAGACAACACTAATCCAAGCATTAACAGGAAAATGGACTAGTGTTCATAGCCAAGAATTGAAACGAGGAATTACTATTCGTGTAGGGTATTCTGATGCAGCATTTTACAAATGTCCAGACTGTGAACCACCAGCGAATTACTCAACATCTGTGAAATGCCCCAACTGTGAGAAGGAAGGTGAACTAAGTAGAGTAGTTAGTTTTGTGGATAGTCCTGGACATGAAAGTCTAATGGCGAATATGTTATCTGGCTCAGCATTAATGGATGGAGCCATCTTACTCGTTGCAGCAAATGAAAAAGTTCCACAGGCCCAGAGCAAGGAACATCTATTAGCTCTACAAACACTTGGAATTACCCAGATAGTTGTTGTACAGAATAAGGTAGATCTCATTTCATACAAAGACGCATTATCAAATTATTCTGATATTACAAAATTCATCAAAGGTTCGAAAGCAGCTAAATCACCAGTCATACCAATCTCTGCACAATCAAATCTAAATCTAGACGCATTAATTTTTTCAATTGAAGAAACCATAAAAACACCAGAAAGAGATGCATCAAAGAATTCTGTAATGCATGTTCTACGTTCTTTTGATATTAACAAACCTGGAACTACCATTTCTGATATGAAAGGTGGTGTGATTGGAGGTAGTTTGACTCAGGGACATTTCAAAGTAGGTGATGAGATTGAAATTAAACCAGGAATATTAAACGAGAAGAAAAAAAATTATGAATCATTACATACAGAAATTGTTTCATTAGGAACAGGTGCTGGTACAGTCGATTCAGTAAAACCAGGTGGGTTGGTTGCAATTGCAACAAAACTTGATCCTTCTCTTACAAGAGGTGATTCATTCATAGGTTCAGTTATTGGTAAACCTGATTCTTTACCTGAAATATCGGAGGTTGCTAGTTTAGAAGTTAGTCTATTTGATTCTGCAGTAGGTTCATCTAAAGATGAAAAAATTCTGCCAATTAAAACGGGTGAAAATTTACGATTAAATGTTGGAACAGCACCAATTCTTGGAAAAGTAACAAAATCCAATGCTGAAAAAATTGAATTAACTCTAAGAAGACCAGCCTGTCTTTTTAACGATAGTAATATTGCAATTAGTAGAAGAATCTCTGATAGATGGAGATTAATTGGTGCTGGAACAGTTGGTTAATGCAATCTCTGATACCAGTTTTTTAATTCATTTAGCTACACATAGAATAACAAATTTTTCAGATTTGGAGACTGAAATTGGTAGAATTGAATTTATTGTGCCTGATATTGTAATTCAAGAGTTAAACCATCTCTCTGAAGACAAAGAAAAAAATCAGATCGCATCTGCTACAATTGACTTTATCAAAAATTTCAAAACAAATTCAATTACAGGAAAAACTGCTGATGATGGTATATTGAATTTTGTAGAAAAAAATGGTGGAATGGTAGCAACAATGGATAGAGAATTGAAAAGCAAGATCAAAGAAGTTGGCGGTTCTGTTTTATCAATACATAACGATAAGATCGTTCTTGAAAACTAGTAAACTTTATTTTTAAAAACTACAACGAAGTTTATGTCTGAATTTTCTATAACCAGTACTGATTTTGAAGAAGGTGAAGAAATTCCAAAAAGATGTGGCTATAAACATGGAAACGAACAACCAGATATTGGATTCAGAGATATTCCTAATGAAACTAAAACACTAGCATTAATCATGGATGATCCTGATGCAATGGGTGCAGTCGGAAAAGTTTGGGTTCATTGGTTAGAATATCATGATGTAAACGACATTACTAACATAACCACTGGCAAAACAGATTTTGGTGAAACTGGTTATGGTGGTCCTGCACCTCCAGATAAACTGCATACATACATTTTCAAAGCATACGCTTTAGACACAATATTAGATCTAAAAGAGGGTTTTTCTAAACAGGAATTAGAGGATGCAATGAAAGGTCATATTCTTGCAGAAGCAAAACTGACAGGAACTTTTGCACCATAATTTCTTACAAAGAGTCAAATAACATCAGAATTGATCCGATTCAATGGGTTCAAACGCAAAATTATTTTCAGTCGGTGACTTTGATTTTAGGCTCCAACATTTACTAATTATAGGCATTTTAGCCATAGCAGTCACCACGTCAGCATTAATACGTGCCCAACCTGCAATGTATGGATTTGAGCTTCACGAATTTGATCCTTACTTTAACTATCGTGCAACAGAATTTCTTGTTAATAATGGATATGACGCATATCTTGAATGGCACGATGATAAATCCTGGCATCCATTCGGAAGAGATGTTTCTGCAACATCACAGGTAGCACTTCATCTTATTACAGCATCTATGTATAATGTGTTTGGTGGAGGTTCTTCACTTTATGATTTCACTATAATATTTCCTCTAGCCATGATTTCAATAACTTCTGTTTTCATTTTTGCATTAGTACGTGTTATTGGTGGAACCACTGCTGGTTTGATAGCATCATTAATGTTTGCTATTGCACTGCCAATTACAGCTAGAGGTCTCATCGGTTGGTACAAGTCAGAGCCTCTTGGATTATGCCTTGGTATTATCGGACTCTATCTTTTTCTATCAGCTATAAAAATTAACAAAGGCAAGGTATCGTTCATAAAAATGATTTTTGCTGGAATATTTCTTTCGTTAGGTCTTTCATCATGGGGCGGATCCCAATTCTTTCTTCTACCGTTATCCATATTTTTTATTGCATTACCATTCTTTACCAAAGATAACAGATTTCTATTATGGGCAATCCCAATATTCTCAGCTTCATTATTACTGACTACACTATCGTTTGAACGGCCTGGAACCCATTTTGTGGTTGGGTATGGAACGTTTCTTGTTCTATTACCAACCGCAGTAATGATAGTGATGATAATTATTCAGAAATTTAGCAGTGTAACAACCAGAAACCGGAATCCCCTTCTTGTTTTAGGCATATTTGCAGCTTTGATCATAGGAGTTTTTGCTTCAGCTGATGTTACTGAGGGCTATCTTTTTTCAGGCGTAGTAGATCTTCCATCAGTACGATACTTCAATGCACTTAACCCATTCATGACTTCAGATGATCCATTAATTGCTTCAGTTTCAGAACATCAGGCTACTACTTTGAATGAATTTTTTAGATCATTATCCGTATTCATAATTTTTGGATTGATTGGTGGATGGCTACTTTTTAGTAACAGAATAAAAAATTCAAATTCCTTAATACCAAATCATATGAAAGTATTTGCACTAATTTTTGGACTTTTAGCAATATACATTAGTTCTGCGTTTGCTAGACTAGAATTATTTGGTGCTATTGGTTTGATAATTTTAAGTGCATTAGGATTAACAATCTTGTTACAACATGTACTAGTTAAACAAAAATTTCTAATAAAAATAGTTTTTTGTGTTATAATCATTGGATTGATGGTCACACCTATGATGTTGCCAGAACGAGGAAATTGGGTAACAAAAGCTCAAATTGTTCCAACAATTCTTAACGGTGCTGCATTCTACCAGATAGCCACTGGTGATTGGCTTGATGCAACAAATTGGTTAAAGCAGAATACACCTGAGGACTCGGTTATATTTTCATGGTGGGATTATGGTTATTATATACAAACTCTTGGTGAGCGAACCACATTAGCAGATAATGCAACAATCTTTACTTGGCAAATCGAAAAAATTGCAAGATCATTCATGTCACCAGTAGATGATGCATGGGCCATCATACATTCAGATTCTGAGACAAATGTTGCAGAAAATTATGTTGTAGTACCAAGTAATTATGAAACGCTGATTGAACAAAACAGTGCAGAAATTACAGGACTAGATGCAGATTACATTACGATTTTCCTTGCAGGAGAAAGAATCGTTTTAGATAACGGTATTATACTTTATAACCTGTCTGGTGGTGGTGACGAGAGTAAGGTAATCTGGTTTGCGCGTATATCTGGAGTAGATGCAAAAAAATTCATTGAACCGGATAGTATCACACTAACTCCATATGCATTAAACAACTCATTAATTGGTCAATTAATTCCATTTACCCCCGTTACGTATATTGATCCAAGAACCAATGATCAATTTGAAACATATCAACCTGGTTTACTGCCACTTTATCTCAAAGATATAAAACTCCAAGATCCTGACGGACCATTTAATTTGGTTTATGCATCACCTAGTTTCTCTGATGACTTCTCTGGTCGTATGATAGCAGTACTGATCTATCAAGTTAACCATGATTATGTGGGATAAATTAGAAAATATCTATTTTTTATCTTGAATTCTATATCTTAGATATTTATCATCTGGAGAAAATTTTGCAGGATGAACACTAACTGTTTTTTCATTACAAATTTTACATGATGTTTTTAATGTATACCTATTACATTCAACACATTTCCTTAATTGAAAGTGCATTAACCCTCACCCGTTTTTTTAGACACTTCCCTAGAAAATTTGAATGTACCATTCTGCTTTAATATACTCTTTTCAATTTTTTCAAGAATTGGTCTTAGAGCTTTTTCAGCAGTTTTGAAATCTTGAGACACAATACTTAATCTATATTTTGGTGCACCAATGTATGTTATCTCGATTTTTTCATTATTAGATTCATTAATTGCATCAAGTAAAATTTTTCGAATAATTTCAATACCATCTGATTTATTACTAGAAAGTTCTAACATCCCTCTGATTTCAACTGTTGGCAGTTTAATTTTTTTACTAATTTCATATACTATATCTTTGATTTTATCTGAAATATTTAGATCATCAATCACACTGATATTTTTTGTTGCAATATCAATAATAGCGTCATAAACTGAATTATATTTTGATAATAGTTCCTCTTCTAGTTCATCAATTTGTTTTGAAGAAAGTTTTACTTTATCTTGAATATTTTTTAAAATTCCTTGTTCTTTTTCAAATCGTTTAACATCTAATAATTTATTTTTTCTCTGTTCTTTTGAAATCTGTTTTAGAGATAGATCAATTTCTTTTCTTCCTTGCTGAATCTTTTTCACAAGCAGAACTTTTTTCTCTCCTTCTTTGACATATTTGGTGACCTTTCTAACCCAACCAGGGGCAATTTCTGATACATGTAAGAATCCTTGGATATTATCATATTCATCCAGTGTTACATATGCACCATGATCACTGATTTTCGTAATTGTAGCAATAACAATCTCACCTATCTCAGGTAACTCTTGAATTTCTGTAGCCATTTGTTCAATGAATTTTTTTAGGTAATTTAACGTTGATGTTTAGAAGTCAATTCCTTTTTTTGCTTTAATACCTGACTGAAAAGGATGCTTGATTTCTTTCATCTCAGTAACCAAGTCTGCTAAATGTAGAATTTCCTCTTTTGCATGATTTCCAGTCAAAACCAAATCTAGTTTTTTAGGTTTTGATTTTATTAACTCAATTACACTTTTTAAATTTATTAGACCAAGGTTAACTGCATAGTTGATCTCATCGAGAATTACAAGATCATAATTTTCAGACAGAATCTTTTCTTGACATATTTTCATAGCCTCTTCTGCATATTTTTCATGTTCCTCTTTAGTACTCGTATCATCTAAAATGCCTACAAATCCTTTTCCTACTGCAACAAGTTCAAATTCAGGCGCAAGTTTTTTTGATGAATCCATTTCTCCATAGTGCCATGATCCTTTGATAAATTGTATCATACAGACTTTATGATCATAACCAACTGCTCTTAATGCCATACCTAGTGCGGCAGTAGTTTTTCCCTTTCCTCCACCCGTATACACAATTATCAGTCCATCTTCTGTCATAAATGAAATTCTCACTTCATATACTAAAATGATTGTAAATCCATAATTGAATCCATTTAAATAAAAAACTAATCAAGTAATTGAATTGATAATATCAAGATTAGTAATTGCAGGATCTACAAGTGGTGTTGGAAAAACATCTATTACCAGTGCCATTATTTACGGTTTAAAACGGAGAGGATATACTGTACAACCATTCAAGGTGGGACCTGATTACATAGATCCCAGTTATCTTAGTTCTATTTCAAACAACGAGACAAAAAATCTGGATGTTTGGTTAATGGGAAAAGATGAACTTGTGAAAAGTTTTGTTACTAATTCTACTTCTGATGTTTCAATAATTGAGGGCGTAATGGGATACTATGATGGCTTTGGCGGAAAAACAAACCATGCAAGCACTCATCATGTATCTACTTTATTAAAATCTCCAGTAATATTGATTCTAGATGCAAGCAAGACATCAAGATCAATTGCTGCAACCGCACTTGGATTCATCAAATTCCACAAAAACTCAAGAATCTCAGGCATAATACTAAACAAGATTGGAAGCAAGAAACATGATACGTTATGCCGGCATGCATTAGAAAACTTGAATATCCCGATAATAGGTTCGATTCCTAGAATCTCAAATATTATACTAGAATCAAGACATCTTGGGTTAATTCCTGTAACAGAACAGAAACAACTTCAGAAAAAAATCAAACAAGTTTCGAAAGAGATAGCAGATTACTTAGATTTTGAAAAGATTGTTAAGATTTGTAAGAATGTAGAACATTTACCAAAAACTAAACCACAAAAATTCAAGAAAGTAAAAACTTCTATTGCTGTAGCACTGGACAGCTCTTTTAATTTCTATTATCATGATAATATACAGGCACTAAGACGTGAGGGTGCAAAAATCAAATTCTTTAGCCCAATTTCAGACAAGAAAATTCCCAAATGTGATTCTATATACATTGGTGGTGGATTTCCTGAAATTTTAGGCAAAAAGCTTAGCCAGAATCATTCAATGAAAAAATCTATCAAACAAGCTGCTGAAAATGGAATTCCAATTTATGCTGAATGTGGTGGATTAATGTATCTTACAAAATCAATCAAACATAATAATCAGAAATACAAGATGGTAGGTTTATTTGATGCTGAAACTGAGATGACTACAAAAATGACATTAAATTATACTCAAGGCAGAATCACTTCTAATTGCTTAATCTCTCCACCAAGAAATTTTCATGCACATGAATTTCATTATTCAAGAATAACTAACATTACCAAAGATGCAAAATTTCTTTACGATCTTAAAATTGGTGAGGGAGTTTCCTCAAAAAAAGATGGTTTTTCAGAATACAACGTACTTGCATCATACTGTCATCTTTACTTTGATAGTGCAAAATTTGCATCAAATATAATTAAAAATTCTAAAATCTAGTAGTCAGTGGTCTCTAATACACGCTAGTTTCCCTGTCTCAGTAATTTATAGAGTGCATTTACAATTGCTGACGCACATGGACTTCCACCTTTACGTCCTTGATTCGTAATAAATGGCATATCCATTTTGGCTAATTCTTCTTTGGATTCAACAGCAGAAACAAAGCCCACCGGAATTCCAATTACTAGGGCTGGTTTTGTTATTCCCTCTCTTACCATTTCCATAACCTCTAGTAACGCAGTAGGTGCGTTTCCTATGACAACAATTCCACCATTCATGTCTTCTTTTGCTATACGCATTGACATCTGTGCTCTTGTTTTACCTTCTTTTTTTGCCGCATCCATCAGCGATGGTTCAGAAATATTACAAATTACATTATTACCAAAATCTTTAGGATTTTGTTTGTTCATCAACCCAACTATTCCATTGACATCCACAATAATGCTACATCCATTCTTTAGTGCATCTAAACCACTTTGTACAGCATTTTCATGAAAAATTATTTTGTTATCTCGTGCAAAATCAAAATCAGCTGTAGAATGAATTATGCGTCTAACTATTGGCCATTCTTGTTGATCATATGAATGTGTACCAATTTCATTTTCAATGATCTGCATGCTTTCATCCTCAATGGATTGTCCTTTCCTAGTTTGCATCTTCTACCTCCTTTGCTCTTTCAATAATTAGGTCAATCATTTTTTCATCAGTACCAAGATGTTTTGTAATGCAAACTGTTTTTAAATTTGATTTTTCAAGAGCTGGTTTTAGGTCATTGTTTATGTCAGTTTTAACATGTGCCCCCTCGTGCAGAAAATAAAACACTATTACCAGTACTTCTGGATTATTCTTTTGACAACTTTGAATGCCCTGTTCAATGTTTGGCTCTTCAATTTCCAAGTAGCATCGATCTACATTTTTGTAAGTATCTCTTAGACTATCTACAATATAATCAATGGAGATTCCCGAATTTGGATCTTTACTACCATGACCAATTATTAGAACATCTACCTTTTCTTTTGGGATTGATATCTGGTTTTCCGCTAATGCTGAAACTATTCTATTATCAACTAATTCTACCAACGTTTTGTGCATCGTCATTGGTCTTGATACAAGAAATTTGATTTTCGTATCCTTTTGATATTTCATTGCATCTGCAACAGCAATCTTTACTTTTCTTCCTGGATATAGGAAATATGGCACAATTGTCATCTCCTCCACATCTTTTTTCAAACATTTTTCCATTCCATCTTCAATAAATGGAGGAACAACTTCAAGAAAACAAAACTCTGTAAAATCATAATTTCCTTTTTGCTTAACTTTTTCGCAAATGATTTCTAGCTCTTCTTCTGCTTCTCTTTCCCTGCTACCTCTATCAATTATCATTAGTCCACGTTTCAATTTTGTATCCTCGCAATTGCTATAGTCAAATTTGGTGGAAATTTTTGCTTTTCAACAATCAATTCTCCATTAGATGATTTTAACGCTGCAGCCTCTGAAACACTTGATGTCCCTTCAAATGCTTGAACAGTCTTTGAAGGATTAGGCGTAGTAATAGTTGCTAACTCTTCTCTATCAATATACTCTATTGGAACATTCATCTCTTTGCCCAATTCAATCAATCCTTCAACATCTTTCTCTTTCTTAATTGATACAAACTTAGCAACAGATTTGCCACTAAGATTGAATTTTTGTAGACTAGATTCAAGACCATTCTTGATAGTATCCTTTGAAGTATCCCAGTGTAATCCTACACCAACCACTAATGTTTGTGGCCTATATACAACTGCATTTTCTAATATTTCATCGTTAAATGTCTGGTCTGAAATTATCAGAAATCCCTTTGAGTTGGAATTTTTTAGTCCACCAAGATTTTCATATTTTGAAACGTTACCTGGAAGTTCTTTTTTCCACCAATCTTTCTCACCTGCATCCTGAAAAACTCCAATTTTTTCCTTATTTACCATAAATGCACTCACTTTAGTTACAGTGGTATCGTCATCAATCTTCCATCCAAACTCTTTTCCAACCAAATCAACGGGAATTGTTTTGTTAACATCAGCGGCAGTTGTAATTACAGGTGTAGCATTAATTTTCTCTGCGATATTATTTGATAATTCATTTGCTCCACCTAGATGACCAGATAAGACACTTATTACAAATTGTGCTTTGTCATCAATTACAATTACAGCTGGATCTGTTTTTTTATCCTTGATATGAGGTGCAAGTAATCTAATCACCGCACCAAGTGAGAATAGACAAATCAATGCATCATTTGATTGGAACAAATCTACAATCTTTATCGAAGTTGAATCGTCATACCAATTTATCATTTCATTTTTATCAGAAAATTTTGATGGGGCAAAGATCTGCCAATCTGGAAATAGGTTCTTTAATGATAAACCCATTTCAACACCATTTTTTGTTATGGCAAGCACAGAGATTCTTTCCATATGAAAAATTTGTCTAGTTTAATTAAATTCCTTACGTTTGCTCATATTTGGATAATATAGTGCCATCAAAATCAAAGAGAATAACTTCTACAGGTATATTTCCTTCAGAATGGTTTCTCATCTGTAGGCATGCCTCTTTTGAAATTTCATCAAAAAATCCATCTACCTTATCTTCCATGATAATTTCCTGTACATTCCTTGCTGTATTTGCATTTTTAATTTTTTCAATAGTCTTATCATCGGCATTACATCTTTTTGCAATTTCTGAAAGAAATTTCATATCGACCTTGGATCCTTTTACATGAGTTTGTTTTACACCAGCAGCCATCTTTGCTAGTTTCCCAATAAATCCTGCAACATACGCTTTTCTTAGTCCTTTTTTTGCACATTGCTGAATTGTATATCCAGAAAAATCTCCCATTTGAATAAATGAATGATCTGGTAATTCAATAATTTTTCTTGCAAAATCTTCACTTCGTCCACCAGTTGTTAAGAAAACAATATCATCATTCATGGATCGTACAACATCAATTTGTTGTCTTATTGCTGCCGCAAATGATGCAGTTGAATAAGGAATAACTATTCCACTAGTACCAAGAATCGAGATTCCATCCATAATTCCTAAACGTGGATTATCAGTTTTCACAGCAAGTTCTTTTCCTTTAGGAACTGAGATAACTATCTTTATTCCATTTTGTTTTAATACCTGCTCACCAACTTCTTGAACATTTTCTAAAATCATTTTTTTTGGAGTTGGATTTATTGCTGCAGTGCCAACTTCTAATCCCAATCCAGGTTTTGTTACTCTACCAACTCCAATTCCACCATCTATCTCAACAGAACCAATGTTATCTGTTAATGAAAGTTCAACAAAAATTTCAGCGCCATGTGTAACGTCAGGATCATCTCCACCATCTTTTATAACAGAGCATCTTGCATTATCTTTTGAGAATTCACAAGTATTGATCTTAATCTGAATCCTATCTCGTTTAGGTAAAAGCACACCAATATCACTGATGTTATCTTGTTGAATAATAGCCAGCAATGCAGCTTTAGATGATGCAGTTGCACATGTTCCAGTAGTAAAGCCTGTACGGAGTTTTTTGTTAGATCCTTCTGTTACTTCCACGATGCAATTTTTCTCTTTAATGTAATAACTTTTGTTAAGACTACAGAATTTCAAATAATATGATCCAAATTGCCACTACAGCTAGTCCTCCATAAAGAATGAAATGAGTTGATTTTTGGGAAATTGGTTTTTCTCTGTTATGCGTTTCCTCATTAAAATCACCTCCATAGGTAAAACCACTCTTGGCAAAATTTTCAAAATTGAATTTCATACCATCACCCATCTTTTCTCCCTGATATTTCCAGAAATCAGAATGTGCTTTTTCTGCAGTTCTATCTTGATTTCTAAATGATTTCTTCCTATTAGATTTGAGAGCTTGATATGCTTCAGAAATTTCTTTAAATTTTTTACCATCTTTAAACTCTGGATTCCTATCAGGATGATATTTCAATGATAATTTTCTATATGCCTGTTTGATCTCTTTAGGGGTTGAATCACTATCTACACCCAAAATTTTTCTACATTCGGCTATGTTTTTTCCTATTTTTAGATGGATTTTTGGTGGCATCTAATAGTTTCCTATGATGTACAAAATTAATTTTTTCTGATTATCTTATTAACGTGCTCAGAAATGATCACAATTTGTTCATCGGTTAACGATGGATATGACGGTAATGACATTACCTCCTTGGAAAATTTTTCACTGTTAGGTAATTTGTAATCATATTCCTGATAAATAGGTTGTAAGTGAATTGGTGTTTCATAATATATTGCAGAGCCAATATCATTTTCTGTCAACTCTTTTCGTATCTCATTTCTTTTTTCATGACGAATTACAATTTGATGATAAACTGAATTTCCATTTTCATTTTCAGGTAGAATACAGTCTTCAGTCAAATTCTTTTTGTAAATTGATACAATTTCTCTTCTACGTGAATTTTTCTCATCTAGATGTTTCAGCTGAACTCTACCTATTGCTGCATTTACTGTGTTTAATCTCATTGTAAAACCTAATTTATCAAATTCATTTTTTGTTTTTCTACCGTTATCTCTGATTGACATAATTTTTAATGCAATCTCTTCGTTATCTGTCGTAGTCATTCCACCATCACCAGCTACTGTCATATTTTTCGTTGGGTAAAATGAAAAGCAACCTACATCACCAAGACTACCAACTTTTTTGCCATGGTAGGTTGCTCCATGAGCTTGGCATGCATCTTCTACAATTGGGATATGCCCCCCAGTCAGCGTAGGGGGTTGATTTTCTGTGAATGCCTTTACAGAATCAAAATCACATGGATTCCCATAAATATGAACAGGAATAACTGCATTGGCATTTTGCGTGACACTATTAATATCAATTCCACCATCTCTCAAATTAATATCTGCTAGAATTGGTTTTGCATTTGCCATCCTAATACAATTTGCTGAGGCAATAAACGAATTTGTTGGTGTTATGACCTTTTGGTGGTGATCCGAGGATAAATTATCTGAAATTCCTAGTGACATTAAGGAAATTTGTAACGCACTATTTCCAGAGCTTACTGACACAGCATATTTCGTCCCTGTATATTCTGCAAATTCCTCTTCAAATTTTGAAACACTTTCACCACCCACAAACGATTCATTTCTTAATGCATGAATAGCAGCATCCTCCATTTCATCAGTGAATTCTTGAACAAAAAATGGAATTTTCATAGTTGTTATGTTATACTCTAGTTTATTATTTTTAGTATGTAATTATTACTACTAGGATTTTTCAGTAGTTACTATTTTAAGAAATGCTCTATAACAGAAATGAGTGCGAATTTTAATTATTTCTCCTACACAAAGTGGAATTGGCGGAATTGCCCAACACATTCAGGGATTATCAAATTTCTTAAAATCTAACGATCATACAGTTGAGATTATTTCATCAGAAAATACATTCACTGTTCCAATAAAGGGACTAAAAAATCCAAGTTTTATGCTCTCAGCCTCTTTGAAAGCCAAGTTCAAGAAAGGTAATGATATTGTTCACGCATTTAACATACCTTCAGCATTAGCTATGAAGAGTTCTTCTGGAAAAAAAGTACTTACAATACATGGAATTTTCAGCGATCAAATTGGAATCTTACATGGTGAATTAAGCCATAAACTCTCCGATAAATTTGAAAAAGAAGCATTTGATTTGGCTGACGCAGTGACAGCAGGTTCCAAAGAAAGCTATGAACATTATAGCAAATTAGGTACCAAAGTATCTCACATTCCCAATGCAATTGATATTGAGTCACTTTCCTCCGAGGCAGATACAAGATATGAAAAACAGATCATTTTTGCTGGTAGACTATCAAAAGAAAAGGGCATACTCACTGTTTTAGAAACTGCACAAGATCTTCCAGAAGACATCCACCTAATTATAATTGGTAAAGGACCAGAAGAGAAGGCCGTAATAGAGCATACAAAGAAATTTACAAATACCCATTTCTTAGGTTATCAACCAAAAGAAAAAACTATTCCATTAATACGTGGTTCCAAATTATTAATTCAACCATCGTTTGTTGAAGGAATAAGTACTACACTTCTTGAATCTATGTCATGTAAAACCCCAATCATTGCAAGTAATATTGGTGGAAACAAAGAATTGTTAATTCATAATAAAACTGGAGTATTGATCGAACCTGGTAATCCAAAAGAGCTATTGAAGGAAATATTGAATATTTTGGATGACGATAACCTACTTGATGATATAACAAAAGCCGCTTATGAGGAAGTTCATAATTATGATTGGTCGCACGTTGGTAAATTATATCTAAATCTGTATGAGAAACTATTAGGATGATAATCTAACATTATGTCAAGATCTAAAAATTTACTAGTATCTACCTTCAAAAAAATGTAAAATAATATGAAAAAAATTTCAATAATTACCCATCGTGACATGAATGAAGTAAATGGTAGTACAGCAAGACCAAGATGGCAAGTTGAGGCACTGCAAAAACATGGTTTTCATGATTTTCAATTAGTAGACAAGTTTGATGAAACCAAACTAAATGATGTTTCAGATACCTTAATTCATGCTCATCAATTTAGTGCAAGATTACTGGATGATCAAAAATACATAATCGACATTCATGGTTTAGAATATGAACAGTCATCAAATTTGTCTCATGAATATCCAGTTTACTCTTGGAAAAAATTTGCCTTTATGGCAAAATCCAGTTATTATAAAAAAGTAGAATCCAAATTATTTCAAAAAGCAGTTCATCTGATTTGTTCAGGAGAAGATATACTGGACAGAGTCAAAAAAATCCAAAATTGTACTCTTGTAAGAAATTCTGTCTTTCTAAATAATTACTTACCAACTAAATGTTCTACTCTACAAATTGCATTAGTAGGTCCATTCATTCCAGGAACAATAAATTTTGACGGCATTCATATAATTAAAAAAGTAATACAAGAACTTCCAGAAATCCAATTTGTATTCATTGGAAAAACTGATGAAAGTTTTAGAAGTAGATTAGATTATAGTAATACAAAATTCTTAGGTATAGTCGATAATTATAATGAAATACTAAGAAGCTGTAGTGTTTTGTTTTCTCCTTATCCAGAAAATGCTAGATATCTTGGCTCAAAAAATAAATTTTTAGAGGCAGCCGCATGTCAAATGCCTGTAGTCACAACATCATCTGGTGCTATAGATTTCAGAAATGATCTACTACTAATTGGTGATACTACGAAGGAATTGACTGATTTGATTAGATCTATGAAGGATGAAAATGAAAGGAATGATTTAGGGAAGAAACTTCGTACTGAGATTGAGCAAAATTATAATGCAGATATAGAAGTGAAAAAAATTATAAAACTATACAAGGAATTTTCGAATTAATTTAGTGATTTTGAATACATGGTCTCTGCTATTAATTTGAAATAATCTCGAAATTTTTCATAGAATTTTTCATAAAAGTCCAATGTTAAGTCAAAGCTATCTTCATATCTTTGAATTGCTGAGATTGTAACACCATCTTTGATAATCGAATAGTAAGGCACAGTGATGGTTTGATTTTCAATAGCCTGTACAAGCACATTTAGCTCTTTATTATCAAATCTAAAATTAGATAATGCATTTTTTATTTTCTCATTTAATTCAGAAAATGAATTAGTCTTTGATACTGATGAAATAACATCATAATATTCATCAACAAATATTATCACTGGTTTTTTGTAAAATAATGCCTCAAATCCTGTTGAACCAGTTATAGATATTACCGCCTGACTTTTTGAAATTAATTCTTGTGAATTAGCGTCTGGATGTATTAGAGTTACATTTGGAATGTTTATTATTTTTTCATAGTTTTCAATAGGCCTCCATAATTTTCCTTTTTGTGATGGATGCTCCTTAACATAAAGTACATGATCAATTGGGATTGATTTTGCTATATTTTCTATTACAGATACCTGATTACTATAAAATGGTGCAATAGTTAACACTCTTGCTTCAGGCTCACCCATAAGTGGAAAGAAAATAAATTTTTCATCCTCAAATGTTTTTTGTGCATTATCATCGAGAAATTTCTTTCTTTTTTTGATCTCAAAGTGATTTTGAAATTTATATTTAGACATTTTCCATTTAGTCTTTCCAATATTCTTATAGATCGGTTCAGGATCACTTGATAATCTCTTAGCATAATGTCCAAATTTTTGAGATAAGCCCTTAGTACCATATTCATAACTATGCAAAACTTTTAACGTTTCAGCAAGATTTCTTTTTCTAATAAAATCTTCATCAAAATTTTGTAGAGGTTTTTCAAAGTTTTTTATTAATTTGTTAAATTCATTTGAAATTTCTCTTCCAACAAGATTGTCAGTTATGAGTATTTTATTATGGAAATTTACAGTTAATGGCATAAGTACCTTGATACCCATGCTTTTTGCAATTTTATATAATAACAAATTTGAAATATTTTCTCCTACATATTGTGTTAAAACAAATTTGGGTTTGTATTCTTGTAAAATATCTGTAAAATATTTTATTGAATTTTCTATAATTGAAAAAATTTCTTCCTTTGTAGGTTTATGAAGTGACGTCCAGTATTTGTAAAAACTTCTTTCCGTAAAAACGTCCTTCCATATATCTAACCCAAATTCTTTTTCATACTTTTTTAGATTATCCATGTTATACGTTTTTTTATTAATGTAACATTCTGGATAATACATTAATTTTTTAAATGGCATAATTTTTTGATTCTGAAAAAAACCAACATCTTGTTTTGTTGTAACTAATCCAACAAAATTTGCTTTTGTTAATTTATACAATTCCGATGCTATTGCAAAATTCATGTAAGAATAGGCGTCAAAATCTAACCAAACCAGAATATTTTCTTGCTCCATTTTTTTTATCATGTTCTTAACTCACAATTTTATTTTAAATTTTTTGTAAATACGAATTGAATGATTGAAATTTAAATTCTTTTAATAATTCATTCATTTTGGAAAATGTTTTCTCAATTTTATGATATGTAATGAAATGATCCTTTTTTGGTAATTGTATTTTAGGAATATATTCAGGAGTTAATTCCCAGGAATGAATATAGAAGCTGGCAGGAATATTTTTCTTCTCATAGGATTTTATTGCGTTTTTAATAATCCTCATAGGCAGAGTTCTCAAATAAAAACCTCCAGCGGCAGGTATTGTTTTTCCTAAAAATTTTGTTACTAATAATGGAAATTCTATTAAAACCCCAGTTGGATCATTTTTCTCTAAACATGAACTTGTTATTTTATATGGATTTTTTTCTGCTGACGGTAGTCCATACATACTAGTTTTAGCTGGTACCACGCTACTGTCATATTTGTATCCTTTATTCACTAATTCATCGATTATCCATGAACTTGTGTTATTTAATGAAAATGTTGGTGCTCTAAAGCCTATTGGTTTTTTAGTCGTTAGTTTATCAAATCTTTCTAGTTCTTGCTTAAACTCTGTTTTGAATTTTTTTTCATCTAGTCTTGTATGTTTCATTGTATGAAAGCCAATCTCGTGCCCTTCATCCAAAATTTTGTCGTTAATTTCAGGATTTGATTCTAACAATTCACCCACAATAAAGAATGTAGCAACGGTCTCATTTTTTCTTAAAAGTTCTAGAATTTTTTCTAATCCCTTGAACATTACAGGAATTCTTTTTTCCTCAGATACATGCGGGCTAACTAATTCTGGGTGATACCAATCTTCAAAATCAATCCCAAGTAAATGCAATCCAAATCCAATCCTTTTATATTGAAATCTGGGTCCCTTCGCCTAAAAGCAATTTTTCACTCTTGTTATCATGTTTTTGCTCTATTTTAGAATTTGATGCAATTATACTATCCTTAATGGTTAATTCTCCTTGTATTGTACAATTAGACATAATTATTGAATTTGAAATATTACCACCAATAATTTTTGATTCATCCCCAACACTAGTGTTTTCTCCAATGATTGCGTTATTTTCAATTATGCAGTTTTTTCCAATTATAACCGGACCGACAATTTTTACTCCAGTTTTTATTATTGTACCATGACCAACTATGATCTTTCCTTCCAGAATTACACCTTCTTCCTTTTCTCCATGGAACTCTGTTGGCAAATTATTTAGAAGAATTTTGTTAGCCTCTATAATGTCATTAGGAGTACCTGTGTCCTTCCAAAATTCAGTGATTTTTTCAAAAATTACATTTCTATTATCTTCTACCAGAATCTGTAATGCATCAGCAATTTCTAATTCATTTCTCCAGGATGGTTTTAGTTTTTCTATTACGCTAAAAATATGTGGAGTTAGAAAGTAAATTCCTGTTACCGCAAGATTTGATGCTGGGTTTTTTGGTTTTTCTATAATTTTTATAATTTTTTCATTTTCAATTTCTGCAATTCCAAATTGAGAAGGGTTTGATACTTCGCATAACAATAAAGATGCATCAGCATTTGAATTTTTAAAATTTAAAAGATATTCAGAAATGCTTCGTTGAATTATATTGTCCCCTAAAAACACAACAAATTTTTCATTTCCTACAAAATCTTTACACAATGAAACTGCATGTGCTATTCCTTTTGGATAATCCTGTTGTATATATGAAAAATTTGCACCATATTTTGTTCCATCTCCATAATATTCCTTGACTTTATCAGCACCAATTCCTCCAATAATAAAAGCAATATCCGTAATACCAGCTTCTATCAATGTTTCAACGCAATACTCTGACATGGGTTTGTTGGCGATTGGCAGTAACTGCTTTGGACCAGTATGCGTCAAAGGGCGAAGGCGAGTTCCATGTCCTCCATGAAGTATGATACCTTTCATATTTTATTGAAAAATTTTTCTTCTAATTTAATTGATCTACTAAGTTATAGTACAGCTATTGAAAATTTTCATTAATTAACAAAAATTAGGCAAGGGAGTTAAAATTCGTGAATATCTTTTTTTTCAATTTCAGAAACAATTTTTCTAAACTCCGTGATTTCCTCTTCACTAGCTTTGCCAGTCTTAGCATCCAGCAAAGTTCTTACCATTCTGGCCATAATTGGATTTTCCTCTAGTTTCAATGATTCTTCCACACTTAGTTGTGTTTTTGTATGCCATCTACCAATCAATGTAGCAGTAGGAAGATACAAAATCACAAAAATGATACTAAATATCCATAAATTTGATATGAAAGTTTCAAAAATCGAATTACCTTCTATAAGATAATTGAATGTTATTAAAATAAAATTCAGAAATGCTAAAAGGAACATAAGATATGTAGAATGCCCTTGCCTACTATCCCACCAAAGCTTTCTCACAAAATTTTTCTTGAAAACCATTCTAGATCTTTAATCTCTTTTCTATACTCATCAACATATTTCTAAACTCTTCAATTTCCTTTTCACTAGCTTTGCCAGTTTGAACATCCAATAATGTTCTGAACATTCTTGCTAACACTGGATTTTGTTGTTGAATTATTGTTGTCTCAACTCGTAATTGTGTTCGTCTATGCCAGTAACCAATGATCGTTGCTAGTGGAATATATATCACAATAAATAAAGCTGCGAACATCCACAATTCTGGGATTAATTCTTGCAAAAATGTAACTCTTTCTATTAGTAGTCTATATGCAATTAAAATAAAATTAACAAAAGTTAGTACAAATATTAGATATATGCTATGTCCTTGCCTAAATTCCCACCATCTTCTTCTTGCCCATCCTTCTTTCATTAGATCTATCTCACATAATTTCCCTATGAATAAAGATTACAAGATTCGACTTTATTTTATCTTGCGTCAAAATTATTCCCATCTCATATTCCCAAATTTCAAATTTGTCAATTAGTTCTCCATAATTGAGTCAAATATCTCAAAATTTATTTTAAATAAATTAATTTTATGATTAAAGCCCATATTTTCAGAACTAAACTCCTTTTCCAGATACATATACTGTTCTTCATTATTATAGAGATCCTGTAAAAACTCAGGTAAATCCTGGCTATCGTCTACAAGAATATGTGTTAATTCATTTCTATTTTCTGAAATAAAACCTTCTAAACTTTTGTGATTAGATGTTTGGACCGTATGTATTTCATACATTTCTTCTAGAAACAGAAATGGCCAGTTATCTGGAATTTGTGCAGCTCTAATGTATTTTGTTTCAGTTGGATGAAAATTGGTTCCCTGTATTTTTTTGGAAATAATTTGTGCAATTTCATTCATTTCTAGTTCTTTTTCATAGTCCATTTTTTTGTATTCGTAAAAAACAACAGAACTCACCAGAATTCCAGCTATAATTAATGATATGAGGAGATTTTTGTTTGAAATTTTTGAAATGTAACTTCTTACCGCAAATAATGAAATTAAGCAAAAAACTGGAAACAGAAAATAAAGATATCTTGTGTCTTGTGCCTGAACTATGTATGCATACAAAATAGGAATAGAACTACATACTAAAAACACAATGATAAAATTTGTTTCTTTCTTTCTATTTCTTAGAAACTGAATTAATCCAAACGGTACAAAAATTAGAAAAGTTGGAATCATTATCCATCCCAGATATTTTATAAACAATCCAAACCCATCAATTATTTTTTGATCATTATCTTGTTCCGTCATTGATAAAATTCTCTCTGTTCCTCCAGAAGCTCTTTGAAATATTCCATCGTTACCGGTAACTTCTATTTTGTATATCATAATTGGAGTTAGGATTAACATGAAAATTATCAAAGATGGTAGATATGTTTTTACAATTTCTTTAGAAATTCTATATTTTATGAAGAATAATATTGACAAAGTCAGTAAAAGAAAAATTCCCTCAGAACGAACTATTGTACAGAGTGATGCTAAAACGAATGATAGGAATATCGCTTTTCTACCATATTTTAAAAAAATCACCAATGATGAAGTTCCTAGTAAAATAAACAGTGGTTCTGTTATTCCCAAAAGTGAATTTAGTATAATTCGTGGCTCGAATGCGAATAATGCCGCACCAATTAATGAAATTTTTCCATCAAAAAATTTTCTACATAGAAAATAAATTGGGATTATTGTTAGTGTGGATAAAACAACTGAGATTGTTTTCTGCATCTGCATATAATCCAACGAATTTTCTAGATTGATAATTGAAAACCAGAATGAAAGGAAAATTGGCCATCCATTATTTGCAGGAGACCATTCAGTAGGTAAATGTTCATAATAATTTATGCCAGTTGCATAAGTGAAATTATCCATTGCATCAGCTATCAGAGGTAATTCATTCGGAAAATAGAAAAACCTGAGTCCCAGACCTACAAAAAAAATGACACTAAATGAGATTATTACTCTTTTACCATCAAATATCTGTGAATTCATCAATTTATTCATCTAAAAACAATTAGCCTTTGTGTCATTCTACTTAATGCTCGTTAATACCGATTCATTTACAAATCAATTAATTTTTTTCATTTTTAATTCCTACTATTGATTGATAACTGATTAATCACTGATTAATATTAAAATTCACGAGATAAATTATGAAGCTAAAAAAAACATATCCATATTTTGATAAACTACATAATTGGAAATTATTTGATTGAACATTGGGATTCAATAATCTAAAACAACTATCCTTCATAGGTGGAGCAGATGTTATTGGGAATGGCGTTACAGCTATTTTCTGGTTTTTTCTTGCATCTCAAATATCACCAGATGAATATGGTCAAATTTTTTATTTTATTGGCATAGCTTCAATAGCAGGAGCATTTGTTATAGTTGGTGCACAAAATTCAATTCTAGTATACTCTGCTAAGAACATAAAAATTGAATCAACATTATACTTTCTATCTCTTATTTTTGCAGTAATTGCATCATTTATCATAATAATAATTTTTTATAAAATTGATGTAATTTTTCTGGTCTTTGGATATGTTGTTAATACTCTAGCATTGGGTCAACTTCTTGGGAAAAAACTGTTTGCTTCATATTCAAAATTTTCTCTTATACAAAAAATCTTAACATTTGGTTTAGGAATCTTATTTCTTCTAATTTTTGGAGCGGAGGGAATTATTTTTGCGCTCGCACTTTCTTATATTTGCTTTATAGTTGTAGCCTATAAGACATTTAGAAATACGAAAATAAATTTTAGTTTGTTAAAAGATCGTACAAAATTTATTTTTAATAATTACATAATAGAGGTACTTACAAAATTAAATGCTCATGCAAATAAATTTCTTATAGTTCCTATTCTAGGATTTGGTATTCTAGGAGAATTTTCTTTAGCACTACAACTTGTTAATGTTGGAATGATATTTACATTGATTGTTTTCAAATTTACACTTCCAGGTGATTCTCAAGGAGAGGAAAATAAAAAATTAAAAAAATATACAATTTTCATTGCAATTGCCATTTCAATATTTGGGTTCTTTGTGGCTCCTTTGATAATACCAATTTTCTTTCCAGAGTACTCTCAAATAGTAGATGCTGTAAAAATTATCAGTTTTTGTATAATCCCAATGACATTTACTAAGATTTTTACATCTAGATTACTAGGTCAAGAGAACAACAAGAGAGTTTTGTATAGTAAAATTGTAGCAATTATAACATTTCTTGCAATTATATTGATATTCAGTTCTGAATATGGCTTAATTGCTTTGGCAATTGGTTATTTACTATCAAGTATTACAGAGACATTATGCTTGATTACCAAAAGTAATTCTGGAAAAATTCAAACCATCTAATGATTTTATTAAACAAGAAAATATTAATTTGGAGATTAGAACCGAGTAGCAATCATGTCTAAAAAAATAAAACAAAAATGCAAGAAAGTAGATTTAGTATTAACTGATGTAGATGGAGTACTTACTGATGGCGGCATGTTTTATTCAAATGGCACAGAAGAATTCAAAAAATTTAACGCTAGAGACGGAATGGCAGTTGAACTTCTTCGAAGTAATGGAATAAACACCATTTTTCTTACAAAAGATGATTCAAAAGTTTCTAAAAGTAGAGCAAAAAAACTTAAAATAAAAATCTTTTATGGAATAAAAAATAAAGAAAAAAAATTAAACGAGTTATGTAGAACTATGAAAATTAATCCTGAAAATATTGCCTATATTGGTGATGATATTAATGATATAGACATTATGAAATTAGTTGGATTGTCAGCGTCACCAAATGATGCTATATCTCAAGTGAAAAAAATTGCTGACTACATTTGTGAAAATAATGGCGGCTCAGGTGCATTTAGAGAATTTGCAGATATAATTCTCAAAGAGAAATTTCCAGATAAAACCAAATGGTACTGATTTATAATAAGTCAAATTTAATTACGTACATTTTTGATAGTAACTATTGGTCTTTATTTGCGCAGAAATTGGAATTAATCATAACGGTAGCCTAGATATTACTAAGAAACTGGCTGATGCTGCTATTTCAGCTGGTTGTGACGCAATTAAATTTCAGAAAAGAACTGTAAATAAGGTTTATTCAAAAGAATTACTTGATTCGCCTAGAGAAAGTCCTTGGGGTATAACTCAACGCGATCAAAAAGAAGGATTAGAATTTTCGTTGGCACAATATAAGATAATTGACAAATACTGTAAACAAAAAAAAATTCCATGGTATGTTTCATGTTGGGATATAGATAGTCAGATTCAGATGAGAAAATTCAAAACCAAATACAATAAAGTTGCATCCGCAATGCTTACTCATCATAAGCTTCTGGAGACCATCGCTGAGGAAAAAAAACACACATTCATTTCAACGGGAATGTCTACAATGAAGGACATAGAAAAAGCAGTTAAGATTTTTCGAAAATACAAATGCCCTTTTGAATTAATGCATACAAATAGTAGTTATCCAATGGCTGTTAATGAAGCAAATTTGAGAGTAATAGAGACACTCAAAAATAAATTCAAATGTAAAGTGGGGTATAGCGGTCATGAGAGAGCAGGATATTTAGTTTGTGTGGCAGCTGTTTTGGTTGGTGCTACATCAATTGAAAGACACATCACACTAGATCATACAATGTATGGCAGTGATCAACCTGCATCTTTGGAACCAGATGGTTTGTTCAGACTAGTTAGAGACATTAGAGTATTAGAAGAAATACTTGGTGATGGAAAAAAGCGAATCTGGGATTCGGAAAAACCTATAATGAAAAAACTTAGGGAAAGATTGGTTTGAATCTTATAAATGAACGAATTAAAGAAATTATGTCTGAAAGCTCAAGTCTCATTCTTACATCAATAGATTTATCTAAAAAGATTGAAGACGCTGTTAATACCATAATAAAATGCCTAGAAGAAAAAAATAAACTAATCATATTTGGAAATGGTGGTAGTGCTGCAGATGCACAACATATTTCTGCAGAATTTATAGGAAGATTTCAGAGAGAAAGAGAAAGTTTACCGGCAATTTCTCTAACTACAGACACATCAGTTCTTACTTCACTTTCAAATGATTATTCTTATGATACTGTGTTTAGTAGGCAGTGTGAAAGTCTGGTCTCTAAAGGTGATGTAGTGCTAGGAATTTCTACTAGCGGTAACTCAAAAAATATAGAAAATGGAATTATTACTTCAAAAAGTAAAGGTGCTGTGACTATAGGTTTACTTGGAGAAGATGGAGGCACAATCAAAAATTTTGTAGACATTTCAATACAGGTACCTTCGAAAAATACAGCAAGAATACAAGAAGTACATAGAGTAATTTATCATATTATTTGTGAACTTGTAGAGAGAAAGATAGCAGAACAATCTTAGTTAAAACATTGTAAAAAATTAGTGTCATTTAGTCTAATAATATATAAGCACGAAAAGGGAATTAATTTTATTGTCTGGCACAGAGCTAACACAAATAACAAAGGAGAATCCATTTCTTACTTCAAAAGTAGTTAGAAAACCTGAGTCTCCACCTACAAAAGTTTTGTTTCTATATCCTAATGAAAGAGGTATGAGCACAGTACCACCATCCATCGCAACATTGTCACAACTACTAAAAAGTGAAGGTCATAAGACTGCGCTATTTGATACAACATTCTATAAATTTGATGATGAAATTTCCATAGAAGATACAGATGTTATAAAAAATAACGCCCTAGAAGTTAGACCAGCACCAGTGGATATTCATGAACAAGATGATGATGATTTACATTTCAAGAAAACTACAAGATCTGCTGTAAATGATTTTCGTGTTAGTGTGAAAGATTTCGAACCAGATCTCATTGCAGTTTCTTGCACTGAGACCACTTTTCTACGTGGATTGAAAATTATTGATGAAACAAGAGATTTAGGAATAAAAAACATCTTTGGAGGTGTTTTTCCTACATTTGCACCTGACCTTGCTTTGCAATATCAAAACGTTGACATGGTTTGTGTTGGTGAAGGTGAGAATGCAATTATTGATCTGTGTAACAGTATTTCAAATGGAGATGATTATTCTCAAGTAACAAATATTTGGGTTAGGCAAAAAGATGGGTCACTTTCAAAAAACAGTATTTCTAGACCAGTTGACATAGATGAGTTACCTCCAATTACTGATGTGGGATTATTTGGAGAAGAGCGATTTTATCGCCCAATGGGTGGAAAGATACGTAGATTATTACCTGTTGAAACTCATAGAGGATGTCCATATACATGTGCATTCTGTAATTCGCCTGGTCAGAATAGACTTTATGGCGATGGTGATTTTTTGAAGGGAATGTCTTTTTTTAGAAAAAAATCAATGGAACTTGTAAAAGCTGAAATTGAAAATCATATGAAAAAACATAATGTTGAATACATCTATTTCTGGGCAGATACATTTTTGGCTTGGACTGATGCCGAATTTCAAGAATTTTGTAAGATGTATTCTAAGATTAAACTACCATTCTGGTGTCAGACGCGAATTGAGACGATAGAAGAGGATAAGTTTTCTATGCTTAAAGATATAGGTTTGGATAGGATTACTTTTGGATTAGAGCATGGAAATGAAGATTTCCGTAGAGACGTAGTAAAACGAGAATATTCAAATGAAGATGCTATCAAAAAAATAGAACTTGTTGATAAATTAGGTATTACTTTTAGTATAAATAATATAATTGGTTTCCCTGATGAAACAAGAGAATTAGCGTTTGATACAATTGAGCTAAATCGAAGCTTTAATTCAGATAATACTAGTTGTTCAATTCTAGTACCTTTTCATGGAACAGAACTTCATGATATATGCGTCCAAAAGGGTTATTTGGATCCAAATATCATCTGTGCAGTAAGTAATTCTGGTGAGAGTATTCTAAATATGCCACAATGGAGTAAAGATGACATAACGCATTTACGAGATGTATTTGCAATGTATGTAAAATTTCCAAAGAATAGATGGCATGAAATCAAAGAGGCTGAAACAAATATAGAATTACGTGACGAATTAAGCGAAGAATATATCAAAACGTTTTGGTCTAAATCAAGTGCTAAAATTGAAGATGATATTGCTGACGCTGCAAAAGGTCTTTTTTAATTATTATTTTTCTCTTACAACATTAACGATTGAATAGAGAATAGTTCCAGTTATCAACAATATGGTACCTAATACAACCCCACCAATCCCTACCAGGGCTATATTGGTCTGTACACCATGTCCTTCTGAGTATAACTGAATTGTCCAAGCACCAAAGATCAAACCAACAATTAGAAAACCTAGTCCAGTCACACCATAATAAAGAAGAGGGCGTTGAATAGCTATATGCTTTATGGTACTTAAGATCACAGATGTTCCATGTGATATTGGTTCTTGAGAATGACTATTATCTGAATAGCTTATTGTAATAGGAATTTCAAAAACTCTCATCTGGTTTTTTGAAGCCTTTATAAGAATCTCTGTAGAAATTCCCATTCCCGACTCTGTTGGAGAGATTTCATTTAATGCCTTTTTAGAATAGGCTCTAAACCCACTTTGAGAATCTGTAATATTTGAACCAGTAACAGCATTAGTCAAACCAGTGATTGTTTTTATTCCAAATTTTCTATATTTTGGCAAGTCTTTTGTATTTCCCAAAAATCGTGAACCTATAACTATGTCAGCCTCATTCTCTAAAATAGGTTTTAAGACAGAGTCTATTTCTGCTATTTGATGTTGACCATCTGCGTCAAAAGTAACTAGTATATCACCATCAATTTTCTTTGCCTCATTAAAAATTGTCTTTATAGCACCACCATAACCCAAATTTTTGTGATGCCTTACAACTATAGCACCTAATGATGAAGCAATAGATTCAGTCATATCAGAAGAGCCATCATCACAAACAAGAACATGATCATATTTTTTCTTTAATTTTGCAACTATAGGACCAATATTATTCTCCTCATTATAGGCTGGAATACCAATTATTACTTTCAAAGCACTGTGATTGTTTCAATTTGATTATTTAAGCGGTATTGATCTTAGATACTCTTGTTAGAACCAATTTGTATTAATGTATAATTAGTGGAAAATTCTGACAGTGATATTAGATATCATGAGTAAAATTCTGGTTGTTGGTTATGGCGCAATAGGGAAAAGGCATGTTAAAAATATCATAAACCATACTAATCATGAAATAATTATTTTTTCTAAACGTAAAGATCTAAACATATTAAAGAAAAAAAACGTAAAGATTTTTCACACTTTAGAAGAATGTATTTCTGAAAAACCAGAAATTGGGTTTATCACAAATGAGACTTCATACCACATACCAATTGCTATTAAATTAGCCAGAGCAGGGTTGGATTTATTTATAGAAAAACCACTTTCTGACTCAATAAAAGGTGTAGAAACTTTACGTAGAGTTGTAAAACAAAAAAAATTGGTAACACAAATGGGCTATCATCTTAGATTTCATCAATGCATTATTAAGATTCGTAAATTAATTAAACAAAAAAAAATTGGTAAAATAATTTCAGTTCAAGCTGAAAATGGTTCATATTTACCAGATTGGCATCCACATGAAAATTATAGACTAGGATATGCTGGGAAAAAAGAATTAGGAGGTGGTATAATCCTAACACAGATTCACGATGTTGATTATTTATACTGGTTATTTGGAAATCCAAAATCAATTTTCTCTGTAATGGGAAAGTTTAGCGATCTAGACATTTCTGTTGAAGATTATTCCGCAAGCATAATTCAATTTAAAAATAAAATTACTGCCGAACTTCATTTAGATTTCTTCCAAGCACCTGAATTTAGAGGATGTAAGATTAAAGCTACTAATGGTATAATTTCTTGGAATTCAGTAGATAATCAAGTTATGCTCTACAATAATAAAAAAAGAAGTTGGGAAGTTATTTTTAAACCAAAAACTTTTGAGAGAAACGATATGTATGTAGATGAGATCAAGCATTTCTTAAAATGTGTTAAAAATAGAAAAAAAACCATCAACACTATTGAAGAAGGAATTAATACGATGAATATAGCTTTAGCAATGAAAAAATCATCAAAACTGAAAAAACCGGCAAAAATTAAATCATTTTTTTAAAAAAGAATAGCCCGGCCCAGACTCGAACTGGGGTCAAAGGCTCCAAGGGCCCCTATGCTTGCCGCTACACTACCGGGCTGCTAAACAAAAAAACATACTATTGCCCCTATAATATTATTTTATAATGTTCTAATTGTTTTTAAAAGAATTTGATATGGATCTTCAAAAGTTGAGATGATTTTTCTTGCTTGAATTTTTCTTTTTTTCATAAAATTATTATCATTTAATGCACGAAAAACTTGTTTTGAAATTTTTTCTGAAGTTTCTGCTCTCACAATTAATTTCTTTTTCACCAAGTAATCCTCTATTCTATTTGGAACTGAATTAAGTGATATAGTTGGTATTCCTAGCAAACTTGATTCAGCAGTCATTGTTCCTCCAGAACCTACAAAACAATCAGTTTTTCTTAAAAACTCTTGTCCGTTTATTGGCTTTGAAAAGAGTGAAATATTTGAGCCAAAAACTCTTTTCAATTCTTTTGATTGATTTTCATATCTAGATAAAACAATTTTTTCTTCATTTGGGAATTTTTCAACAATTTTCTTTATTATTTTAACAGTTTTGTTGTTTTTTGATGCATATGCAGCTTCTACTTCTTCAGGCCGAATAAGAATTATTTTCTTTGATTTTGAGTTTTTCTTTTTATTACTTTTATAATTTTTAATTATTAAAGCAGCATCAATCATTTTATATCTAATAATATTTTTTGAATCAATTCCATATACAGTGAAATCATTTTTTGGAATAATCCAGGGTGTAAGTAATTTTGTTACAAATGGTAATGATAATTTCATTACTGCTTTTGCATGTGGTGAGTCAGAGAATGCAATATGAGGAATATTTGATCCAAATGCAACTCTTGATGCTTCAGGAGAACAAAAACTAATTAGTAAATCAGGTGCAAATCTCTCAATTTTTTTTGTTAAGAGTTTACTTCTTTGTAAACTTGCTATCATTTTATTTGATTTTTCGCCTCCTCCATGTTTTCCTATCAATACTGGGTTTATTGAACCGAATTTCACAATATCGTTAATTTGTTGATATTTTCTTGAGGTCGCAAAAATTTTGTGCTGATTTCGAAGTTTTTGAATAAAATATTCAAAAAATAAGTATTGTTTAGGTGTTAAAATATCAAACCAGATCTTCAAGCATTAGCACTTAATGTATAACTGCAATAAGTATTTCTTAGTCTTACTACTAGCATTAGTAGTTAATATGAATTCAAAAGTTACTGTTTTTGGACTTAGTACTGAAGGTTATGACTTAGCTCGTAAGATTGCATTGAATGGAGAAGACGTACAGATTATTGATGAATCTACACCATCGGCAATTACAATAAAACCAGATATCGCAAAAACATATCCTAATGTTCAAGCACTAAAAGATGACGAGCCATTGTTATCCATGACTCCCATAGACGTTGCTATTTCTAAAACACAAATTCTGTTTTTTGCCCCAAGAATACGAAAAACTGGCCAGGATATCAAAACAGAATTAAATTCTAAATTTAAAGATGCAGTATCAAATGTGAAGAAAGGTTGTAGTGTGATTAATTGCCTTGGAACAGGTTTTGGTGGAAATTCTGAAAATATATCATTACTTGAACACATTACAGGATATAAAACAGGCAAGAATATTTCGTATTTTTACTATCCTCTCCCAAATGACAGCAAATCAATCATTGGGTCATATAATGGAAAAGCAGATGAGAAATTATCTAGTTTATTGTCAGTAGAAAAAAACACTAAATTTGTATCAATTACTACGGCAGAACATCTACATGCAATCAATGTTCTAAAGCGTTTTTTAGATATTACTTGCATATTAGAAGTCTGTAAATTTGCAAAGGATAAAAAGACAAAATCAGATCTTAGTTCAAATGAACTTAATGAGATCTATCTTGATAATATGATTCAAAATTTATTTGATTTACGTTCGTTAGGAAGATCATTTGAGGGTGCTAGCTCTTTAACATACTTGATCAATGGAAGTTTGAAAGGCGTGGACGGATACATCAAAAAATTAATTGATGAAATACGTCAAGTCCTAAAAAGAAATGAATTAAAGGCTAGTCGAACCAAGATTCTACTTCTTTGGTCATTAGATAAATATGAAATGAAAGGAGAAAAACACGAAAAACTAGAAGAGCTCATTACAAAATTAAAAGATTACATTGGTGATGTTGAACCAATTGAAAATTCATCAGATATTTTTCCAGATGAAAAAACAACCATTATAGTTGCTTGTTCAAAATCAGACTTTGAACATGTTTCTAAAATAAATAAAGACCAAGAATTTATTATAATTAAAGCAAATCCTTTATGTCAAGTTGTACATTAAAATATTATAACAAGATTTAATTCTTAGATGAAAGAAGAGATTCAAAATAATCAAATTGATGAAAAAAATAATTCTATAGAAGAAACTGAAAATGAACAAGAAGCTATAGAGAAAAAAACTGAAACTGTTGATGATAATGAAGATGAATTATCTGTTTATGAAGATAAATTACAACGTGCATTAGCTGATTATCAGAACCTAGAACGACGAAGTCAAAATGAAATATCACAGAAGGTTAGATTAAAAACAAATCAACTAATGCTTAATTTTATTGGGATTTATGAGGATTTTATACGAGCTAGGTCAGCTCTAACAAGTGATAGCGTTAACACTGAAGGTTTAGACGCTGTTGTAAAAAACATGAATACACTACTATCTGAAAATGACATTAAAGCGATTGATGCTATAGGTGAGATTTTTGATCCAAAACTCCATGAAGCGGTATCTATAGTAAAAGATGATTCTTTAGATGATGGTACCATCACACAAGAAGTTGCAAAAGGCTATATTTCTCGTGAGGAGGTGATAAGACCATCGAAAGTCATTGTATCCAAAAAACACTAAAGTTAAATTGAAAAAAAAATTGTGAGTGAGTAATATGGGAGAAAAAATTATTGGAATTGATCTAGGAACCAGTAATTCAGCTGCTTCTGTAATTCAAGGTGGGAAACCTACTTTGATACCTGCAGCAGAAGGAACAACCGCGGCTGGTAAGGCATTTCCATCAATTGTAGCTTTTTCGAAAGATGGTGATCTTTTAGTTGGTGAGCCGGCTAGACGACAAGCAGTTACAAACCCTGAGAATACAATAAGAGAAGCAAAAAGGAAGATGGGAACTGATTTTTTGTATAAAATTCAAGGAAAAGAGTACAAACCACAACAAATCTCTGCATTTATACTTCAGAAAATTAAAAGAGACGCTGAATCATTCACTGGTGATACGATTAACAAGGCTGTCATTACAGTTCCAGCATATTTTAATGATAATCAACGACAAGCCACAAAGGATGCAGGTACAATTGCTGGATTAGATGTGGTTAGAATAATCAACGAACCAACTGCTGCATCACTAGCATTTGGTTTAGACAAAAATAAACAAGACATGAAAATTTTGGTCTTTGATTTTGGCGGAGGAACATTAGATGTTACAATTATGGAGATGGGTGGAGGCGTTTTCGAAGTTATGAGTACTTCTGGCGATACACAGCTTGGTGGTTCTGATATGGATAGTGCTATAATTGATTATGTTGTGGATGATTTCAGGAAAAAGGAAGGGATTGATCTTTCAACAGATAGCACTGCAATGACAAGAATCAAAGAAGCTGGTGAAAAAGCTAAAATCGAATTATCCACTGTAATGGAAACTGAAATCAATTTACCATTCATTGCACAGGATTCTTCTGGTGCTAAAAACTTAGAAGTAAAATTAACAAGAGCAAAATTAGAAGATTTAGTTAACTCAATTGTAGAAAGATGCAAATCTTCAATTGATAAGGCAATTGAAGATGCAAAAATTCCTAAAACCGATATTACAAAAATTGTTCTAATTGGTGGTCCAACAAGGATGCCAATTGTAAGAAAGTTTGTTAGTGATACAGTTGGTAAAGAAGCAGAATCTGGAGTTGATCCAATGGAAGCAGTAGCATTTGGTGCAGCGGTTCAGGCTGGTATTATTGCTGGAGATGTAACAAGTGACATTGTATTATTAGATGTAACACCATTAACTTTGGGCATAGAGACACTTGGTGGGGTTAGAGAGCCAATCATAGAAAGAAATACTACAATTCCTACATCTAAAGATAAAACATTCACTACTGCAGCAGATAGTCAAACTGCAGTTACAATTAATGTTGTTCAAGGTGAAAGGCCAATGGTAGCAGATAATATTTCATTAGGAAGTTTTAATCTAACAGAAATCCCACCTGCACCACGTGGAGTGCCGCAAATTAATGTCAAGTTTGATATCGATGCTAATGGAATAATTAATGTAACTGCAAAAGATCTTGGAACTGGAAAAGACGCAAAAATTACAATTGAATCGTCATCAAAAATGACTGAAGTAGAAGTTGAAAAAATGAAAGAAGATGCAGAAAAATTTGCTGAAGAGGATAAAAAGAAGAAAGATCAAGTCGATGTAAAAAATGAAGCCGAAAGTTACATCTACAGTACTGAGAAACTAGTCAATCAAGATCTTAAAGATAAGATACCACAAGAACAAGGAATTAAAATAACAGACGCAATTAAAGAACTAAAAGATTCTCTAACTCAGGGTGGTGAACAGATCAAAATAAAACTAGATGCATTAAAAGCTATAGTAAATGAAGTTACAACTGAATTATACAAAAACTCTGCACCTCCACCTGGAGGAAGTGATAAACAAGATGATCCACCTGGAGGAAGTGATAAACAAGATGATCAAGACCAAAACACTGAACAGAAATCTAACCAAGAAAATAATGATCAAGAACAAACAGAATCTAATGATTCAGAGCAAAAATCTGAAAATCCCTAAAGTAAATAATCCAGTTACATAATTATTGATTATCTATGAGCGCAAAACGTGATTATTACGAGGTTATAGGAGTTTCAAAATCAGCCTCAGTAGATGAGATAAAATCACAATATAGAAAATTAGCTTTGAAATTTCATCCTGATAGAAATAAATCTCCTGATGCACAGGAACATTTCAAAGAAATCTCTGAAGCCTATGCTGTACTATCTGATACATCAAAAAGACAACTATATGATCAACATGGTCACGCCGGTGTGGATGGACGATATTCAACTGAAGATATTTTCAGAGGAGCAGGTGGAAACTTTAATGATGTTTTCAATGATTTGTTTGGTGGTCAAGGAAGAAGAAGTTCTGGCGGATTTGAATCAATTTTTGAAAATCTGTTTGGTGGAGGTAGATTTGGTAATTTTGGAAGACAGAAAGGTTCTGATATGCTATATGAAACATCTGTAACATTAGAAGATGTATTACATGGAAAACAAATTGAACTTGATCTGCAAAAGCATGTAGACTGTCCTGATTGTAATGGAACAGGTTGTCAACCAGGTACCTCAAAATCTAACTGTAGTGATTGTAATGGTCAAGGACAAGTTAGAGTTGGTAGGAAAATGGGATTTTCCACATTTGTAACTGTTCAACCATGTGGAAAATGTAGAGGTGAGGGTCAAATTGTTGAAAAACCATGTAAAAAATGTATCAGAGGCAAAGTAAAAGGAACAAAACATCTTTCATTTCAACTTCCAGCTGGAATAGACAATGGTGATTATGTAATGCATGAAGAAGGTGAATCAATTCCTAATGGAGAAAGTGGTGATCTAATAGTTCGTGTTAGAGTAGAAGAACATCCACAGTTTAGAAGAGATGGTATTGATATTTACTGTGACGCTAACATTTCCATGGTTGACGCAACACTTGGCACTGAAATTCAGGTTAAAACTCTGGAAGAAATGAAAAAATTGAAGATTGAATCTGGCATACAACCAAACTCTATTTTAAAATTGAAGGGAAAAGGATTACCAAGACAAAACTCAGGTAGACGTGGTGATCAATATGTTCGTGTGGTAGTTGAGATCCCTAAAAAAATATCGAAAGATCAAAAGAATCTGTTAAACCAATTTGAAGAATCAGATTAGTTTTCTGCTTCCGAATCTTTTATGACAAGATCATGCCCCTCACGGACATAATTGGCATAAACCATTTTAACAATTTCACCTATTTTAGACTCGGAATAATATTTTTGATTATATTGTCCAAGAATCTTTTTCATATCATCTAGATATACTTCCCAAAACGGCATAATACCCTGATTAATGTCCATAATTTCAATTTTTCCTAAAAACGAACTTATTCTAGAAATTCAAAATAGTTTTGCGGGAGTCGCCCAGCCTGGTCAACGGCGTAAGGTTCAGATCCTTATCTCCTAGGAGTTCGTGGGTTCAAATCCCACTTCCCGCACATAAAATCTTAAAATTTTGTTATGAACAACTTTAAAACAGTGTAGTTTTGATAATTTGCATGGCAAAAGTAACTAGAGTCAGTGGCAGAGGCACATCTAAGAGAAAAACAGATGCCAGCAAAAAATCAAGCTTTTCTGGTGATTCTTATAGAGAATATCAAGAAAAGCAACGAAAGGCAGCTGGCAATAGAACAATCTCTACAGGAAGAGGAACTGGAAGAAGAAAACTAACTGCAGCTCCTCCTAAAAAGGCATCTGCTAAAGGCAGAACACGAGTAACTGGTAGAGGAACTGGAAAAAGAAAAGGCACATCTTAGCCAATTTCTTACCTAACAACTAGTAATACACTAGTTTTTTCTATTTTATTACAGCTTGAATCTTTTTAATTACAAGATCATTTACTAAACTACCTGAAGTCTTTCCTCTAACTTGCTTCATTGCTATACCCATTATAGAACTCATTGAACGCATACCATCCTGTTTAATCTTATCATGATTCTCTTTGATAATATCATCCAGTATTTTTTCTAGATCATCTTGGCTCAATTGAGTAATTGAGGCTTTTTCAACTGCATCTAAAGCAGTTAATGCCTTTCCAGACATTATTTGTTCAAATACAATTTCTATAGATTCTTTAGTAATTTTTTCATCCTTTAACAACTCAAACGTATTATCTATTTCATCAAGTCTTAGAAGTTTAGGATCAAATCCTTTTCTTTGTAGATTGGTTATAGTAGAACATAAAACTGATGCAACAAAGTTAGGAGAGTTTTTTCCATCATTACAAATTTTTTCAAATAAAGCAAAATATTCAGAATCAAAGATTTGTTCTGTTAATTGAGCATTAATTTTATATTTATTTTGAATTTCCAAAAGTGATTCATCCCATGGCTTTGGAACTTGGGATTTAGCAGAATCTATTTCGTTTTTTGTAATTTTTATAGTAGGAATATCAGTTTCTGGATACATTCTTGACGCACCAGGTCTTGGTCTTAGAAAAACTGTTTCTCCAGTTTGAGTAGCAGCTCTTGTTTCAGCTGGTGGTCCATTCTTTGCATCATTGACTCTCTTAATAATTGATTCAATTGCAAAACCAAGTGATGGATCTTTTCCAGCAATAATTAGAAATGCATCATTTTCATTTAATTCTAAAGAGTTTCTTATTTTGGAAATGTCTCTATCATTAATTCCATAGTTTGGAAGTTCATCAGAATGAAATACTCCTCCAATTCCAAAGAATCTAACTAATTGCCCAATCTCTTTTCCAAGTCTAATATCAGGATAAGGTTCAAAACCAATCAGTCCTCCGAATTTTCTCATTCTAATTGCCTTAATCTGATTCTTATTTTCCAGTGAATCTTTAATGATTTTTGAACTACAATCTTTTAGTAAATCAGTAACAAGAAAAACATCACTGGTTTTGTCAATTTCTTCTAAGAGCAAGCCTTTGCTTTTCTCTTTGATCTTATCAGAAATTATCTTTAAACCATGTTGGCGTGTTGCCTCAAATTCTATGATCTTTTCAAGCTGATCTAATTGTTGCACTCCTTTTACTTCTATTATGCCTCCACCATCAATTGAGATATTTACATCTTGACGAATTGTTCCAATGCCTCTAGCAACTTTTTTTGTTACTCTAAGTAGCCTTCCAAGCGTTAATGCAATCTTTCTTACAGTTTCTGGATTACCAGTTACTGGCTCTAATGCAATCTCAACTAACGGTACTCCCAAGCGATCTAAACTAAAAAATCTCTTATTATCTTCATCCCTGATTATTTTCGCAGCATCTTCTTCCAAGCAAATTGACTGAACACCCACTTGTTTGCCCTCTATTTCTATATGCCCGCCTTGTGCGATAAGCATAGTTCTTTGAAATCCAGATGTATTAGAACCATCAACTACGGTTTTTCGCATCACATGTATTTCGCTAAAAATTTTTGAATTCAACGCAGATCCAATTAATAATGCTGTATCTTTGGCATTATGATCTAAATCATGTGGTGGTTCTTCATCTTTTTCTACCAAACAACTACTATTAGGATTAGCATAATAGACGATTGTTTTTGCTTTTGTATCTTCAAAAAGTGCAGCTGGATCAATTTTACCAAGTTCACTTTTTGTTGCTCTTAGTTTTCTACTAAATTTGTTAGTATACTCATCATCTTCCACTGATCTACAATCGCAAAACAATTTTTTTCCAGTATCTAATTGCTGATGAATTTCTAATCCAACCTTCAAACCAATTTCATCTATTTTTAATTCGGTCATCTTCAAACCCACTAAGAAAATTCTGAAGCAATATTTTCTAAAAGTAATTTCTTAAGGTCATTGTTATCGTCAGAGTTGCCTAGTGCCCACATTGTTTTTACCAGTGCTACTTCTGGGATCATATTCTCTAAAGGAATGATTCCTAATTCTAACAAATCTCTTCCACTCTCATAAACTGTCATTCTAACTCTACCATCAATACATTGAGATGTCATGCCCAAAAACAAACCACGTTCACTTGCTTTTTTTACTGCATTGTACATTGTTTTGCCAACATGACCGAGTCCAGTTCCTTCAAAGATTATTGCTTTGAAACCCAAATCAATCAGAGTGTCTATTTGTTTTGGTTCATATCCTGGATGATACTTGACTAGTGCTACTCTTGTGTCTATATTTGGTCGAGGATTAAACGTTTGATCCTTGAAAAATTCATTTGTATAATTTTTTATAATTTTTTCATCTAAAATTAAGAACGCTGGATCATTTCCTACAGTATCAAATGCGCTTCTCTTACTAGTATGGTTTTTTCTTACTCTTGTTCCAAGATGGCATGAAATTGTATCATCACTTTCATTATGATGCATTGCAATATAGACACCGTTTACATCTGTTTGTGTAATGAATCTTGTTGCAGCAATGAGATTTAGAGCAGCATCAGATGAAGGTCTATCTGACGATCTCTGTGAACCAACAAATACTACTGGAATCTTTAACCCGGAAAGTGCAAACGACAAAAATGCAGAACTATAATGCATAGTATCTGTTCCATGTGCGACAATAACTCCTTTGTAACCTAGATTTACAATACTTTCTATCTTCTTTGCAGTTTCAATCCAATGTTCAGGTTGTAGATTCTCAGAATATTCAGAGAATAATACTTCTGCATCAATATTTGCAATATTTGCAATTTCTGGAACAGCATCATTAAGATCAGATGCGGTTAATGCAGGAGTTACTGCTCCTGTTCTATAATCGACTTTACTTGCAATAGTTCCACCAGTTGAAAGCAAAAGAATTTTTGGTAATGACGAATCTGTTTTCTTTACATTACTCATCTCTCTTTTTTCTTCTGGGGATGACATTTTTTCAATATTTTTAATTTCATCTAATTCAATTCCAACATTATATCCGCTTTTGAGTTTTAGCACAACGTGGGAATCATCACTTGTCTCATATCGGGGCATAAGGATTCCAGTATATGTCAAATCAGAAACCACTTTTATTGAATCTCCAACACTGACGTTTTTCTGAGTTAGGTAATCAAGAGATTTTCCTTTGTAACCTTTGAGTTCAGACATGTAATGAGAATTAAGTGATTATTTTATTAAAACTACCTGTAGTAAGAGGCTACTAACTTCTCGCCTAACTTCAAGTCTTTTTGATCTCTAACTTTTTTCACAGCCTCTTCAAAGTGCTTCATTGTCACTTTGGCTTTAGAAGCCTTTTCTGTAACCTCTTTAGCATCAGGTGCACTGTCAAGATGTTCGTGAACTACTAATGATACTGCAGTATTTGCAATGGCTGCAACATCTGCACCACTCAAACCATCAGTCATTTCTGCTAATTTTTCATAGTCAATTTTATCTGGACCTTCTGGATCAGCAATAGGAATATCTTTACAATTTATCTTTAATATCATATCTCTACTCTCTTTGTCAGGAAGTGGGATTTGGATAATTTTATCAAATCTACCTGGTCTAAGTAATGCTGGATCAATCATATCGGCCCTATTTGTAGCTGCCAACACAACAACACCATGCATGTTGTCCATACCATCCAATTCAGTAAGCAATTGACTGACAACTCTTTCAGTAACAGCTGTTTCTCCACCTGCTCCTCTAATTGGTGCAATAGAGTCTATTTCATCAAAGAAAATAACACATGGAGCTGATTGTCTTGCTCGTTTGAATATTTCTCTAATTCCTCTCTCTGATTCTCCTACCCATTTAGATAACAACTCTGGACCGCGTACAGAAACAAAGTTTGCCTCACTTTGTGTTGCAACTGCTTTTGCCATCAATGTCTTTCCAGTTCCACTTGGCCCATGCAAAAGAATTCCCCTTGGCATTTTATGACCCAATTTATCATATAATTCTGGATATTTCATGGGCCATTCTACTGCTTCCATCAATTCTCGTTTTACTTCTGCTAGACCACCAACTTCTTCCCATGATACGTCAGGATTTTCAATAAAGACTTCCCTCATTCCTGATGGTGTTACTTCGACTAGAGCTTTCTTGAAATCATCACCATTTACAATTAGTTTATCCAGTACTTCTGGTTGAATTTTTTCCTCTTCTAAATTTAATTCTGGTAATAGTCTTCTAAGACATTTCATTGCTGCTTCTTTACACAAATATTCTAAATCAGCACCAACATATCCATGACTAACTGCAGCAATTTTGTCAACAACTACAGGTGAATCATGATCAGCTCCAGCTAAAGGCATATTTCTTGTATGTATTTGTAAAATTTCATGTCTACCTTTCTTATCAGGAACTTTAATCTCAATCTCTCTATCAAACCTACCAGGTCTTCTTAGAGCAGGATCAATTGCATTAGGTCTGTTTGTTGCAGAAATGACAATGACTTTTCCTCTGGCTTCTAATCCATCCATTAAGGATAGCATTTGTGAAACAACTCGTCTTTCTACCTCTCCTGTCACCTCTTCTCTTTTTGGTGCAATAGAGTCTATTTCATCAACGAAGATGATTGATGGAGCTTTTTCTCTCGCCTCTTTGAAAATTTCTCGAAGTCTTGCTTCACTCTCACCATAAAATTTACTCATTATCTCTGGACCAGAAATACTAATGAAATGTGCATTACTTTCATTTGCAACAGCTTTTGCCAAAAGCGTCTTTCCAGTTCCAGGAGGACCATACAACATTACACCTTTTGGTGCTTCAATACCTAACTTCTCAAATATTTCTGGATGACGTAATGGAAGTTCAATCATTTCACGAACTTTCTTTATTTCATCTCTTATTCCACCAATATCTTCATAGGTTACCTGAGGAACTCCCCTTAGTGTTTCACCTTTTTCTGCAATATGGAATACTGTTTTTTGTGTAACTAGGACAGCATCTGCAGCAGGTGTAACACCTATAACTTGAAAAGTTAGTCTGCCTCCAAAATAAGGAACCATTACATTATCACCTTTTATCAAGGGCACACTCTCTAGTGCATCAGCAAGATATCGTTCATCAATTGGTGGTATAGCTTCAAGTGGTGCAACTACAACTTTTTCTGCTGGGACCGCTTTGATCTTTTTTACAGTTATTGCATCACCAATAGCAATGCCTGAGTTATTTCTACCTAACCCATCAATTCTAATAATTCCTTTTCCTTCATCAGAAGGATAAAGTGGAAGACATTTTGCAACAGTTCTTCTCTTTCCCTTTAATTCAATAACATCACCAGTTGAGGCATTTAGATTATCCATTGAATCATAATCAATTCTAGCTACTCCTCTACCAACATCTCTGGTATATGCTTCCAAGACCTTGAGGGATAATCCACTTTCGCTCATATTTTACAACACTTTGTTCTTTTTTTATACATTGCGTATTATCACCGTGATCTCAAAAAGATTGATCACAAGCTTAAAATCATGATCTTGGCTCAAATCGAATACAATGGGTAAAAGACCACTAGTTAGAAGACGTGGGCGTGGAGGAATGCAGTTTAGAGCTGCAGTCACTGGAAAGCTAAAACCAGCAAAATACCCAAGTTTTGACTTAGATGATAGCCATGAAGGTGAGATTATTGATCTGGTTCATGAAACTGGACGAGATGCTCCATTATCTAAAGTAAGATTTGAAGATGGTTCAATTTCTTTTATTCCAGCTATTCTTGGTACAAAAGTTGGTTCAAAAATTAATTTTGGTCTTGGTTCTGAAATCAAAGGTGGAAACGTAATTAGCATTCAAAATATACCTGATGGAACTATTGTATGTAATGTTGAAAAACAATTTGGTGATGGTGGAACTTTGATAAAATCTGCTGGAGGAGACGCAACTGTGTTTTCACACACTGACAATGGTGTTATTCTAAAACTGGCTTCTGGTAAATTTACTAAACTTAATCCAAAGAATAGAGCAATGATCGGAACACTTGCAGGTGGTGGTGTTACAGATAGACCACTCATGCGAGCAGGAGTAGCATGGCGTAGATTCAAGTCAAAAGGTCATAAATATCCAATAGTTAGAGGTGTAGCACAAGCAGCATATGTACATCCACATGGAGGTGGAAGACATCAACATGTAGGACAAAGTTCTACTGTTTCGCGTAATGCACCACCAGGTGCAAAGGTTGGAAGTATCGCAGCACGAAAGACTGGAAGAGCCAGAATCAAAGAAAGAAAGCAGTCCATTAAGTAATCAAGAAATAAAACCACTTTAATCATATTATATGGTTCAAAAACGTGTTCATATTTTTGTTACAGGTAGAGTACAGGGGGTATTTTTTCGTCAGGCAACTAAAGTTGTTGCTATAAAAAATAATGTAACAGGATGGGTAAAGAATCTTGATGACGGACGAGTTGAAATTATGGTTGAGGGAGAAGATGAATGTGTAGACTCTGTAATAGGTTGGTGTAATTTTGGTCCAGCTAATTCACGTGTGGATGACATTCAAATAAATCATGAAAATTATGTTGGTAAATACAAAAATTTCGAGGTTAGATACTAACAGTAGATGATATCAATGCTAATTTCCACAGAACAATTACAGCAGAATCTACATGATGTTAATGCACTAATCATTGATTCACGCTCATACAAGGAATACTCACGAGGTCATATTCCAGGCGCTGTAAATTTAGACCTATTTGCATTTCATTGGTTTGATACATCAGAAAAGGGAATTACTAGTTTTAATGAGCAGATGAGAAAAATTCTTTCTTTTGCTGGAATTGACGAAAATAAGAAAATCATATTTTATGATAATGTATCTGGAATGCTTGCAGCACGCGGAGTATGGCTCTGTCTTTATTTTTCACATCATGATGTCTACATGTTAGATGGTGGTTTGAAGAAATGGGCAGCAGATAATTTTGAATTAGAGACGAAATCTAACCCATTTAGCCCATCAAATCTTAAATCTCCTATAGATTCTGCGATCATCATCGGATTTGATGATTTGAGAGATAATCTAGGTAAAGCTATAATCATTGATGCAAGATCACCTGACGAGTTTAATGGGGTCGTTTCAAGAGCTGCAAGAGAGGGTCATATTCCTTCTGCAATCAACCTAGATTGGGTAGAGAACCTAGACAAAGTTGGGACATTAAAATCTGATAAAGAATTGTTAAGCTTGTACCAATTTGAAAAAAACTCTAACATAATCACATATTGCCAAGGAGCTTATAGAGCAGCAAATAGTTTTCTAGCATTAAAAAAACTAGGATTCAAAAACGTCAAAGTCTATTTGGGTTCTTGGGGTGAATGGGGAAACAGATTAGATCTACCAGTGGAAAATTAATTTGCGATCAGGATATTTTAAAAATTTAGAAGAATTAGATTTAGCTAATGATGATATGGTTAATATAGCGTGAAAAATTCAGCGAAAACAGATGGTTTCTAACCGTAAGAAAATTTCTGGCAAATACAAGAAAGAAAAAATCGCTCTTGTTGCAGGTGCTATTATGTTGCTTTTTGTTTTTGCTCCAATACCAGCATTTGCTGCTGATGGAGGAGATGAAGGTTTAGCAAAACCAATTTTGGCTTTGGCTGCAGCAATAGCAATTGCTGGTGGTCTCATAGGCACTGGTAGTGCACAACAAGGAATTGGTGCTGCTGGTATGGGAATTATTGCAGAAAAACCAGAAAAGTTTGGACAAGTATTATTCTTCTTTGTCATTCCTGAAACACTCTGGATTATTGGTTTCGTTCTAGGAATTATCTTATTGTTAGATATACTCTAGGCGAATCACATTGAGTATTGACACCTTCATTCAAGAGATAGAAACCAGAAAAAAAAACGATCTTGCTGAATTAGACAAAAAACTTAATGATAAAAAATCTGAAATAGACGCCAAAAAAAACTCTCAAGTAAAAGAACTCAAAGAGAAATATACCAATGAGGCAAAAACAAAGGCAGACAGAGAGGGCGCTAGAATAGTTGAGGCTGGGAAACTAGAAGCTAAGAAAATCTTATTCGATGCAATCAATAAAAATTTAGATTCAACTTTTGATGTTATTAGAAAAGAACTAGATGGTTATGCAAAAAAACCAGAATATCAAAAAGTGTTGCAGAAGTTAGTTGACTATTCAAAGAAAGTCCTTGCTAACGAGTTAGTAGTTCGTTGTCGTGAAGAGGACAAATCATTTTTCAAGGATGGAGTAAAAGTTGGCTCTACAATCCAATCTCTTGGTGGTTTTATTGCTGAAAACACGGAAGGAACAAAAGAACTTGATTTGACTTTTGAGGAATTACTTAGAAATAATGAAGATGAAATAAAGAATTCAATTCTGGAGAAGATACTATAATGGGTTCATCCCAATATGCATCTTCATTTGGAAGACTTCAATCAATTGCAATAAATTTTCTTTCTGAGGACTTTTTACAAAACATGCTCAAAGCAAATAATGTCACTGAGATGGTTAAGCAATTAGAATCAACTTGGTATGGTGAAGAGATCAAAAAGGCTGCATCAGTGTACAAAGACGCCGCACTTTTAGAAGTTGCATTAAATCGCCATATTGTTGAAACTAACAGAATTATTTCAGAAGCAACACCATTTGCCGGTAAAAATGCAGTTAGAACATATCTTTCAAAATGGGATCTTTATAACATTGAACTAATTCTTTCCTCAAAGGCTATGGGAAGAGAAATTTCGCAGACTGAATCACTACTTGTCTCTAGCAGAAACGTTCCAGCAGGAATAGCAGCTGGTAACATATCACATGATGAAATCAAGATCATTCTTGCAGAAACAACAGTTGATGGTGTCGTGAATAAGCTCACAAAATATGATTATGGCGTAATCTTGATGAAACACTTGGATGAATTTCAAAAGACTGGTGATCTTGGACCAATGATGTCAGCACTTCATGAATCATATTTTCAGAAATTACTCGAGTCACTCAAATTCTTTCAGGGAGATGAGGGTGCAATTAGAGATTTAGTTCGCGCCGAAATAGACAAGAAAAACCTCCTAAATCTCTTAAAGGCAAAAGAATCAAATTTGGAAAAGGACATTGTATCAAAACATCTCATTGAGGGTGGACGAATTTCTACAAAGGAATTACTTGATAGTTATGAGGTTAAAGATGTTGTAGAAATGGTTGGAAGATTTGATTCTTACTTTAAACTAACTGATGCGATTGAACAATACAAAACCTCAAAAAGTTTGATTGATTTTGAAATAGGAATCACAAAGAGCATCTTTGAAAATAATGTCAAAAAATTAAGAAACATTGCATTGTCGATCGGAAATATCTTCTACTTCATATTTAGGGCAGAAATTGAACACGAAAACCTGAAAAGGATTACATATGGTAAGCGATACGAAATTTCAAATGACAAAATTAAGGAGATGTTATTAATTTGAGCCAACAAGTTTCAAAACAAAAAACTGATTCTAGTGGAAGACTTGCAGTTGTAGGAGATCGTGAACTTGTTATCGGTTATCGTCTGATCGGAATTGATGATACATTTATTGTCAGCGATGAAGAGGACGCAAGTAAAAAAATTCAAGAACTCTATTCTTCTGGTGAGTTCGGTTTGATTATTGCAAGTAATTCAATGCGCACTAAACTTTCTTCAAAATTTCTCGCAGAGATTGAGGAATCCATCGAGCCATTAGTTCTATTCATGCCATCTCAAAAAGAAACTGCTGAGGAGGATAAAGAATCAATCGCTGCATTGGCAAAACGAGTTCTGGGAATTAGTATAGAGGTTAATTGATATGGTAGACGCTACGATTGCAAGAATTTCTGGTCCTGTTGCTGTTGCTAAAGATCTAGAAGGTGCGCATATGTTCGATGTTGTACGTATTGGCGAAATGGGCCTCATGGGTGAAATCATTCGTCTAGAAGGAAATACCGCACAGATTCAAGTTTATGAGGATACAACTGGTCTTAAGCCAGGCGAGAAAGTAATTAACACAGAAAGACCACTTTCAATGCAACTTGGTCCTGGACTCTTAACATCAATTTATGATGGAATTCAAAGACCTTTGAATATTCTAGCTGAAGAAAGTGGAGACTTTATCAGTAGAGGAAAAATGATTCCTGCACTTGATCAAAAGAAAAAGTGGGATTTTATTCCAGTAAAGAAAAACGGAGACCAAGTTTCTCCAGGCGAAATAATTGCTGAGGTTCAAGAGACCCCATTAATCAAACACAAAATTATGGTACCTTACAACGTTTCTGGCGAACTTGTTGACATTTCTGAAGGACAGTTTACTGTAAATGATAAAATTGCTGCTGTAAAGAATGGCAAGACAACTGATATCGGTTTATCAAGTTGGTGGACAGTAAGAACACCAAGACCAGTTTTGAGAAAGCTTGCACCAGACCAACCATTACTTACGGGTCAAAGAGTTCTTGACACATTTTTCCCTGTTGCTAAAGGTGGTTCAGCTGCAATTCCAGGTCCTTTTGGAAGTGGAAAAACAGTAACACAACAACAGCTTGCCAAATGGGCAGACAGTGATATAATTGTCTACATTGGTTGTGGAGAAAGAGGAAATGAAATGTGTGAAGTACTGTCACAATTCCCTGAACTAATAGATCCAAAATCAAAGCGTCCTTTAATGGAACGAACTATTCTAGTAGCAAACACTTCAAACATGCCAGTAGCTGCACGTGAAGCAAGTATCTATACTGGAATTACAATGGGCGAATATTATCGTGACATGGGCTATGGTGTGGCACTTATGGCTGATAGTACTTCAAGATGGGCAGAAGCATTAAGAGAAATTTCTGGAAGACTGGAAGAGATGCCTGGTGAAGAAGGATATCCAGCATATCTCGGAAGAAGATTAGCAGAGTTTTATGAAAGAGGTGGACGAAGTATTGTCATTTCTCCCGAAGAACGACAAGGTTCATTATCATTAGTAGGCGCAGTTTCTCCACCAGGTGGAGACTTTTCAGAACCAGTTTCACAAAACACACTTAGAGTAACTCGTGTGTTCTGGGGTCTCGACGCCAATTTAGCAAATAGAAGACACTTCCCATCAATCAATTGGCTGACAAGTTATTCCTTATACATGGATGACATGGCAGATTGGTACAAATCTAACGTTTCAAAAGATTGGATTGAGTTAAGAAAAGAAGCACTAGAAATTTTACAGAAAGAATCAGAACTGCAAGAGATTGTGCAACTTGTAGGATACGATGCATTACCAGAACCAGAAAAAGGAATCTTAGATACAGCACGTTCAATACGTGAGGATTATCTACAACAAAGTGCATTTGATGAAGTTGATACTTACACATCTATACAAAAACAGCATAAAATGCTGTCTACCATTTTAGAATTTGGTAAGAAAGAGGCTGACGTAATAAAGAAAGGGTCTACATCTGCTAAAGTAGGTGCACTTGAATCACGGGGAATGATACCAAAAATGAAATGGACAAAGGAAGAAGAATTAGAAAAATTACTAAACGACATTAACAGTAAGATGAAACAAGAATTTGATACACTTTCAAAGGAGAGTTCTAACTAATGTCAAACGTATCATACAAAAACCTAGACAAGGTTGCTGGTCCATTGATTTTTGTCAAGGGAGTTGATAATGCGTCTTATGGTGAAATGGTTGAGATAAAATTAGAAAATGGAGAAAGACGACAGGGACAAGTGTTAGATACAAGTCAAGGTCTTGCTGTAGTCCAAGTCTTCGGTCAAACTTTGGGTATTAACACCAGTGGTACTACGACAACATTCCTTGGTGAAACAGCAACATTATCAGTATCTGATGAAATGCTTGGAAGAGTCTTTGACGGACTAGGAAATCCAAAAGATAATGGACCAAAAATTGTATCAAAAGAAAAATTTGATCTAGTAGGTTCCAGCATTAATCCATATTCCAGAGAAGAACCATCGGAATTCATTCAAACAGGAATGTCAAACATTGACGGAATGAATACACTTGTACGAGGTCAGAAATTACCAATTTTCTCAGCATCTGGTCTTCCACACAATCAACTTGCATCACAGATTGCAAGACAGGCACAAGTTCTTGGCACAGAAGAAAACTTTTCTGTTGTCTTTGCAGCAATTGGAATTACAAGTGAGGAGGCAAACTTTTTCATTAAACAATTTGAAGAGAGTGGTTCATTAGAAAGAACTGCATTATTCCTTAACTTATCTTCTGATCCTTCAATGGAGCGTATACTCACTCCTAGACTGGCATTAACCACTGCAGAATTTCTTGCATATGAACGCGAACAACATGTCCTAGTTATTATGACAGATATGACAAACTATTGTGAGGCTTTAAGAGAAATTTCTGCAGCACGTGAAGAGGTTCCAGGCAGAAGAGGTTATCCAGGTTATCTGTATACAGATTTGGCTTCAATTTATGAGCGTGCAGGAAAAATCAAGGGAAGGAAAGGTTCAGTAACACAACTACCAATTCTTACAATGCCTGCCGACGACATCACACATCCAATACCTGATCTTACTGGTTACATTACTGAGGGTCAGATTGTAATGAATCGAGAATTGCACAGAGCAACTATTCAACCACCTGTTGACGTTCTAACCAGTCTATCACGTTTAATGAACCAAGGAATTGGTGAAGGAAGAACAAGAGAAGATCACAGACAACTTGCGGACCAACTTTATGCTGCTTATGCTCAAGGTAAAGATGCAAGAGCACTTGCTGCCATTGTAGGTGAAGGTGCACTAAGTGATCTTGATAGAAAATTCCTTATTGTTGCAAATGACTTTGAGAAAAAATTTGTTCATCAGGGACCTAACGAGAATCGTTCCATTGAGCAGACACTTTCACTTGGTTGGGATCTCTTAGCAGGGCTTTCAGAGACTGAACTTACACGTATCAAACCAGAATTTATTGCTAAATATGCAAAGAAGACTGACAACGGTGACACAAACAAATCTGAATAGGTGATTTGAATGCCATCTAATGCTGATATCCGTCCAACCCGCCTTGAATACTTGCGTACAAAAAAACGAATTAAGATTGCACAAAAAGGACTTAAACTGTTAAAACTAAAACGCCAAGCGTTAATTCTTGAATTTTTTAGTATTAGCAAAGCATCATCTAGATTGCGGGGAGAACTAAATGCAGAATTAATCAAAGGTTATCAAAGCATTAGGATGGCAGAGATGATTGACGGTGAGATGAGATTGGAAAATGAAGCAATGAAGATCCCACAACTGAAAAAATTATCGATCACTCCAAAGAACGTCATGGGAGTAAAGATTCCAAGATTAGAAGGAGGCAGAAGAGAAGAGGCTCTTACAGATTATTTATTAGAAATTCCTGTTTCCATAAGTGAAGCAATGAAAGCATTCCAAGAAGTGCATAAAATAGTTCTAGATGTCGCAGAAAAAGAAACAACACTACGAAAATTACTTTATGAAATTGATAAGACAAAAAGAAAAGCCAATGCAATTGAAAATGTGTTTATTCCACGATTGGAGTCTGCTGTTAAATTTATCACATTCAGGCTTGAAGAGATGGAACGAGATACGTTTGCCATGTTAAAGACTGTAAAACGAAAGATGAATGAAAGAGAAGAAAATAAGGAGGTAGAAATAATTGCAAATTGATTTTAAAAATTCACAACAGAAGAAATTCTACTATATTAAACGTGCAATGATGATGGGAAATGTGTTCATCGCAGTTGCTGTCATAATATATCTAAGCAAGGAGTTTTTGGGTGCATAATATGTCTACGTCACAAGATCAATACATTAGTTCTTTGAAGAAGATCAAAAAAGTAGAAGAAGATGCTCAAAAAGAGATTGATAGTTACAAAAGTAAGATTGAGGATCAAATTATTCAATTAGATTCAGAATTAGAACAAGCAATAGCAGCAGCAAAATCTGAGGGTGAAAAACTAGTTGATTCAAGTGTAGAAGAAGCAACAAAAAAAGCAGGAACTGAGACACAAAAGACAATTGATGAGGCAAAATCAAAATCTAAGAATATTGTATCAGAAATAACGGCACAAAATGCACAAGACATTGTCAATACTTTACTAAAAGGAGTAGAATAAATTGTTCAAGCCTGTTAGTATGGCTAAGATAGCCATTATGGGTTTACGAAAAAATCAGCAAACTGCAGTTTCTGTTTTGCATGACATGGAAATTTTACAGTTAGAGCCATTATCGAAAGAGGTTTCTGCCATTGTAAAAAATGAGCGTGATAACGAGCTAACAAGACAAGTTTCCGATGAACTGTTACGAGTTAAGGCATTAATGACAGTTCTTCCTGGCATTCCAGTCATTGCTAGAAAACGCTTTGATTCTATTGATGATCTCTTGCGAACTTCTAGTAGTATTGATGTTGATGAACAGGTTGCAAATCTTGAGAATGAAAAGGAGTCACTGCTAACTGAAATTAAGGAGACTGAAAATAACCTAAAACTTGTTGAAGAGTTTAGTTTCTTTCCAGAAGATCTGAAAATTCTCCAATTATCATCAGCTGCATCCTATTTTGGTAGGATTTCATCCGACAAATTCGAGGAATTTAAGAAAGCAATTGACGCACATCACAAAGACATCATGCTTTACATTAAAGCAGAAAAAGAACTAACACATCTAATTTTAGTAGTATTTCCTACTATTTCATCTGATGAGTTTGCTAACATAATACAAACACATAATGTCAAGATAGAGGCAGTACCACAAATAACCGGAAAGCCAAACGAAATTATTAGTAACCAAAAAACTAATTTACAAACACAAAATCAAAGGCTTAAGCAGATTAATGACGAACTAAACAGTATTTCAGAAAAGCATTATGCTACTTTAGTGGAGGTTGAGGAACAATTACAGATAGAGAATAAAAAACTCGAAGTAATCTCTAATCTTGGTGTAACAAAAGATGCTTTTGCAATGGAAGGTTGGATTCCAAAATCAAAGCTAGGTCAAGTCAAGTCTACTTTGGAAAAATTTACAGATGGTACAACAATCTATGAACTAGAAACTAAGGAAGAAGAAAAAGCACCAACACTAATGAGTAATCCACCAAGATTTAGATTATTTGAGGCCTTCATTCGATTCTATTCTCTACCACAGAGTAAGGAGTTTGATCCTACAATGGTTTTTGCTCTCATATTCCCAGTCTTTTATGGATTGATGATTGGTGATACAGGATATTGTTTAGTGATACTACTTGTTTGCCTGTGGGTTATTAGACGTGTCGAGAAAGGAAAACGTAATCTGAACATAATGCCGAGACAGCTACGTAGTTTTGCATTGCTGATATTGAAAAAACGACAGATGGTAAAACTATCAAAAGCAATGATTCCTGGCTGTGTTGTTGGAATAGTTTTAGGATTTATTTTCGATTTACATTTTGGATTCCATCTAAATGGATATGTGTTTGATGCTCTTGCAACTGCGGGAATTACTGGTGGGTGGGTTCCAGAACCTGGCGAATTACTAAACCGACCTTCACAGGCATTTCTTGATCCAATTCATAATGCAGGCACACTCTTGCTTTATGCAGGATATATTGGAATTGGATTTGTATCATTTGGCTTGATTTTAGGTGTTATTGATTGTATTAGAGAGGGTGAAAAGAAAGAAGCATTAGTCAAAGTTGGTTGGTTGATGGTTGGTTGGGGAATAGTTCTTCTCGGATTAGCTCTAATAGGTGGTGACGCTATTAACCCGACATGGGATAGACTGGTTGAAGTTAATCCAATAGCATACATGTACTATGCATTAATCTTTGGAGGCATTGCATTGATGGTCATATTTGATAAAAGTAAAGGACCTATGAAAGTCATGGCATTAATGGAAGTAGCAACAATCATCAGTCA